>ENA-OFCD01000242-OFCD01000242.1-metagenomes-genome-assembly--contig:-NODE-242-length-36616-cov-5.955335_pt1 | contig 36616 bp, 34 predicted proteins | sample MGYA00153392_OFCD01 | MGnify analysis MGYA00153392 | reverse complement strand
GTCTTGATTCGCTAAACCGTCGGGGAACCCGACGAGCGCGAATCGCTACCCTCTACCCTCTACTCACTAAGCAATGCTCAGACCTAGGCGACGGATTTCGGCACGAAGGCTGGAGTCGATGACTTGAGAACCAACCTTGATAATCACCCCACCGATGATGTCTGGGTCGATGTTGGTGACGATTTCGACGCTAGTTGCGCTGGTCATGGCTTGGACTCGATCGCGAACAGATTGAGTCTGGGAGTCAGTTAGAGCGACTGCACTGGTGACTTCAGCTAGGACAATCCCTTTTAAGTCGCGTAAGGCAGCTTGATAACGCTTACAAATTCCTGCCAAGTAGCCAATTCTGCGACGATCGACTAAGATCATTAAGAAGTTTGACATAAATGGGTGAATTTGGTCAGTGACAATTTTCGCCAAAATTGCTTTTTTATCGGCAATTTTAACGATCGGACTTGCCAAGATTTGATTCAATTCTGGAGACTCATCAAGCAATCCTAATAAATCGGCGCAGTTGCTACCAAACTCATCGACCAGATTTTGAGACTGAGCGAGGGACATCAACGCATCTGCGTAAGGGTTGAGAACTACACTACCGATGGCACTATCTTTCATTATTTACCTCCTACCAATGCGATACTACGATCGACCAATTCAGATTGAGCGGATTCGGTGAGTAGGTTTTTGAGTTGAGCTTCTGCTCTTTCCATCGCCAGTTTAGTCACCCGCACGCGTAGTTCGGCGATGGCTTTATCTTGCTCGTTGGTGGTCGCAGCAGCGGCTAGCTCCTGCATCCGCTCGATATCGGCTGCTGTTTTAGCGGCGATTTCGGCTTTAGCATTTTCCGCGCTGGTAATTGCCGAAGCGCGAATATTTTCCGCTTCAGTTTGCGCTTGAGCCAGATTTTTTTTAGCTACTTCCAGAGCGGACATCGCTTGTTTCTGACGAGCTTCAGTATCTTCGATGGCAGTTTCGATCGCTAGTCGGCGTTCGGTGAGAATCTCAGTCAAGAGTTTGCGTCCGAAGACGAATACAAAAATCAAGACCAGAACGAGGTTAAATAAGTTGGCTTCGATTAAATCTGTATTTAAGCTGACACCACCTGTTTCGGCTGTGGCTTCGGCTGTGGCGAGGAATAAAGAATTTCCCATCATATATATGTGCTAGAACTGGGCTATTCGCTCGAAGATCGGTTAGTTGCGATGAACGAAAGTGTCAGTTACATCAATTGTTACTGCTAACTGTTCGTGGTTAACTGTTTTAATCTGGCTAGCAGGTTATTTTATTTAACTAACTCGGCTCCCAACAATTTGGTCAAGATTTGACGGCTGAGGGCCTCTACTTGAGGCTCTAGAGCTGTAAAAGCGGATTGCTTTTGCTTGTCGATCTCGGCTTGAGCTTGTTCGCGTTGAACTTGAGCCGCTTGTTGAATTTCGGCAATTTGTCCAGCAGCGATCTTTTGAGCTTCAGCTTTGGCTTGAGCGATGACTGCTTGGGATTCCCGTCTGGTACCTGCTAGTTCTGCTTCATATTTCTTGGTGAGTGTTTCGGCTTCGGCTAGTCTGGCTTTAGCATCGCCCAAACCACCACGAATATACTCATCTCGATCGTCTAATACTTTACCAAGGGGTTTGTAAAACAGGCTGTTTAATGCACCAACCAAAATGACAAATTGGATTGCCATCAGGGGCAAGGTCGCATCAAAGTCAAACAGTTTACCCTTTTCCGCTACTTCTGCTACTTCTTCTACTGCGGCTGTGACTAGCAGTAGTGTCCATTGTGGGATCATGTTTTATGCTTTCCTTGGAAATTTTAGCTCGGGAGGAAATCGGCAGTAAAGTAAGTAGTAAGTCTATTTGTAGGTCGTAGCTGGATTGCCGCCTTATGCCGGAGGAAACCTCCGAATCGTTAGCCTTCATCAACTGTCAACTGTCAATTATCAACTGTCAACTAATTACTGTCCGTTCCTACCGATGGTTGACTGTAAGATTATGCGAAGGGGTTAGCAAATAACAGAATCAGTGCAACAACTAGACCGTAGATGGTCAAAGATTCCATGAACGCCAAGGAGAGCAACAGAGTACCGCGAATTTTACCTTCAGCTTCGGGTTGACGTGCAATCCCTTCTACGGCTTGACCAGCAGCAGTACCTTGACCTAAACCAGGCCCAATGGAGGCTAGACCAACAGCGAGAGCAGCAGCGATAACGGAAGCAGCAGCAACAGTAGGATTCATGTGTATTTACCTTAAAAAATGATTGAGAGAATATTAATTGAGATTCATTCGGTTATTAGTTACCAGTTAATCGCGTCTAGTTGTTCACCATCCACTATTCACCATTCACTATCCACCAAATTTAGTGTTCTTCTTCGTGTTCGCCGTGACCTTCGATCGCTTCACCGATGTAGACAGCAGCTAGCGTTGCAAATACCAATGCTTGGATGGCACTAGTAAACAACCCTAACAGCATAACTGGTATCGGCACAATAAACGGAACTAGTAATACTAGTACGCCGACCACTAATTCATCTGCAAGGATGTTTCCGAATAAACGGAAGCTTAGGGACAATGGTTTAGTGAAGTCTTCGAGGATATTGATCGGCAACAGGATTGGTGTCGGTTCGATGTATTTAGCTAGATATCCCAAACCACGTTTGCGGAAACCTGCATAGAAATACGCCAAAGACGTGAGTAATGCCAGTGCTACCGTGGTGTTGATATCGTTGGTTGGCGCGGCTAGTTCACCTGATGGCAAGTGAATCAGCTTCCACGGGAGTAATGCTCCAGACCAGTTGGATAAAAAGATGAATAAAAATAGGGTACCGATAAATGGAACCCAAGGACGATATTCCTTTTCGCCAATTTGGTCTTTACTTAAATTGCGGATATACTCCAAGGCATACTCCATCAAGTTTTGAATCCCGCGTGGAATGCGTTGGACATTCCGTGTCGCGGCGATTGCAGCGATCAGCAGCAACCCGATTACAAACCAAGAAGTGAGGAATACTTGACCGTGGATTTGGAGGTTTCCTAGTCGCCAATACAAGTGATGACCGACATCCAATGCCGCCAAGGGCAGGAGATTCATGATGTTTAAACCATCTAACATTTGCATCTAGGAGCCGTTTCTAGCGATCGTTTACCAAAATTGCAGTTACTGCTATTGCTGGTCGATTCCGCGCTAGTTCGCACTCGATCGGATTTTAGTCTCCGATCGAGATTGTCCGCACGAGATAAACTATAAGTGCTGCTTTGTAGGTTAAAAACCCTAAAAAGACTGGCAGAATTTGCAGTTGGTGCCATTTAGCAGCTACAAGCATCAATACTACAACTAGAGCTTGACGATCGAGACTTAACTTAATGGATTCGTTACCAATGCGATCTACATCTTTTGCTAGCAGTCTCAAGTACACTACTCCTGCGGCTGCACCCAACAGGTAGTTGAAGGCAACCCTCAAATCGTAGAAGTACGTCACTGCGGCAAATACCACAGCAGTAATTCCGATCGTAATCAGATACAACTCTTGTTTGAGTTGTTGATACTCACCCATTGAGTCTTCTGACGACTCTACACTAGATTCCTCCGGTGTAGTTTCCTCATTAACTAATTCTGTCAGTTGAGGCGTTCGATCGTTAGTCACAGCAGTTTAGTGTTATTCAATCCCGAATCGACCACCATCGATTGTATCACCGAGGGGGCAACAATACTTAAAAAAATTTATCGCGCGATCGATCGTCTAGCACTGACAAGACCCCGCGTCCGAAAAATGTCGGAGATCGTTGGGGCGTAGCTAGGCAAGCCAAATGTGGCGGGGCTAACGGGGTTAGTGGAGCCAAAGTGACGGTATTCTAGGCAAAACCGATCCCATTCGGCCATTTGGATCTTAAATAGCTTAATAAAAAAATTGGCGATCGCGATCGACAGGGGAATCTGAAATGGACTTTTTTTACCAAAGTAGGCGCAGATCTCTTTAATCCCAGCATCAGCAGTCACTAATTTATTCCCCAAGACGACGCGGCGATCGAATTTATCGGCAAGTTCGGGATGTGCGATCAGATGCCTGACGACTTCGGCGATATCTTTGCCGTGAATAAAATGGAAGCTGCCATCAGCACTAAACCATTGCAATAGCCCTGCATATTTAGCAATATTTGTCAAGTCAGCAGACAGAAAGGAATAGGGCTTGGTAGCGTCACCACCAAATACTAGTGTGGGAAAAACTGTGGTAACTTTTGAGGCAATCCTATTCTCGCCTCCGACAGCATTTTTTTCTCGTGTCAATTTGTCTAAACACTGATATTTAGACATAATATAATCTGTCCCGATCTTACCTGCTTCCGGTAATAGTTGATTTTGTCGATCGAGTACACTTTGGGTCGAGAAATAAATAACTTGCTGACATTGCGGATCGAGTAAGTCTAGTAAGATATGAGTTTTAGTATAGTTAATATCAAAAGCTGCTTGTCCGCCCCAACCTGCTGCGGTGAGTACGGCAACATCGATCGTTTTGAGTAATTCAGCTTGTTTTTCGATTTCCATCATGTCTGCTGTGATGACATGAATACCAGGACGCGAAGTAATATCTACTTGCAACTTGGCAGGATTGCGAACAAATAAAAATAGTTCGTGGTCGGTATTTTGGATCAATGTTTCGCTAATATAATGACCGACACAACCACTAGCACCTGTGACAAGAATACGCATGAAATTAGGGATGAGGAATTAGGGGTGAGTGGGGGACTGGGGGACTGGGAGCTAGATTAGTTTTAAAAATCTAAAACTATACATCAATTCAGCAACGCCTAAATCTGGATGTGGGCACTGCCCACCCTACGTTTTATCTAATTCAACTGTCAACTGTCAACTGTCAACTGTCAACTAATTTACCTACTTTACTTTTAATCTTAGAGAATAACGGGTAGGAGAATTACCGATCGCTGTGGCGACCTGCATGGTATTAATATAGTTATTCAACTGAATTGTTTTGGTTGGGGCGAGAGTACCGATCCTAGCTTGGAATTCTAGATTGGATTTTTGCAAAGCCGCTTGACGTTGAATGGAGTTCATTCGATCCCACTGTACATTAGGATCGGCTTTAAGTTTTGCCAATCGATCGCGGCGGAGTTTACTCATCTCCCTAATTTCGGGAATGTAAGCTTCGAGATTTTGCCCCCAGTGAATCCGCATTTGTTCGCGAAAATCATCGCCACGCTGAAACCATTCACTACCTTTGAATTTTAGCCAAGTTGTAGGTAATCTAGAAAGTTCCTGCTTGGTATCGGCAGGAATTTTGGCATATTCCGCAGTGAGTTTAGTTGCGATCGCATCTTTTAGCTTACTGTCAGCAGTGGCGATCGATTTGCCCATCACTTCATTTACCATAAAACAAAGCACCTCTGCACTCATGTCAGTTGTCATGCGGGTTAATGGTGGCTTTCCTGGTGCTAACCAATTTTTGGATGAGGCATCATAGAACGACACCAACCACAGCGCATCAGTATCCCCATCGAGTACCTGCTGACGGAGATTTGCGACTAACTTAATTTGTAATTGAGTACGTTCGGCTGGCGTACCACGCACGATTTGCGGTTCGAGCGCAATGGTTTGGGCGACAGTATTCCTCAGTCCCAAATTAGTCATCCATTCTTTTCTCAACCGCCCAGAGATATTTTGCTGTTGATTGGGGGTAAATTTGACTGCTAATACTTGTCCGTAGAGATCGGTGAAGTTTTTGAGGGTCGCTGGTGTCAGCGGGGTTACAACGACTAGCGGCAGCTTATTTGGTGTTGCTGGCTGCGGATTCGGGGTGGGAATGTTGGCGGGAGTGGCTGTAGTGGGCGGGGTAGTTTTATTAGCGGGAGCAGATTTCGGGGGTGGTGTCACCGTAATCGCAGGTGTTACTATGCCGATCGTGAGGCTAGTCGCACACAATATGGCAATAACTCCAGGATTAATGCTGTTTAGTTTCATGGTATCTGCTGTCTTGTGCTATGTATCGATCGACTATTGCTAGTTCACCGACTGATTATACTCTGTGACGATTGGCTTATCTCCACTGAGTCCGGTGGCAATTGAATTTATCAATTTTTTCCACCGCATTCAGGGGGATCTAAAATCAGCCCTAAGTCATAGTCTCGGACGCAGATTGGCTAAAATTGTTTCAACATCAATGTTATAGATACTATGACTGCTACAACCCGTGGGTACCCATAAAGGGCACCCCTACAGATAGCTTGTAGGGGTGCCCTTTATGGGTACCCTCATATCTACGCTCACTCTAGCAACCCAAAATTTGACCGACGGCTTCTGGTTGAGCGATCGATTTAACAGCAATCATCGCTACCATCTGAGGATCGAGACTTGCCGATTGGACGATCGAATATGGTAGGCTACTAGCCTCAAGTTTGGCAGTCAAATCGGCAAAGATCGGCATCGAATCGATGACGACTAATTGGGGGACAATCTCACCGCCATAAGCAGCAATTGATTCGATCTCTAACGAAAATAGACCTGGGATAAAGCGTGGATTTAAGGCTCGATCGTATTCAAATTTACTGAGCATTAATTGAAACGAACAAATTTGAGTAGTATCGAGCGGAGCATCACTAACTGTCTTCGCCCGAAAGATCGGCACCAAATCTTTAAATGGAACTTGAATAGTCATCCATTCATTAGCGATCGTATCGAACGAATGAGCATAACCAACCCCATCCCATTTCTCCTCAGTTCGCAAGAATAGTTTATATCTTTGTCCGTCCCCTTTTACTTTTAATTCGATCCCTTGATAGTGACTTAAATTGAGAATAGGCGCAAAATTGCGCGTCCGAACCGATGCAAATCCACCGGAATTCTCGATCGAAACATGCCCACTAAAAACAGCAGATCCAGCTCTCAAGCGAATCCCACTTTCGCTCACTCCACCCATCACCACATCATCCACAGCTCCCCATGTCGCTTGAAGATCCACATTTGGGTGAGTAAAATCAAAAATTTCTAATTGATTATGTGTGGGTAAATAAGTAATTGCAGCCACCGTTAAATTGTCTAAAGCTGCGGCGGTGAGAGCATCTCCATCGGGACAAACAATAATCGATCGCACCCCTTGCATCACTCGATCGGTGAGACTATTATTACTAGGTGCCGTACCACTACTATCTAGTTCCACCTGCACAAATTCGACATTTGCAGGTACACTAAGCGGTGTCAAGCTCAGATCCGCGATCGCCGCTCTGACTCGATAACCACTTTTTACTAATTGCTGAATCACCAATTGGCCGATTTCACTCATCGCACCGATTACCAAAATCACACCCACAGCTCTTCCTCCATCAGTGGTAGATTGACGACTCGATCCGCCTGTCAGCCAGCGTTGTAGATCGCTGAAGACCGGAATCGCTTCAAAATAGCTAACGGTATTTAAAAACCTGCCTGCATCCCATTTAGCCATAAGAATTACTGGTTATTTAGTAGTTAGGATTGGATGTCGAGCTTTGAAAATTTTTGCTAGTAGCCAGGAGCAACTAATCTATTTATTATAAGTGGACTCAACTTGCCCAGCAACTAATGCCGCTCTCAGGTCGAGGCTACGCCAACAGCGCGATATAATAGAAATAGATCCAGTTCTACACCAAATTTTTTAGAGCCGCATGACCGTAGCTACCCCGACTAAAATCCAGTATGAAGCCGTAATTGGGTTAGAAACTCACTGTCAACTCAGTACTGCTACCAAGATTTTTTGTAACTGTTCTACTGAGTTTGGGGCTGTCCCCAATCACAATATTTGCCCCGTCTGTACGGCAATGCCTGGAGTGTTGCCAGTACTCAATGAGAAAGTGCTGGAGTATGCTGTCAAAGCGGGGTTGGCTCTTAATTGTGAGATTGCTGCATATAGTAAATTCGATCGCAAGCAATATTTTTATCCTGACTTACCCAAAAACTACCAAATCACCCAATACGATCTCCCCATCGCCGAGCATGGCTGGGTAGAGATCGAAATCCTCGATGATGCTGGCAATCCTACCCGCAAGAAAATTGGCATCACGCGGATGCACATGGAAGAAGATGCAGGTAAGCTCGTACATGGTGGTAGCGATCGATTGGCTGGTTCGAGTTATTCGCTAGTAGATTACAATCGGACTGGCGTACCTCTATGTGAAATCGTCTCCGAACCCGATCTTCGCAGCGGAGTAGAAGCGGCTGAATATGCCCAAGAAATTCGGCGGATCGTCCGCTATCTGGGCGTAGGAGATGGGAATATGCAGGAAGGGTCACTTCGATGCGATGTGAATATTTCGGTGCGCCCTGTGGGTCGAGTAGAGTTTGGCGTTAAGGTAGAGATCAAGAATATGAACTCGTTTAGTGCGATTCAACGCGCGATCGATTACGAGATCGACAGACAAATTACCGCGATTGGGAATAACGAGCCAATCTTCCAAGAAACACGGCTGTGGGAAGAAGGCACCCAACGTACGATTAGTATGCGAAGCAAAGAAGGTGCCAGCGACTATCGCTATTTCCCCGAACCCGATTTAACCCCGATGATTTTGGCAGCTAGTCAAAAGGCAGCCTGGAAGGCGGAACTGCCCGAATTACCCGTCCAAAAACGCCATCGCTATCAAACCGAACTGGGTTTATCACCCTATGATACGCGAGTCCTGACTGACGATCGATCCGTGGCGGAATATCTCGAAGCAGCGATTCTTGCTGGTGCTGACATCAAACAAGCCGCCAACTGGGTAATGGGAGATATCACGGCTTATCTCAAAACTCAAAAAGTAGGCATAAAAGAGATCGCCCTAACGCCAACTATTTTGGCTGAATTAATCGGACTGATCGATAAAGGTACGATTAACGGCAAAATTGCTAAGGAAATTCTACCCGAACTATTCGAGCATGGTGGTTCGGTTCAAAAATTAGTCGATAGCAAAGGTTTGACTTCGATCTCCGATCCTGCGGAATTAGAAAAAATTGTTGATGAACTGTTGGCTGCTAATCCAAAAGAATTGGAGCAATACAAAGCAGGAAAAACTAAACTTTTGGGCTTCTTTGTTGGACAACTGATGAAACAAACTGGCGGACGTGCCGAGCCTAAAGCAGCCAATCAAATCCTGGCTAAAAAGCTCAATAGTTAAAGAAATCCCCGCATTAAATCCCCTCTTGAGAGCGACGTTTTTATTTGGGGGTTCCCCCCGAATAAAAAACGTCAAGACAGGGGTGCCCGAAGGGTGGGGTGGGTAGATCTCCGCGACTCACCATTTGCCTCCCAAATGCTTCCACCCCAGAATGTTAGCTGGGGTAAGGTAGTTTAGATTCTATCAGCGATGCTCGATCGAAGTTGACAGAGTTAAAGCGTAGATGGCACCCACCCCACCCTTCGGGCACCCCTCCTCGGAGGGGATTTTTACATGCTAGGCTTTATTGTTAAATTTTAGTTTCTTTCTCATGCGTAATGCTGCTGTACCACCAACTAGAGTACCCACGATCGTAATCGGGTGATTGAAACTTTAGACTGCTAATCATGGCATACATCATCACACAATCGCCAGATAGAGTAGAAATGACAGAAAATATCCAGATTGGATTATCTATCGGTAATTCGCGCTATCATTGGGCTTGGTTTTTAAATACCAAACTCCAATCTAGTTGGGATACAGAATATATCCCTCCCGATCGATTATTAAACATATTACCGATCGATCTCCAAAAAATTATTAAAAACGATCGGATCGAAGTTACTAAAATATCTATTTACTTAATTTCTGTCGTCCCCAGTCAAACAGTAATTTGGCAACAATTACCTCAAGTTCGACAGCTTACACTCGCAGATATTCCCCTTCACAATCTCTATCCGACACTAGGAATCGATCGAGCTTTGACTATGTTTGGGGCGGGAGAGATTTATGGTTATCCAGTATTAGTAATCGATGGCGGTACAGCATTAACTATTACAGGTGTAGATCGCGATCGTTGTCTGCTGGGTGGTGCGATTATGCCAGGATTGAGATTGCAAATATCTTCTCTAACTACAGGGACTGCTGCTTTACCCGCAATAGTATTACCGCGACAATTACCACCTCGCTGGAGCGATAATACACCAGGAGCGATCGCCAGTGGCATCTTACGGACAGTGACTTCCGGTATTAGGGATTTTACTCAAGATTGGCAACAGTTGTACCCAGAAAGTCAGATCGTATTGACTGGTGGCGATGGCGAGATTCTCAATAACTATCTAGAAGATTCGATCGATCGAATCTCATGCGATCGACATCTATTATTTCATGGATTGGCTGCAATCTTAACTTCGAGCGACTTTTACCATAGTTCTACTTTTTCTCGATCGATCTGAGCTTGAATGCGATCGATAAAGCCTTCGATCTCTCTAGTAATTTGGATCGTTAATACTTGCGGTGCAAAGTCAGCTTCTTTAATTAATTTAAACTCAGCCCGATCGAAAGCTTGAGAACAGGCTTGACTTTGTTCGATGACAGCTCGATCGTCGGCATCGCTTTGTATAATCAGTAATGGCGGCTTAAATAGAGCTATGCGCTCGGCAACTAATTCTCGACGAATTACCCGATTCGATCGTTCAAATAATAATTTACGAGTAGTTGGGAACTTATTAAAAAAACTCCAATAAGCTTGACTCTTTGCTAGTGGGCTAGCACCGTCGATAACAGACGTTAGTGCCTTTAGTCCATTGAGCCAAAGTTTAAATAACCAAGGACGAGCGAGTAAGAATTTAGTTAGGATACTATATTTTTGCCAATTTGCCAGTGAAAATCCTTCTGGCGAAATGGCGATCGCGCCTCGAACTAAATCGGGATACTTTAATGTATACGCGAGGGCAATCCACGCACCCAAGGAATGTCCGAGCAGATAAACTGGACGCAAGTTGAGAGCAGTCAAAAACTCATGGAGGCAATCGACCTGCATCTCGATCGAAGTTGACGTTTCGATCGCCGTAGAATTACCGTAGCCCAATAAATCGATCGCCAAGCAATGAAATTTTTTGCTCGATATCTCGATCGCCTCATGCCATTGGGTGCTATCGTGCCAACTGCCGTGCAAAAAGATGACCGTAGGTAGACGAGCATCTCCCGCTTCACGCCACGATATTTGTCCGGCTGAGAGTTTGATTCGAGAACGGCGATCGACCATAGAAGTGATAGATTGAGGGACACACCAAACGAGGAGTGAGATGAGGTACCAAGTCTACATCAGCTAGATTGATAGTACCACTCTCAAAGCTTACACTCCACCCACTAGTATTTTTACCTCGCGATCGCGTATCATAGGATCTGCTGAAGCTACGCCCGAACCGATCTTTATATTAAGACTACGGATTTTTAGCACAGGCTTAACAGATCCAGTCCGGTTGGATTGGTGAATGTTTCTTATCGTTTATTTTTACAGAGGCAACTATGGCAAAACGCCGCAACCTGAAGAAGGAAAAGGCGGAGCGTAATCAAGCATACGCTCGTAAGTTTAGAAAACGCCCCACTGGCGGTCGGATGTTCAAATCGAGATTCCGTCCTCAATCTAGTGGCACTTCCGCTGAGGAAGATAACGAAGATACCTCAGCAGCAGCAACTTAAATTAGGGGCTAGGCTTCAGGCTTTAGGGGAATGAATTTCCCCCAGAGCTATCGCCCTTGCCCCTACGAGACTGTTTACGCAAGTTGATTTTTGGCTCTTTCGATCGCTTGACGAACTCGATCGAAGCCAGTCCCACCATAACTATTTCGCGCTGCTACTACCTGTCTGGGATCGATAGCCGCATAGATATCCGCTTCAAATGCTGGATGTAGCTCTTGCCATTCGACTAGACTGAGATCCTTGAGCAGTTTATTTTGGCTCAAGCAAGTTTTGACCACTTTTCCGACTAGATTATAGGCTTCGCGGAAGGGGACACCTTTAGTCGCTAGATAATCAGCAACATCGGTAGCATTAGCAAAATCCGCTGCGACTGCTGCGGCTAAACGAGCGGGGCGAAATTCGATCCCCTCCTGCATCAAAATAGTCATTGCTTCGAGGCAAGCTTGGACAGTCTTAACAGCATCAAATAGAGCCTCTTTATCCTCTTGGAGATCCTTATTATAGGCAAGCGGTAAACCCTTCATCATCACCAACATGGCTTGAAGATGTCCGAACACGCGTCCAGTTTTCCCCCGTACCAATTCGGGCACGTCGGGATTCTTCTTTTGGGGCATAATACTCGAACCCGTGGCACAACGATCGGTCAAGCTGACAAAGCGAAACTCTTCCGATGCCCAGAAGATAACTTCTTCTGCCAAACGGCTCAGATGTACCATAATCAAACTAGCTGCACCGAGGAACTCGATCGCAAAATCTCGATCGCTCACACCGTCCAAACTATTACCATAAATCGCATCAAAGCCCAGTAACTCCGCCGTATACGCGCGATCGATCGGAAAAGTCGTACCTGCTAGCGCACCACATCCGAGCGGCGAAATATTCGTCCGTTTATAGACATCCCCCAGCCGCTCCCAGTCGCGTTGTGCCATCTCAAAATAAGCGAGGAGGTGATGAGCCAAACTCAGCGGTTGAGCGCGTTGGAGGTGCGTATAGCCAGGAATCAGCGTATCCACATGTACCTGTGCAAGCGTGAGTAATACCTGCTGAAATTCCCGTAATTGGGATTGAATCTGGTGGATGCGATCGCGCAAGTATAGTCTAGTATCGGTACCCACTTGATCGTTGCGCGATCGACCTGTGTGCAGCTTTTTGCCGACATCGCCAACAATCGCTGTCAATCGATGTTCTACCGCGAAGTGAATATCCTCAGCATCAATACCTGGTTGAAAATCTCCCGCTCGATATTCAGCGCGGATCTGTTCTAATCCTGCCACTAGTTGTTCGCCCTCAGTCTGACTAATAATTCCCGTCCGTGCCAGCATTTTGGCGTGAGCGCAAGAACCAGTCAGATCGTATTCGATCAGTTCGAGATCGAAGCTAATACTAGCATTAAATTTGGCGATCGCTGGATGTAAAGTACCTTCAAAGCGATCGCTCCAAGTCTGTGGTCGATCCATGATGAAAACAGGGGCAAAAGCTCCTGAGTTAGAGGTCATAAATTAGTACACTTTCTCAGTCAGATGGCTGGAACGTTGACTAGTTAGTATTCACTATCCACTATCTGTGACTCAATAGTCACTACTTCCACGCTATTATGTGAATGTAGTGAGAACTATCAAACCTTAATTAAATACCCACATGTCTATCAAACAAACTACGATCCACGCTAGTACCCTATTAACAGTAATATGTCTGAGTGCTGCTCTGACTATTACCAGTTGTGGCAAAAAAGATAAAACTACAACAACCACTACTACAGAATCTGTCACACCAGCAGCCACTGCTCCCGCTACAGGTGCTTCTACTGCTCCCGCAGCAACCGCCGCTCCGCTCTCAGCACCTGAAAAAGCTCAACTAACTCCAGTCAGAACCGCACTGGTAATGGCAAATAGTGCAGTTAAAAGTGGTGATATCACTAAAGCTAAAGCTCAATTTGCCAAATTTAGCAGTCTATATCCAGCCGTAGAACCTGTCCTCAAAGCCAAAGCAGGTGCTAACTATGCTGCGATCTCTAGTGGTATTGAAGAAGTAAAAACGGCAATGGGTGCGGCAACACCTGATAAAGCCAAAGCTGGAGAAGGTTTGACAGCAGCGATTAAAGGCATGACCGCTGTAATCGACAAAAAATAATTACGGTATCCTGCTAACCGTTCGGACTCAGTATTCCCAATTTTGCTCGCTCACACTCCCTGCAAAGGGGAACAACTGAAAAATTTGCATCTCACCATCAAAATTTCATCTAACTGCATTCAAACCCCAATCTAGCCGGAGATGTTATATTAGTATCAACCTCTAGGTTGACAAGGGACAGATGATGCCTGCGAATAACGGATCTAAACATCAGACGATCGTTCGTCCGCTACAATACCGAGATATTGATGCGATCGCTAGCTTATGTCAACAAGCAAGCATTCCCGATCCAGCCGTCAGAGCACAGATCGATCGACTATTTCAGCAAATGAATCGGTGGTATGCACCATTCAAATTTCTCAATATTATTCCTACTCCCAATCTCACAGATCGCGCCTTACTAGTTGCCGAATCTGATAAACAGGTGCGTGGTGTAATTAGTGTTTCGCCCTTCAATCGGACTCGTAGCACCTGGTATGTAGAATGGGTGTCGATCGATCGTCAAGCGACTACCGCCGACCAAGTTACGGGCAAAAATGATATTGGCTCTCAATTGCTGCGGCACTGCTTCGAGCATATTGTCGAAGCGAGTACTTGGGTGTTAGAAGTAGACATCAACGATAACTCCACTCTCGCCCTTTATCGGCAAAATGGCTTTCAGCCCTTGGCTCATATGACATACTGGGAGATCGCCCCCGAACTGCTTCAAGAGTTGGCGCAACGCGAACCAGATCTGCCCAATCTCCTCCCCGTCAGAAATACTGATGCCCAACTGATCTACCAACTAGATACAGTATCCATGCCGCCGCTATTGCGTCAAGTCTTCGATCGTCAAATTCACGACTTTAAAACCAATCCAATCCAAGCGGTGGTAGGCAAAGTCAAGCAATTGTTCCAGCAGAAGCAATCTGTCAGTAATTATGTATTTGAAACGCAACGGAAAGCGGCGATCGGTTACTATCATCTATCACTAGAGCGCGATCGTCAAACTCATCAAGCAGAATTAACCGTTCATCCCGCCTATACTTGGCTGTATCCAGAGCTAATGGCTCAACTGGCTAGATCTTGTCAATATCTGCCATCTCAGCCGCTCCAGCTAGTATCTGCCGACTACCAACCCGAACGCGAAGAATACTTCCAACAAATCGGCGCAGTCCGCGTCAAAAATAGCCTGTTAATGTCTCGTTCAGTCTGGCACAAGCTGCGCGAAGCCAAGCATCTGTCCTTGGAAAACCTCCAACTTGCTGAAATGCTCCAAAGCCTCCAACCATCGCGTCAACCTCTTCCCAACCGGATCGACAAAAATGAACCGGAAGATTTAAGTTAGCCAAACTCGGTTGGGTTTTGGTAATCAAAACGCTTAAATGATGACGCTGAGAAATGTTCGGGCATTTTGCGAGGATGTGGCGCAATCGGTCTAAGATCTTATTGCGCCCCAGACCATTGAAGCTGATAGAATAGAACAGGACTAAGTAGACAAATATCAAACAATATGATCGTCGCATTAGTATATCTAATTTTGAGTGGGACATACCTGCTAGCAATCCCAGGCGCACTATACTTCTACCTCAAACAGCGATGGTATGTAGCCAGTTCGATCGAGCGAGTATTTATGTACTTTCTAGTATTCTTCTTTTTCCCTGGATTACTATTACTATCACCATTTCTAAATTTTCGTCCCAAACGCCGCGAAGTCGAGGTTTAGATTTAGCTCATGCGGAGAATTGATGTCATTGCGATCGGTATTGTCGTCTTTGCGATCGGTGGTGCTGGCTATCTGGGACTAACGTTTGTTGGAGTAGACAACATCAATGCGGGGATTTGGAGCCAACTATTATTAGTTGGCATTATATTGGCATGGTCATTTAGCTATGTCTTTCGGGTAGCTACGAAAAAAATGACATATACTCAGCAGCTCAAAGACTATGAAGAAGCTGTATTACAAAAACGTTTAGATGAACTCACCCCTGAAGAACTAGCCAAAATTCAAGCCGAGATCGAGCAAGAACGAATAGAACGCAGTAATTCATAATTATTAGTGCATTCATCAGTTACGATCGATCCTCTTACCCCTATCCCCTATCCCCTAATTTAATGCTTTCCGTTTCTAGTTGCTTTAAGTCTTTACGCGATCGTGGAGAGTGTGCTCTGATTCCGTTTATCACCGCTGGCGATCCCGATTTAGCAACTACGGCTGAAGCTCTCAAAACCTTGGATGCAGCAGGTGCAGACTTAATCGAGCTAGGTGTTCCCTATTCCGATCCCTTAGCGGACGGTCCCGTGATTCAGGCTGCGGCTACTCGTGCATTGGCGCGAGGAGTCAAGCTAAATGATACGATCCAGATGGTGGCGCAGGTGAGTCCACACCTGAAAGCACCGATTATTTTATTTACTTATTACAACCCCATTCTCAATCTCGGAATTCGCAATTTCCTCACCCAAATTGCTGCTGCTGGAGTCAAGGGTTTGGTGGTACCAGATTTACCGCTTGAGGAAGCCGAGGAGCTATTGGTACCTGCGGCGGAAATCGGCATCGAAGTCATCCTCCTGGTTGCACCAACTAGCTCTCAGGAGCGGATTGTGGCGATCGCCGCTAAGTCTCAAGGCTTTATTTACTTAGTTAGTGTGACTGGTGTAACTGGCGTGAGATCGGGGTTGGATCGCAGAGTGGAGGACATTTTGGCAAATCTGCGGAGTGTTACCGATAAACCGATCGCGATCGGCTTTGGGATCGCCGCACCAGAACACGCTCAACAGGTGCGAAAATGGGGCGCAGACGGGGTAATTGTAGGCAGCGCGATGGTAAAGCGGTTGGCAGCAGGAACGCCCGCTGAGGGGCTAGACTCGATCGATCGATTTTGCCGAAGCTTGAAAGCGGCAATTTGCTAGCGGTGGCGGCGACGAAACCGATGAAGTTGTATTTATATTACGGATTACTAGGAGTCAACAGGATCGCTTTAGTAAAGTTTGGTAAAATTAAGTTTTAGCTGATGTAGGTAAGCGATGGCGATCGAACTAGCTAGTATTATTGAATTTTCGCATACTCATTGTATTGGGATTTGTGCTGTTTTAGTCCCAACTAATCTATGTTTGGCTGGTGCGACAACGGCATTGGTCGCATTGGATCGATCGACCCGGACGATTTATACTAACGTGGCTGTATCGCTCCTGCCAGCGACGATCTTATTATTACATGTTGCTACATGGTGGGCGATCGGTGTGATTATGTTACCGACGTTTATTTTACCTATCCTCACGCTCGTTTGTTTAGCTAATCAGGCTTATGCAGTCATCGCTCCTCAGCAGATGCGAAATATAGTTATCAAAGTATCCAAATTTTCAGTTGCTAAATATCAACAATTAGTCGCTAATTAAACAGTTGACAGTTGACAGTTGCGGCTCGCGCCCTGGAGGTTCCCTCCAGATTGAGCGAGACAAGACAGACAGTTGACAGCTTGCGCTGTTAGCGTGAGCCTATCAATGGCACAGCCTCACCTTTGACGATATGTTAGCGTTGGCGTTACTGCCGTAGACACAGTGTTGACAACAAGGTTTTAGGATGGGGATTTAGTGGATGGAACCTCATTTTACCAAGCAAACCCCTAAATTTTGGAAATCGGAATAAGCCTAACTGTAAAGGCGATCGCTATCTAAAAATAACGCTGCTGTTCAGATTTTAGGAGTGAATACTTAGTTGAGAATAAGTAGCAGTAATTAACTCTAAATAGCGATCGATATAAATTAATAGTAGATATTTATTGGATGGTCGATCGATCCGATTATAATCAAATTCAGTAATAGTAAAAAGTTGCTAAGATAAGAGCGAAGAACGATCTTCTGCGTTCATCTAATTCGATCGTGTCCCATCCTCAAAATCATGATTAAGCGTCGTTCTTTTCTGACTTATTTTAGTATCGGTTGGTTGGCATCTTGTTTCCCAGTAGTGCTGGCGGCTTGTGCTCCCAAAAAATCTAGTAATACGAATACAACTACCGATCCCTCGATCGCTGGGATCAAAGATACCGCTAATCCAGCCATGAACGATCGAAATACTGTCAAAACCGATACCAAAACGGCTGAAGGTTTCACCGTTATCGGTTCGGTTGCTGACTTAGATAAAGCTGGATATCTCCAAACCACCACAGTCGCAGTTGCCAGAGATCCGGCTAATTCCAAACAATTACTTGCTGTCAATCCCAAATGTACCCATCAAGGTTGTGATGTCAAGTGGGTAGTTGGGGAAAAAAGATATGAATGTCCCTGCCATGATTCGGATTTTGCCGCAGATGGAAAAGTACTCAAAGGGCCTGCGTCCACATCTTTAGCTACCTATCCAGCTAAAATTGTCGGGACTCAAGTGCTGGTAAAAATCTAGAGATCGGTATAGAGAAAATCAGCGGGCGATCGGTCAAAATGAAGGTTAATATTCTTATGCTTTGGCATTCTTCGCTCTACGAGTCTGGCAAAGATGCTGTTGAGGACTCAGGCGCAGTCTTCCGCCGCTGGTGCTTGTATTCATCAATAGCTAATTTACATCCATAGGGCTAGATCGCGATGAATTTCTCAACGGCACGCTCGTATACATATCTGTCGATCGCAGCGGCACTGATGACGATCGCGCTCAAGACTGGAGCCTATTTTCTGACGGGTTCGGTGGGGTTACTATCTGATGCGTTGGAGTCGGGCATCAACCTTGTGGCTGCACTAGCAGCATTTTGGGCACTATCTTTCGCTCATGCCCCCGCCGATGAAGATCATCCCTTTGGGCATAATAAAGCCGAATATTTTTCCAGTGGGTTGGAAAGTATTTTGATTATTATTACAGCAATCGGGATTGCGGTGGTAGCTTGGCCGAGATTGTTTTCGCCCCAACCGATCGAACAAATCGGCTGGGGACTATTTCTATCACTGATTGCTACCGCTATCAATGGCGGGGTAGCTTGGATACTATTACGGGCAGGGCGGAGACTGCGATCGATTACCTTGCGGACAGATGGGCATCATTTACTCACAGATGTCTGGACTTCGGTAGGGATAACTGTAGGGATTTTTGGTGTCAAACTTACAGGATGGCTGATTCTCGATCCTTTAATTGCCCTGCTTGTAGCTGTGAGTATCCTCTTCTCGGGGGTGCGGCTGTTGCGAGAGACAGGTGCTGGGCTGCTGGATACCGCACTACCGAACGAAGAACGCGATCGAATTACCAGCATCTTTGGTATTTATGAACCTCAAGGTATCCATTTCCACGCACTGAGAACGCGAGTCTCAGGTTCGCGCAGATTTGCAACTTTTCATGTGTTGGTACCAGGCGGTTGGACAGTACAGCAGGGACACGATTTGTGTGAAGAAGTGGAAGAGGCGATCGTTCAGGCTCTACCAGGTACTAATGTGGTTTCACATATGGAACCACTCGAAGATCCTAAATCTTGGGCGGACTTAGAACTCGATCGAACATTCGATCCCACAACTTCCTCTGAGTAATACTCGGAACTCGACACCACTCTAAAATTATTGAGCGTTGCTGATTCGAGGGATGATTTTCCTTTTTGTGCTCTGAAATCCCCCAGTCCCCCCATCTTTCATACCCATCAGCAACGCCAATTATTGTAAATCTCTAGTGGGTGCTACGCCAACGAGATGATTCTGCTAAAGTTAAAACAGATATTAGCCCTCAGTACCATGCTATCTATTCGTTCTTGTTTCAATCGACTACTATTATCGCTGGCGATCGTGACTATCTCGATTGGAATATTCGCGCTCCCCGTTCGAGCTACCGCTGTTTATGAAATTCCGGTAGTCTCCGCAGGTGTTCCAACGTGGGCGATCGATAAAGCTGATGTTTTGAGTTTATCTACCAAAGGTACGCTCAGAACTACATTAGAACAACTTGCCAAACAGACTAATAAAGAACTCCGGTTTGTCACTATCCATCGTCTCGACTATGGTGATACGATTCAAACTTTTACAGACAAACTGTTTAAAAAATGGTTTGCAACCGACGCAGAACAAGCCAATCAGACGCTAATTATCCTAGATAATGTCACTAACACGATCGGCATTCAAACCGGAACTGATGTCAAATCAACGCTCACAGATGCAATCGCCACCAGTATCATCACTGAGACGATGCAGGCACCCCTACGCAGTGGTAATAAGTACAATCAGGCTTTTATCGATGGTGCTGACAGGCTAGTGGCTGTACTATCAGGAAAAGCAGATCCTGGCCCACCAGTAATCGTATCTACACCAGAAGTTGGGAGAACTTATTTAAAAGCAGAAGAGACTGAAGCCAACCGGACAAACTTTCTAGTTGTCGTGATTGGACTGTTAATTATTGCGACTGTGATTCCGATGGCAACTTGGTGGTGGTATCAAAATCAAAGTTAGTCATCGATCATTGGCGATCGGTAATTGGCATCACGCTATTTTTCCCATTTCCACTCACCATTGGGCACAACTTTTAATCTTGAATGTATTCTGTACCAGAGAGTAAAGCAATCTCAGCACGGACAAATTCTCGACCCAGATAAGCGGCATGATCCAACATTCCGACAGGACAGGGTTGGGTTTGTTCGAGCAATTTAACACACAATTCCTTAGCTGTTCGTCCGGTAAATAGTACAGTGTTAGTCCGAGTCACTTGACCTTTTGCTGGAATAACTTTACCAGTTTCAGGATCGACTGCCAAGCCGCGATCGTCGATGACATTAGTATAGTGTTTGGCACAGATCGCTCCAAGCTCTCGATCGATATAAATAATAAAGTATCCATCTGGATCGAGATCGATATGCCGATTGGACAGTTCGCGATCGATCGCCGTTAAATTATCGATTACCAAGCTCATAAATCTGACATTAAATAACTAGATTAGATCTAGGTTAACCGATTTATTAATGATTTGTGGTGGTTTTTAGCGGATTATCGAGTTTTTTTGCTAAAAATGTTCGATTTTTACGATCCAGATCGATGCTATATGCTAGTCTACTATCGAGCGAGCGATTTCAATTGAAGAAACTTCAAGATTGTAACGATCGACGATCGAGCCTGGGTATTCCACACATCGATCGGTACGATCGGATCTAAAACTTAGATGGTGAGAACTACCTAACTGCTAATTTTTAACAATCTCAAGGGGTTCGCTCTTGCAATCCCCTCAATTTTCCCACTACTAAAGATTGACAGCCGCAGCAATCTTCATCGGTAAATCTTGGTTGATGAGGACGATCTCTTGCTGTTGCAACTCATTTACTTCGGCGAGATGATCGCGCAAAATCTTGCCAAATCGGGGATGATAAAACCGATGGAGACTGTAGTTAGCCGTCGCCGGAAAACCGCGCCGCTTTTTGTGCCTACCACCTGCACCAGGATCGAAGATTTTAATCCCATTTTGAATCGCCCACTCGATCGGGGTATAGTAGCAAGCATCAAAATGGAGACAATCTACATCCTCACTACTACCCCAATAACGACCATATAATCGATCGCCTTTAGTAATACAAAAAGACATCCCCACGGGGATCGATGGATCTTGCCCAGTCGCCGTCACAAACACTACTCGATGACGATAATTTTCATGGAGCTGCTCGAAAAATTCTGGTGTCAGATACTTGCTTCCCCACCACCCAAACTTATCGCAGGTATCAGCATAAAAAGCGTACATCTGGGAAAACAACTGGGGGGCGATTTGCGATCCAGTCACAGTAGTTAGATTTAACCCAGCATCTCGAACAGATTTGCGCTCCCGCTTGATATTCCGCCGTTGGTTGGCATTAAATTCGCCCAAGTAGCCATCAAAATTTTGATACTCCCGATCTTGCCAGACATAATTATGATTGATCCAAGTACTATAACCATATTCATTCATCTGCGACCGCCATTCAGGATCGACATACAAGAAGTGACAGCCAGACAACCGATGAGTCGTACAAAAATCATCGATCGATCGCACCATCAATTCAGTAATCGCTGCCTCATTTTCGCCTGGAGCGATCAAAAATCGATAGCCCTCAGATGGTGTCACTGGAGTCATACCCACCAACTTGGGATAATACCTAATTCCCATCCGCTGCGCTAACTCCGCCCACTGATTATCGAATACAAATTCTCCATAACTATGCCCCTTAACATACAAAGGTGCCGCGCCAACTAATGTTTGTCCCTTCCACACCGTTAGATGTGTGGGCAACCATCCAGTTTCGGCAGTAACACTGCCAGAAGTTTCGAGAATATTCAACCACTCCCATTCTAGAAATGGAGTTTTTAAGGGTATGGCCAGAGCATCCCAATCGCCTTGTGCGATGTCTGCTAAGTGATTGAACCAGCGGATCTGATAGGAAGATAGAGACATGATTAATTTGCTGCTTGGCACCTATTTATTCTATCGAAACCGCATACCTCTAGACAGCCAGCGGCGATCGATTCGGCAAGCCGATACGGGATTACACACAGCGAGCGCGGCTACTTGTACTGTTGGCGAGGCTGTGCCTACGGCAGGCTACGCTTTACCCCAGTAATTAGACATCAGGATCTAGCCGAATCGACCTAAACATGTTTAAGATCGAGATATCCAGACTTAATTTCAGGAGCAGATTATGGCAGTCAAGCAACAGTTCACTAGTTTTGAAGATGCGATCGCCAATAGCGAGGTACCGATCTTGGTTGATTTTTATGCGACATGGTGCGGCCCCTGTCAGATGATGGCTAAAATCCTAGAGCAAGTCAATATCGAGCTGAATGGGCAAGTGCGAATCATGAAGATCGATACCGACAAGTATCCCCAGATCGCTTCCAATCATCAGGTGCAGGCATTACCAACCCTAGTTCTATTTAAAGGTGGACAATCAGTCGATCGCTTGGAAGGAGTACTACCCGCCGAGCAACTGATCGATCGAATCGGTAAATTTTTATAAATACTCTCTTCTTATTTGAAATCCCCACTAGGCACTGGACGAGTCCCCCGCCCAGTACCTTAACAACCCAATTGTCAATTACTTGTACTGTTGGCGTTAGCCTGCCGTAGGCAATGCGTAGTCGTTGGCGTTAGCCTGCCGTAGGCATAGTATCAACTATCAATTAATTTAACGTCAGTTTCTCCTGATGAAGCGACTGACGTTATTTTAGGTATTCCAAAACAATTAAGGTTTAGATGTAGATTATGGAGTAATGGGAGCTGGTTGAGGTGCAGATGGAACGATCTCTACTACTGGATTAGGCGTAGAGGGAGCGGTTGCTGCTGGCTGAGATGCAGATTGTGGAGCGGTCGCTACTTGTCTATCCCCAATTTTGCGGGGGACTTCAACTCCGACTTCTTCCAAAACAACAGTCGGCGAGAAACTCAGTTGACCTTCTATGCGTTTTATTAGTACCCTACCATTAGCAACCCGCTCACCTACCTCAATGTAGCGACTAAAGGATTCACCTGGTAATTTGATAATAACTTGAGTCTTACCTGCTGCCTCAATCACCCCAGATATTTGGATAGCCATAGCTTGTTCTGGCTTGGCTGGGGCAATTTCTCGGATAACTTTAGGTAAATCTCTATTCATCCCATTACTAGCAATCTTTCCTCCTCCGGCAACTTTAGGTAATTTAGTTGGTTTGGTGGCAATTTTGACGATCGATGGAAGCTGCTTAGTTGTATTTGTCCCTTTTGGCAAAATACTACTGCTAACTTTGATGATTGGTAATTTCTTGTTGACACCAGATTTAATTACCGATGAATTACTAGCAATTGTCTTAGTTTGGTTGGCAGATTTAATTGCCGATGAATTACTAGCAATTATCTTAGTTTGATTGGCAGTTTTGACCGCAATACTAGGAGTGCTAGCGATCGCTGAGGCTACTTTTTGCGGCTTACCTGTGGCATTGAGCGGATCTTTTTCGACAACTTGAACGGGTTGTAATGCCAGCGCGGCAAAGGGGTCGGAGCGACCTTTGGAAACAGTTTTTGCCCAGTTGTCGCCATTAGTAGGTGCGATTAAACCTGCGGCTACATCCACCGATACAGATTTTTTGCCGGAGATTGTGGGTGTAACAGTAGCGGCTGTAGTGGTGGTGGTGGTTGCTGTCGTCACAGTAGTAGCAACAGCAGTAGTGGCTGGTACGGCAGCAACAGGGCTAGGACTGACCGCAGCACTTGGACTGGTGGCAGAGGTAGTAGGCTTGTTGTCGCCACAGCTAGTCAGGACGATCGCCAAACTACCGATCGCACCTAGATAAAACCAAGATTTATTCATTAATTTCTATACCTCGCTTCCCTGAATATCGATATCCATATAATGTTGATAACAGTGGGGATAATTAGACGTTTGCGCTCTCGCCATGTGTCAGATTGGCAAATGACGCTAATGGCTTGTCTATTTTTATACTACCCAAATCTTTATCGACAATATCGATTAGGCATCATTATTCACCAACATCACTTTGAGGACGTTCAATCCTTTCTTGACATGGCGGGATACGGTAATCACACTGATGTCCATCCGCTCGGCTACTTGTTTTTGAGTCAGATCGTGGAGAAAGACAAATTCCAGGATTTGGCGGGTGTGTTGTTCGAGGGCGATCAAGCTTTGTTGAACGCGCATCCGATCTTCCTGAGATAGTTGAAAACTCTGGTAGTGTCCATCGGGTAATAGATCTGCTAAATTGTTAGCTTCATCATCATTCCCGACAGGACAGTCCAAACTCACTGGCTGACGGTTTTGGTACGCCATTTTGATTTCTTGCCACTCTAAGAGCGGAATATCCAATGCTAGGGCTATTTCTGCTTCTGTTGGCTGGCGTTGATGTTTTGCTTGCAGGCTTTTGGCGATCGTTCCAGCTTGCTGGATCAGTGCAAACCAGCGGCGGGGCATCTTCAAGACCGAACTTTTGTCGCGGAGATAGTGTTGAATTTCTCCGCGAATATATGGCATGGCAAAGGTACTAAACGCGTATCCTTTAGCCACTTCAAATTTGTCGATCGCATTGATCAATCCGATACTCCCAACCTGAAGCAGATCGTCATAAGTCTCCTTACACTGACTAGTCCAGTAATGTGCTTCCTTCCGCACAAGTCCCAAGTTTAGTTCCACAATCTGGTTCCGCAGTCTCGCTTTGCCAGTTTGTTGATATTCGCGCAGTAGTTGTAAACTGTGGTGCTTCAGATCGCATTCTAAAACGGTAGTCATGACACTTTTCTAATTAAGAATTGAGATTAGATCGCTGTAAATGAAAGATAATAGTTTAAAGTGGGTAAAACAAACTAATCAAGACCAAGTGGGAATATTGCTAGGTCGATAAATTTGGCGTGCGATGTAACGACGCATGGAAGATCCCTGTGTGTTCGATATCGCCGACTGGCACAGCCAAGTTATGATGATTGGTTTGCTGGTAGAAGTTAAGCGATTCTCACAAGGAGAGGCGTGCCTACGGCAGGCTATCGCCAACGCGGGAACGAGTCAATTTTTAGACGATCTGGTGAGGCTGTCTGAGTAGATGATGCTCAAGCTCGATCTTAGCTAGTTGAAACCAACGATAGATTTTTTTACTCAATATTTTGCACTATCGCTCTTTACTGAAGTCCGCTCGATGGGTATATTTTTAGGTTAACCTGACTTGTTAAGTTTAATCTCAGACCTTGCTAAATTCCATCAGTGGGATTACCAGTATCGGTATTTGTGCAAAATTCGATTTATTCGCCTATGTAATATTACTGACTTTTCTTGCTCCCCTATGTTTGGTATGAACTTATCTATATTGTCAACGATAGTTTCATAAATGGTTGCGATCGCACTACGGGTTTAAGATGGATCTCGATCGCAATCGCCACCAAGATCGCTATTCGATCGATTATTAGCGATCGGGAACAGATCTACTTGAAGGCGATACTACTAGCATTCCCTGCTATGCCGCTGAGGAATGAGAATCGATTAAAATAACACATAAATATCAGGTAAATATCGATCGTGACTACAAAACCAACCAAACCACAAACAGACTCGCAGCGCACTACTACCTCAGTAGAACCTAGTTTTGGCTGGAATGCCTATGCCGAACTAATTAATGGTCGATTTGCGATGATGGGATTTGTGATTTTATTGCTGTTGGAATTGCTAACAGGTCAAGATCTATTTACATGGTTGGGACTTCGCTAGCATAGCAATGAAACCAAAAATCAAAACGCACGAGCTGCGAGGCTCCATGGAGCCGTAGAGATCGTGCGTCAACGGTGAAGATGGATTATCTCCCATCTTGCAGCAGTATCAAAATATTAGTAATCAGCAAAGTAGGGTACCCTTGGATCTGTGCTGTTATCTAGTCCTGATATATTGGTGCAAGATGTGATTTATTTAATATCGATCGGGGAAGACGATCGGTTCAGAGTCAGATGGTGGTAATCCTGGTGGCGGATCTATCGGTTCGTAGTCGATATAGCTGGCGGTGGTTCCGGCGATTTGTCCGGTTGCCGATCGATCGCGACTCGCTGGCTCCGCTGGATCGCGCTCTGGACGGCGACGGCGGCGAGGGTTGGCATCTGGATCGGTGTTAGCCATCAGATCCCGTTCGCGTTGTGGCGGCTCATCTGGTCGATCGGGACGTTCCGCTCTTCTGCGCGGTGATTGGCGTTGTGACTGGGTGCTAGCTAGATCGGCATCTGGTAGGGCGCGGCGCGCCTGAACTGGTTCGTCATCATTATTCCAGTCGTCTTCGTCCCAACTGTCATTTTGGCGACGAGCGAGGTAGCTTACTTCGGTGCGCTCTGGCTCAGTGAGACGGCGGCGCGGGGCTGTCTGGGCAAACCGATTTGCGGGCAACTCTCTAGTCGCACGACGACTAGGAAACTCTTCTCGGTCTTCGCGTTCGTTGTTACTACGATCGAATCTATCTTCGTTGCGACGATTGCTCCGTTTGGCTGGCGCAGATTCTGGCACATCATCAATCTGGGCAGTGTAACCCTTCCGTGGGGAGGCTTCGCGACCAGCACTGCGAACACCGCCTTTGAGCCGTTTGTTTTCGGCACGCACCTGGATAAATTGCCACATGATGGTAATTAGAGAACCAATCATCAGCAATTGCTGGAAGGCCATTGCTGCGCCTAAGTCGAGGCTAATCAGCAGCAGCAAACCACAGATGAGGCCAATGACCGCATAGATATTGTCAGACTCTTGATACAGATCTGGCTTGAACTTGCTGGTCAGAAACAGGCTCAGAGAGGCAAGAATCAAAACTAGGCCAAATAGCAGAGCCGCAGGAATGCCAAAAGTCACGGTGATTTCCTCAGAGGGTGAAACAGAACGGTGCAAACCGTTGGGACATTAAATGCTCGATATGGTCAAAGGCTATTCAATTCTTCGTATATTTTAGCATTCACTATTACTTGTGCCGATCGACCATATTAAAAACTTCTGTTGTGGCGAAAATTTCACCATTTCTATTTTTGCTCGATCGCTGCCATTCGTCCATCCGTAAATAGACTAATTTTGTCATGACAAAACCTCAGATCGGTCATAAGACCCAACTGAGGTTGGCTAATCTGGATTGGCTCCTAAGAACGTTGGATCTTATCTTTTTGGCTGATGAAGATCAGACCGATGGTAGCGGGAACGACGACTACCAATCCGCCAGCGAGCAGACTATATAGGAAATTGGCTAATGAGGGTGTCATAAAATATTTTGTCCTGCGATCGAATAAGAGATTCTATGTTCTAATTCTAGCTATTTAGTTGCACACTGAGAAGTGTTTGGCAAAATTCGATTGGAGTAAGTGTCGTTGGCGAAGCCTCTCCCCTGGAGAATCGATCGCCGAGATTGTGGCGATCGGTGGGAGAGACGAGGCTACGATTGCTATGATAGAGCAGAGGATTTTAGATCCTCACCAGCCAATCGGCAACTTTACCTCAATCTGTTTTGGGCGATGATCTCGAACCTGAGAAAGTTTTGTAAGTTTTGCTTAGTTATTTTGGTGGTAGCAGTCGCGACGGTGATGCTACTGTCTTCATATTCTCACAAGGATCGCTTTTCATCCACATCGACAATGGCGGGGACGATCGAATTCCCTGAGCTGCAAGAGATCGTCACTCCTACCCCCGAACTAGCTTGGAGTGAGACTGGGGCAACAGTGCTTCCTCTAGCTGCCCAAATTATGCTGATGCGAAATCCCATCGGGGTAGGGTTAGATGCAGCTCAAAAAGGCTATTTGCGACCATTCTTTGGGGATTTAGTCGATCGAGTAACGATAGTATATCAGGCTAAATTACTCGATCGCTGGTCGCAGGGTGGCAAGGAAACGCACATTGGGGGCGTAGACTCGTCTGCCCAAACTTATTGCGATCGCATTTATATTCGTGCATCATACCAGCCACATGATACCGATCGACTCATCTTACTCGCTCACGAACTCACTCACGCCCAGCAATGCGATCGAGCTGGCGGTATCAGTCAGTTTGGCGAACGCTATTTCAAAGGTTACTATGATGGCGGACAGACTTATCAAAACAATCCCCTCGAAAAAGCGGCGCGGGCGATCGAAGAAAAATTTACTCTTCAATTATGTGACACAATCGGTTGTCCACCTCGACGTGGCAAATATTATGTCAACTATCGAGGTTGGGGAATCAAGTTACCTGTCAATTTATAAGGAGTTGGGATGGTTTGGGTCTTAATTAACCACGACCTCAATTTCGGGATCGATACTACAAAGGTGCGGTATCGATATTTTGGGCTAACTCCAAGATCTGTGCAGCGGCTCGATCGAGGATCGGCATTACGGAGAGTCGATTACCTTGATTGACAACCACTAACTCTTCGGGTGTAAATCGATCGCGTAGAGTGGATAGAGTGATACAACTGTCGAAAGTGCGGACATATTCTACTCTGACGGTATGCCAACGTGGAGCGATCGCTGTAGCTTTGGGATCGTAATACTCGCCAGTAGGATCGAACTGACTCGGATCGACAACTTGAGCTGCGACGATCTGCACTAAGCCAACAATCCCAGGTGAATTGGTATTGGAATGATAAAAAAAAGCTAGATCTCCGACTTGCATCGATCTAAGAAAATTTCGCGCCTGATAATTTCTCACACCATCCCAAATGGTCGTGCGATCGCGTTCGAGATCTGTAATACCATATACGTCAGGTTCGGACTTCATCAGCCAATAATTCAAGTAGTTTGACCAGTAAGCTAAAATTTATATTTATTTATTGTATGCGAGATAGATCCTTTATATTTACTTTAATAAGATCCCTCTTTAAATAAGACTACTTTAATTGTTTCGAGTAATATTTTTAGATCGAGAGTAAGTGACCACTGAAGGATATAGATTGTATCCCAATAAAAGATTTCAGCCGAATCAATACTAGCGCGTCCTTTAACTTGCCACAATCCAGTCACACCAGGTAAAACTTGATAGCGCAAAAATCGATCTTGGGAAAATTCTTCGATATTTTTAATAGACATCTCATAGTCTCTAAGTGCCAGTGGGCGCGGGCCGACTAGACTCATTTGTCCTTTCAAAATATTAATTAACTGTGGTAATTCATCAAGACTATATTTACGGAGGAATTTACCGACTTTGGTAATTCGGGGATCGTCTTTGATTTTAAATATTACCCCACCTTTAACTTCGTTCTGGGCTTCTAGCTCTTGTTGTAATTCATTGGCATTTTCGATCATCGTCCGAAATTTCCACATGTGGAAATTTCGACCTTTTAGCCCTACCCGCTGTTGTTTGTATAAAATCGGCCCAGAAGATGTTTTAGCGATCGCGATCGCAATTATTAACAGGATTGGTGATATTAAGATTGAAATTATTAGTGCAGCAATGATATCGAGCGAACGCTTGAGTAAGAAACTCACACTAAAAATCGGTAATGATTTAAAGCGAACTGTGGTAATTTCTTCGATCATCTTGGTTTCAGCAGATCTTTGTGGCAATTGTAATTCGGTCGGAACGATTCTCAGATGAATTCCGGCAGCTTTCAAGTTCCAAAACAAAATGATTTGATTGTCGATCGAATGCTCAGAGCAAATAAATACTTCACTGACTCTCCGCAATCGAATCCGCTCGATAATCTGCTCTAATTGACTTTGCATATCCCAAATCGCTAAGTCGATCGTGCTATCAACTTTAAATTGTTGAGATCGCTTGAGTAATTTTCTGACATACTCGATATCTGCTTGATTTCCTAACAATACGATCGCTTGCTGAAAAATCGGGTTGTGTTTGCGGATATTAATAATAAATAAATCGAATAAAAATCTCGCACTACTAGTAAATATGAAGTTGAATACTAAGGCGAGCGAGAAAACAGAACGGGATACCCAAGTCAATCCAGGTTGATAAAAGAACACAGCAACCAAGATAATAATTTGTGCCAATGTTAGCGATTTAAATAACTTGGCAAATCGATGGAGTTTGTCATCTGTTCCATAGAATCCTGAAGCAGCAAGAGTGCCGATACTAACTGCCAGAATTGGGACGATCGAATCAGAAATATGTACTCCAGCGATTGGGGTGCCGATCCGATCGGCAATTCTCCATGAAGCATAGATAGTCAAGGTATCTAGGAATACCAAAGCGATTAGTTGTAGACTAGAGAGCGGCAACCGCCACCACAGAGGTTGATTTATTGCTCTAATATCTTTTGTCTGCCACAATCGATCGGTAAAATCGAGTTTGTTCAGATCGGTCATACGATTGCTCCTGAGCTAAATTATCTAGGATTGGAAAAGATTTTCGCAGGGTCTTAACTCCTAACTATCGGTGATGCTGATTTAAAATTTTCGCGAAAAATCCATAATTCATCATCTCCAAATCGGAGAAATAGTGTCAACAATCATTTGGCTGATTCTCGATCTTGGCAGTAATAATTACGCATTGGTTCGACGATCCATTGACGGGTGAGTTCGCTGGCACATAGGCACAGTGTTGTATAATCTAACATCTCCCGATCGAAGTAAGTTCAGCTATTTGGCGGACATTAATTAAAGCTGTGCGAGTATGCAGGTAAGCTCCACAGTGTTATTATATTTCATGCCTGAGCTAGTCAGGGCGTGTCGAGCCGCGATTTGGGCGGCTGGATACTGAGCTGGAGCTAACGCAGTTTAGTCGGATGCCAATAGCCAGACAAGACAGATCTTTCGAGATTTAAAATGTGGTGGACACAACTTATAAAGAATTAATTTAACTGATATCAGCTTGGATAAGTTAATGATTTTAAGATCGTTGATTTATTTAAAAAGTATCGTCATTTTACTTTGTGAATATACGTATTATTACGTATTGTCAATCTTATCTACAAGCTGTTACTGTATAGATATGTCGGTCGTCAGTAAGTAAAAATATTGCTACGACAGGTTGATTTATCTGGATTAAATACTTTTTATCGATCTAAAATCAAAAACAAATGATATTTTTTGAGTAAAGCTTTCCCGATCTACTTATTATGTTTAGGTAGATTGTTTGGGGTCTTCATTACCTAGTATGCTAATCGCGGCTTATTAGCCTCAAACCATTGCTATTAAGCCAAAAATGACTAAAAAATCTGACAACAATAGATTTTAGGCTCAATCCCTTGCTAGCTATCAATCTGAGCGCAAATCGGCATACTAAGTAATGAAGAGCCATTGTTTGTAATGAACGATCGAATCCTTAAAAAAGATCTGTTTGAAATTGCGGTCGATCTCGATCGCAGGAATACAGAATAACAGCTTCGAGCCATTAGTGCTATTTGCGAGAAGTCAAGCGATTGACTTGTGTTTTTTATTACTAAGTGCCAATATGTTAGCCCCAGAATTTTGGCTAGAGCAATTGCAGGATTGCTCCGTACCAACTCAATTACCGATCGAGATCGCGCACCGCAACCAGTCGATTGCCAATGCACAGCAACAGTTAGAGCTGTCAGTGTCGAGTGGTGCAGATGCGGTAGAAATTGGCACGATTGTCATGGGAGCTTGGGCGTTGTTACTCGGACGCTACAGCGGTACGGAAGATGTATTATTTGGTATCAACACATTTTCACCCCTCGGTATGGATATTTTACCCATCCGAGTGAAATTTGAGGGAGATCGAGGATTATTGGCGTGGTTGCAGGAATTAGAGTCGCTACAAATTGAATTGAGAAGCGTGTTAACGCTAGCTCAGATCCATGAATGGAGCAAGGGACAGGCTACGCCAACGAGCGATTTATTGACGAGTGTATTATTATTTACCGATCGAAATGGTGGGGATAATTTAGAGTCGATCGATTATCCGCTGGTGCTCAGAGTTGTGACTGGCGAACGGTTGAGGTTGAATTTAGCCTATGATAACCAGCAATTTGAAGTAGGGGCAATCGATCGGTTGCTGGGACACTTACAAACACTAATCGAGGGAATGGTTGCCAATTTGCACCAAACCCTGGCAGATGTACCGATGCTAACGGCAGCGGAACGCGATCGACTACTGGTTGAGTGGAACGATACACGGGTTGATTATCCTCGCGACAAGACAATTCACCAAGTATTTGCAGAGCAGGTAGAGCGGACTCCAGAAGCGATCGCCGTCATTTTACCAGCTTTAGATGGCACGCCAGATCTGAGTTTGACTTATCGCCAATTGCACGATCGTAGCAATAATCTGGCGATGGCTTTGCAGGAAATGGGTGTAGAAACTGAGACACCCGTGGCGATGTGTTTGGATCGATCGATCGAGTCGATCGTGGCAATTTTAGGTATTCTCAAAGCTGGTGGGGTATATGTACCGCTCGATCCGGCGTATCCATCAGCGCGACTGGCGTTGATGTTGGCAGATATTCCGTCACCAGTATTATTGACTCAATCGCATTTGGTCGATCGGTTGCCACCGCAGGCTGGTAGGGTAATCTGTCTGGATGTCGAGCTGCCACCGCGATCGATCGTCAACTTAGTTGGCTCGACGAATGCCGAAAATCTGGCTTATATTAATTTTACTTCTGGCTCGACTGGTAGACCCAAAGGGGTAGCAATTCCTCACCGTGCGGTATTGCGGTTAGTATTGGGTTCTCAGTTTACAACACTCGATCGGACTCGAACCTTACTCCAATTAGCTCCGACTTCCTTCGATGCGGCAACTTTAGAAATTTGGGGCGCATTACTCCACGGCGGACGCTGTATCTTATTCCCTGGTAATGGGATTCCTGATGTTCGCAGTCTGGGGAAGGTAATTAATAATTATAAAGTTACCACACTATGGTTGACAGCGGCATTATTTAATACGATCGTCGCTGAAGCTCCCGAAACTCTCCAGGGTGTGGGCGAAATCTTGACTGGTGGCGAGGCACTCTCACCGACACATATTCGCCAAGCGCAATCGCAGTTAGTCGGTACCCAGTTCATTAATGGTTATGGGCCGACAGAAAGTACTACTTTTACCTGCTGTTATCGAATTCCCCATCCGATCGATCCACAGGCGACTTCGATCTCGATCGGTAAGCCGATCGCCAATACTCAAGTTTATATCCTCGATGCCGCTTTACAACCCGTCCCGATCGGTATTCCTGGTGAGTTGTATATCGGTGGCGATGGGTTGGCGCGGGGATATATCAATCGTCCCGAACTCACCGCCGAGCGGTTTAGCGCGGATCCATTTAGCGAAGATCCCCGCGCACGGTTGTACAAAACCGGAGATTTGGCGCGGTATCTGGCAGATGGCAACATCGAGTTTATGGGTAGAAACGACGCTCAGGTGAAGATTCGCGGCTATCGGATCGAACTCGGCGAAATTGAAACCAGATTGAGTCAATACCAGACGGTACGGGAAGCGATCGTTATCGTGCGGGATTCTCGCTTAATAGCATATGTAACCGCAGCCGAACACCAGTCACCGCAACCGATAGAACTCAAAGCAGCCTTACAAGCCCAATTGCCCGAATATACGATCCCCAATGCGATCGTCGTATTGGCTAAAATGCCGCTCACTGCCAATGGTAAAGTAGATCGCCACGCCTTGCCCGATTTTCAGATGGCGATCGATCCCAATTTTGTCGCGCCGAATACTGCTACCGAGCGGATCTTGGCTGAAATCTGGAGCGATGTCTTGATGGCAAAAGTGGGCATCGAATCAAACTTCTTCGATCTCGGCGGTACTTCCCTGTTGGGATTGCAAATGGTAACGCGGGTACAGAAACAATTAAACGCTGATTTTCGGGCGGTGAAGCTCTATCAATATCCGACAATTCGGACGCTAGGAAGATTTCTCGATCGTACTGATACTCACAACTTACCTAAATCTGTCCGCGATCGATCGCTCACTGATACCAGCACGGATGTCGCAATTATTGGCATGGTGGGGCGGTTTCCAGGAGCTAACGATGTCGCCGAATTTTGGCACAACCTATGTGAAGGGATCGATACCAATATCTGGTTTACTGATGCCCAAATCGATCCGAGTATCGATGCTGAACTTCGCGCCGATCCTAATTACGTTCGCGCTAGAGGGATTTTAGCTGACGCAGACATGTTCGATGCTGCCTTCTTTGGCATCAGTCCCAGAGAAGCAGAAGTCATGGATCCGCAAGCGCGGATCTTCTTAGAATTGGCGCATCAAGCCCTCGAAACCGTCGGTTATACCCCCGATCGTTACCCAGGTCAAATCGGCTTGTATGCAGGCTCAGGGCAAAATACCTACTTCGAGAAACATATCTGCACCCGATCGGAAATAATCGATCGGCTGGGCGAGTTTCAGACGATGCTAGCCAATGAAAAAGACTTTTTAACCACCCGCACCTCTTATAAACTCGGTTTAACAGGGCCGAGTTTGAGTATCAATACCGCTTGCTCGACATCACTAGTCGCCATCATTCAAGCGGTGCGGAGCTTGAGCGATCGACATTGCGACATGGCTCTAGCGGGGGGGATTTCGATTACTACACCCCAAAATCGCGGTTATCTGTATCAGGAGGGGGGAATGCTTTCCCCTGACGGTCGCTGTCGCCCATTTGATGCCAGTGCTGGCGGGACGTTATTTAATAGCGGTGCGGGAATTGTGGTACTAAAACGCGTCGCATCTGCCCTCGCCGATGGCGATCGAATTTATGCCGTCATTAAAGGCGTGGGACTCAATAACGATGGTGCCGATAAGGTCAGCTTCACCGCGCCAAGTGTCAACGGACAAGCAGCGGCGATCGCCCTAGCACATGCCGATTGTAGTTTCGACCCCAAAACGATCTCTTATGTAGAAACCCACGGTACGGCGACCGCAATGGGCGATCGGATCGAGATCGAAGCCCTGACCCTCGCCTTCCAACAGCCCGCAGCTACCGAGCCATTTTGCGCGATCGGATCGCTCAAAGGCAATATCGGGCACGTTGTCGCCGCTGCTGGAGTCGCAGGAGTCATCAAAACAGCTCTAGCACTCGATCGCCAGCTACTTCCACCCAGCATTAATTTTACATCGCCCAACCCCGCGATCGATTTTGCAAATAGTCCCTTTTTCGTCAATACTAAATTAACACCCTGGCAAGCGGGCGAAACGTTACTCAGAGCAGGTGTGAGTTCCTTTGGAGTCGGCGGCACCAATGCCCATATCATCCTCGAACAAGCCCCCACAGTCCCACCTTCGAGCAAATCGCGCCCGTGTCAATTGCTGGTACTTTCAGCTAAAACCGCCACGGCTTTAGATAAAGCCACCGCCAACCTGCAAGCCGATCTAGCCCAAACCACCGCAAACATAGCAGATATCGCCTTTACCTTACAACAAGGACGCACTAGCTTCAATCATCGCCGGACGATCGTTTGTCGCGATGCGGCTGAAGCCGTCGCCATTTTAGAGACACAAGATGTTAAAAGCACCGCCACCCGTCACACCGAAATCCGTAACCCCGAAGTAGTGTTTATGTTCCCCGGACAGGGTTCGCAGTATGTGAATATGGGCGCAAATCTCTACCAGACAGAGCCAGTATTTAGAGCTGCTGTCGATCGCTGTGCGGAGATCTTGATGCCATTACTAGGTCGCGATCTGCGAACTATATTATATCCTAGCGATACCGATCGGGACGCAGCGACAATCGAGCTACGCCAAACCCAATTTACCCAACCCGCAATTTTCACCGTCGAATATGCCCTCGCTCAATTATGGCAAAGTTGGGGCATCCAACCCGCAGCGGCGATCGGACATAGTATCGGCGAATTTGTCGCCGCTTATCTGGCGGGCGTATTTTCCCTCGCCGATGGCTTGAAACTAATTGCCACTCGCGGACGGATGATGGGTGACTTACCCGCAGGTGCGATGCTCTCCGTATTATTACCAGCGGCTGAAGTTGCCGACTATCTGAGTGCAGAACTGGCGATCGCGGCAATTAATGGCCCCTCTCTGTGTGTAGTATCCGGCCCCACCGCCCTCGTCGCCGCCCTCCAGCACCAGCTCGAAGCCAAAGAAATCGTCTGCAAACCGCTCCACACCTCTCATGCGTTCCATTCCCCGATGATGGAGCCGATCCTGCCAGCCTTCGCAGAGCTAGCCAAAACGATCGAGCTATCGCCACCCCAAATTCCATTTGTTTCAACAGTCACTGGTACCTGGATTACAGACACGCAAGCCACAGACTACTTATATTGGACTAATCACCTACGAGCAACAGTGCGATTTGCCGAAGGCATTCAAACCTTATGGCAAGTGCCAGAACGTGTCTTAGTAGAAGTAGGGCCGCGTACTACCGCCGCTACCCTAGCGCGACAGCAGATAAAAGATCGTCACCGTCAAGTAGCCATCTCTTCCCTCGGTAGTAGTGCCGACGACAATGCCGAATGGACGAGCATCATCCACGCGATCGGTCAATTATGGCGCGTGGGAGTAGAAATCGACTGGAACACCTTCTACCGCGATGAATATCGCCACCGCATACCCTTACCCACCTATCCCTTCGATCGTCAACGCTACTGGATCGATCCCAA
>ENA-OFCD01000241-OFCD01000241.1-metagenomes-genome-assembly--contig:-NODE-241-length-36640-cov-6.290092_pt1 | contig 36640 bp, 40 predicted proteins | sample MGYA00153392_OFCD01 | MGnify analysis MGYA00153392 | reverse complement strand
TACATCTGGTACGCCGACACGGGCCCGGGCCCCGACCACGAGGACGAGGAGGGCCAGCCCGGCCGTCACCAGTGTGATGACGACGACGTCGAGCCAAGTAATGACCCGCGCCTCGACCACCTGGTCCTGAGCTACCCGGACCGGCAGCGTCAGCGGGTGCGGACCGCTGTTCACCGTGACCTCGTACTCCCCGCGCGGAAACTGACCCAGCGAAGCCGAACCGGCGGACAGCGGCGCGTTGTGCACCGACCTGTCCGGCGCCCGCAGCTGCACATCCCCCCTGATTTGTGTGCCGAACAGCAGGTCGCGGGCTTTGACTCGGAGCACGTACAGGTGCATCTGCACGGTCCAGACCGGCGAAGCCGCTGGATCAAAGCGCTGCGTCCCGGCGAAGACCCCGTTCGTACCGAGCGACTGCGAGTCGTCGACGGTGTACGTGAGGGGCCGCGAGCGGGGCGGGTCAATCTGGGTGAGGCGGTTGACCGGCAGCCAGACGGTCCCCTGCAGTTGATGTGTCGTGAGCTTCAGGGCCTGGCCGAGCGGGGCCCCCAGGGTGACCGAGGTGACTTGCGAGGTCGGGAAGGACTGCCCGGCCAGGTCCATGAAGTGGAGCGTCACCGGGGCCTGCACATTGACGGCAAGCGCAACGGACCGCACGCCGCGGGGATGCTTCTCGTCCTTGGCCACCCGCACCAGCGTCACCCGCTGCCCTTTGGTCGTGGCGGGCGTTGGGATGACGACGGACTGCGCCTGCGAGAGGTCGGGGGTGTAGAGGGTGGCTGCGCCGCTGTCGTCGGTGACGGCCGTGGATCCCGCGAGCTGCAGCGACACGCCGGCCGTCGGCGGGACGAGCCGGACCGCAACAGCGAAGGGGTAGCCGGACAGGGGGATCTGCCACGCATCGGCAGTGCTCTCCAGCCGCGCTGCCGCCCCGACCGCGACCGAGACACCCTTCACCCGCGCACCGGTGACGGTCCAGGTCAGCGTCCGCGTGCCCTGCAGTGCCGCGCCCTTGCGCCGATCTGCGATGAGCTGGTCGATCCAGACCGGGGATCCGTCGGCCGGCAGTCGCAGCGTCCGGGCCTGGCCATCGGTCGACCGCAGGCTAACGCTGGTCACCGCCGCGGCCGGTACGACCGCGCCCGTCCGGTCGGTGAGCCGGACCGACACCGGATGGGCGAGGGCAAGCTTGGCTACCAGGTGCCGCTGACGCTGCGGGTGGGACGGGTCGACCACCACGCTGAGCAGGGTCACCCGGGTCGAGGGGCTCGCCTGCGTGCCGACTAGGCGCAGGTCGCGCTGCACGCCGGTGAGGTCACTGGCAGACAGGACGACCTGCCCGTTGGGGCCGGTACGGCTGACCTGGCCCCCGAGGGCGAAGGACAGGCCGGCGACGGCGGGGGAGGTGGCCACGACCACCGGTCCGGCGACGGAGCCCGCGGCGGCCAGCCCAGGGGCCGCCCACCATGAGAGCAGGCAGACCAGGAGCACCCCGACGGCGATCGCGCGGAGCGGTCGCACGGTGCGAGCCATCAGGTTTGCTCCTCAGGCTTTGGGGGTGAGCAAGGCGGGACGGACGGCCTGAACGGGCAATGCGATCGCGCGCCGGCGCCGCACGCCCAGTCCGCCGGCCAGCAGCAGCACGGCCGTGTAGAGCACGTAGACGCCGACGGTCTGGCTGGCGGGCGTGCGTAGCGGCGCGGAAGCCGGGCCGAGCCGCGGGGGCCGCGGCTGCGCGAGGTCGAGCCGGCCTAGGAGCGACGGGCTAAGGCGGCGACCGCCGGGGCGTCGCGGGCCGTCAGCGACGGTAGCGACCAGTTTTGCTCCACCAAGCGCAAGCCAGCTGCTGAGTCCATGACGTCGGAGTCGACGGTCCCTGCTTTCAGCAGTGGCGACACGAGCAGGCCGGGTACCCGCGCGCCGCGCGCCTGGTCGCCGGCGGCCGGCGGTTGTACATGGTCGTACCAGCCGCCGGAGCTGTCGTAGTCGAGCAGCAAAGCCGAGGATGACCACGCCTGAGACGTCTGCAGGCTAACGACCAGCGTGCGTGCGAACCGCATGCCCGAGGCGGGCGAGGCCGGCGGTCGCTCGGTCGGGCCGGTCGCGACCACCCAGCTCACGGCAGGAAGCCGGTTGGCGGCAGCGTCTCGGTAGTACTGCGAGAGGTCGACGAAGTGGCCGGCGAGCGCGGCGGGGTCCTGGTAGGCAGCCATGCCCAGCACGGGAATCCGGCTGCGCAGTCGGGCCAGGACGGCAGGAGCGGGCGTGGCATTCCCCCAGCCCTGCACGTAAACCCGCCAGTCAACCTTTGCTTCGTCCAGCCGGTCGAAGATTGTCGGTACGGTCGACCAGCCCGTGGCGGGCACTGCGGTGGCACCGCCGGGCGGTAGCGAACCCGTCACGGCGAAGTAGCGGTTGGCAACGCCGTTGGTGGGCTGAGCGGCGAAGTAGTGATCCATGACCATGAAGTCGTCGGCGAGCTGCCAGTAGTAGGACAATTCGGTCCGGTCGTAATGGCCCATCGTCTGGCGGCCGTCGGCCGCCGAATTCGCGTACGTCGAGACGAAGCCGTCCATCTTGCCGCCGTCGATTTGGCCCAGCAGGTAGCGGCGTCCGTCGTTGAAGGGGGTCAGCTCCGTGCTGCTGTCCAGCAGGAACGGCGCCACGCAGGGCTTGTCGGTGCCACTGGGCAGGCAGACGCCCGCCGGGATGCCGTCGACGCCCGGCCGCGTTCCGAAGTAGTGGTCGAAGGACCGGTGGTCCTGTGTCACGAGCACGACGTGCTGCAGGGGGCGGCCGGCCGCGCGGGCAGAGTTCTGGGCGGCGGCGGTACGGACCCCGTGAGAGGCGCCGAGCACGGTGACCATGGCAAGGACGGCGCAGACGACCAAGGCCGCCGCGGGCCGCTTCACGCGTGCACCTGGTAGACGACGATGACCGGGGTCGAGCTGCCGGACAGCGTCTCCACGTGTGCCACCCGACCGTCGTACTTGCGCACCAGCCGCATGGCAGCTTCCGAGAAGTGCTTCGAGCGCTGGGCGGAGTAGGCGTCCCAGACGACGTACTGGTATTCCAGGTGGCGAACCGCGAGGTCGGGGTTGGGGATTGGCTCGTAGACCGGGTTGCGGTGCAGCGGGTTAGTGCTCACCGACAGCGCCCGGCAGCGCCGGTTCCCGTAGAAGGCGAGCACGTTGGCCATCGAGGGGCCGATGGTGATGAGTGAGGCGCCCTCCGGCACGTTGCGGGCCACCCACTCCCCGGTCTCGCGGCCGCCGGGGATGCCACCGGCGCCGGCGAGGCCGGCCGCGTCATGCCCGCTGACGCGGTTGACGGCCGGCACAAGCAGGCTCAGGGCTACCACGGAAACCGCGGCCAGCCGGCCGGGGCCCTCCCAATCGGCCCTGTGCCGGCGCCACGACCCGGCCCCGGGCAACCGCTGCTGCGGCAGATGCAGCTGCGGGGTCCGCCTCATCAGCGCCTGCAGCCAGCCGGGAACCTGCAGCCGGCCGACCGTCAAGGCCTGTGCGGCGAGTACGGCGAGCGGCGGCGTGATTGGGAGGAGGTACTGGAAGCCCTTGACCGGCCACACGGTGAAAAAGAGAACCGGGACGGCGATCCAGGCGACGAGCAGGATCTCCCGCGAGCTCCACCGGGTCATCGCCAGTGCGAGCACCGCGGCAAGCAGGAGGAGGACTCCGACGGCGGTCGGGATTTGCTGCGCGTAAAAATTCAAACCGTGATTCGGCGGGCGGAACAGCTGCCAGGCGAGGTAGGACGACCCTCGCGAGCGCTTGCCCACCAGGAGCACCAACAGCGGATGTAAAGCGAAGGTCCCGACGGTCACCAGCAGCCCGAGCCCCGCGGTACGCCAGGCTTGGCGGCCGACCGTGGTCAGTCCCAGGTAGACGTAGGCGGCGAAGACGAAGATCAGGCTGGTTTCCTTCGTGAGCGCCGCCAACCCGAGCACGAGGGCGGCGACGAGCAGGTCGCGCGGGCGACGGCCCCGGTCCCAGCGGGCGAGGAACAGCAGCGAGGTGGTCGTCGCAAGCGTCATGGGACCGTCCAGAAGCACTTGGCGGGTCACGACGACGTGATACGGCATGATCGCGAGCAGCAGCGCAGCGACGGCGCCGGCCCGCGCCCCCAGCAGTCGGCGGCCCAGCAGGAACGTGACTGCGACGGTGGCCATGCCCACCGCGACCTCCAGCAGGCGCCCGGCAAGGTCGCCGACTCCAGACCGGAAGACCAGCGACAGCAGGAACTGAAACAACAGTGGGTGGGCCCGGAAGACCGGAAACCAGGGGGTGAAGCGCGGATCCCCGTCAATGGACGCGGCCTGGCCGGCGTAGACGGCCTCGTCGCTGTTGAGCCCGACCTGGTTGACATGCACCAGGCGCAGTGTCAGCCCGAGCAGGACGGCCGCCGCAAGAAGCCCCGTTGTCCACGGGTCAAGCCGGGCCGCGGCCTGCCAGCGGTCGCGGGGTCGCACCTGCTTCGGGGTGGGCCTGAGGTCCTCCTCCGCGACAGTCTCCGCAGTCACCGGCGACTGCCCGGGTCCAGGCGCCGCGCCGGCGCCGGCGCTGGCTGGGTCCTGCATCGTGCCCGGTGCATGGCTCCTCCGCTCCTCCCGCCCGTCCCGGGCCGGGGCGTCGCTGGGCCCGGACTCTATGGGCCGCACCGCGCCTCCCCCGGTTCTTCTGTTCAAATGCGCATCCTGGGGGAGACCAGCGAGGTCGGCCTCACGCGTCGTGCGCATCGCGGCTGCGCATTACCGCCCGGGCGGTGTCGACTTCCGGTTCCCGCAGCTACGTTCGCGACGTGACCCTGCGACGCCCCGGCCCCGCCCTCCTCGCCATGGTTGCCTTGCTGGCCGCGCTCCTGCTCGCCGGCTGCACAGGATCCGGCGCGCCCCGGGCCGGGTCGGTCTCCGGCTCGCCGCCGCCGGCCGCGACGTCGGCGCCGGCACCGGTCGGTGCCAACGTCCCGGCCCCGGTGTTCGCCTTCTATTACATGTGGTGGGACCGCAGCCACTGGCTCAGCCGGCTGGGGCCGGCTTACCCGGCCGCTGAGGCCCAGGCCGCGTCCCTGCCGGCCAGCCTCGACGCCCGCGGCTGTGGGGCGACGACCGCCTACCCCGGCAACGTGGAAACTGACATCAGCCTCGGGCTGGCCTACGACCAATCGGATCCGGCGACCATCCGGCGTGACGTCGAGCAGGCGGCAGCCGCCGGGCTGACCGGCTTCCTCGTCAACTGGATCGGTACCGGCCAACCCGGACAGGGGGCGTCCTCCAGCGCCTACGACCAGCGGCTCGCGAACGTCTTCGATGCGGTGCACGCGGTCAACGCCGCCGGCCACCGCTTCCGGGTCATCCTGAACTACCAGTCCTCCGCCAAGGTGATCCCGGTCAACCAGATCGTGACCGACGTCGAGTGGTTTACCCGCACCTACGGGCAGGACCCAGCCCTGGACCACACGTGGTCCAGCCGACCGGAGGTGCTGCTGTCGGGCAGCTGGAAGTACAGCGACGTCGACCTCGGGCAGGTGTCGCGCGCGCTTCGCCCGAACGCGTACATCATTGGAGACGAGAAGCCGAGCAGCTGGGGGGCGGGCCGGGCCGCAGCGCTGGATGGCGTCAGCTACTACTGGTCGAGCCAGGATCCCTACCGGAACCCGGCATCGTTCGCCACCCTGACCAGGTTCGCCAAGGACGTGCGAGCCACCCGCAACCCGGACGGCACGGCAAAGACCTGGCTGTCGCCGTTCACCCCCGGCTACAACGCCGCGCTGCTCTACAAGACCCCCACGTGCGTGCCGCGTGACGACGGCAAGACGATGCAGGTGCTCTTCGCCGGCAACCGTGCTTCAGGGCCCGACGGTTGGACCTTCATCTCCTGGAACGAGATCAGCGAGGGCTCCTACGTCGTGCCACTGCAGCGCTACGGCACGAAGTACGTGGACGACTTGGCTACGTTGCTGCGCCAGGGGCGCTGACTCGCAGCAGCGCTCAATGCGCTGGTGAATCGCAACTCAGCGTCCCGCAGTCGCAGTCGCAGTTTCGGCCGCGGGTGGCCGGGTTAGTTTGCCGCGGCATCGCGAGCCCGCGAGTCCGACGACCACCCGGGTCGGCGCGGCCGCACCGGCCCAGCAGGCGAAGCTCATGGAGTCCTACGGCGCCCAGTACGTCTGCGTCATCGGCTCCGGCGGACGACTGCCGATGAACGGCGTCCACGACCGCGTCCGCGCCTTCCGAGAGTCCTTGGACGCCGACACCGAGATCGGCATCCGTGCGCACGGGAAGTCCCTGTCGTCGCGAACGGCGTCGACGCGTCGAGAAGGGCGTGACCCGCGTCGCCGCCAGCCTGGCAGGCGAGGGCGCAGCTGTCGGGAACACACCGCTGGAGGGGCCTTCTTCTCGGTGACCGACCCGCATCACCGAAAGTACGGGTGCCACCTGTTCGCCCTGCAGGATGACGCCGCCGCCGACCTCGTCAGGCCACTTTCGGCGCGCCGGGCTCAGCTTGGCCCTGGTGTGCCGGGACATCTGCTGCGACGCCGGCTGGAAGCGCCACTTCACGATCCTGCAGATCCAGCCGGCCACCTGAACGCACTTCACACCGACCCGACACGGCAAGCCAAAACGTACTGATCGAGCATCGGTCGTCGGCGGAACGTGTCCTCGGAGAGCAGGCAGTGATGACGATGGCCATGACCACCGTCCTCGGGACGCCTGGTCACGCTCGGGTCAGTGCGACCCCCGACGGGGCCCGACCCAGCCGGCTCACGCAATCGGTGGGTCGCCTTTGCCTGTGGACGTCCGGGGTCAACGGCGGCATCGTCGTGACGGACCCGAGTTCTACCGGGCATTCGCTGACGTTGCGCGCTGCCGGTCGTCCGAGAGGCGTAATCATGGCGTCGCCAGCCCCGTATGGCTCGGCTGTCGCGCTCGGGGAACTGGTGATTGGGCTGGCGCCACTGCGGGCGGCTGCTGGACGCTGCTCGGCCTGTCCGGGGCGATCGGGTTCCACCTGTGCCTGATGCTGTTCGGCTGGGAGCTCTGCGCGGCACAGCCGGACACAAGCCGGGGGACTGTTCCTGCAGGTCAGGACGGGTGTATTGCGCCATGCGGTCTCGTCGGGTGCTACGGCGTGACGCCGATTTTGTGGGCAATTTGTGAACAAGGTGCCGGAGTGTTTCTCGGTCAGGTTGGTCAAAGCTCCAAACGACGAGTCCGGAGCCTCGCCTCGCCGAGGCGGACGCACCTCGTCATGCCGGTCACAAGCACCGAGGCCGCAGCAGCGGTTGACGGGCGCGTTCCGGTCGTGTTCGGCGAGCAGTACGGCCGTGACCCATGCACCCCGTCGTACTGGAGGACGCCCGGCGCCCGGTCAACCGCGTCGCCAAGACCGCTGGCTGCAGGCACATCACCCCGCACGGGTTGCGCCATACCTTCTGCACCGCCGGATTGGTCCGCGGCGGCCCCATGCGCGACATGCAGATCGCGATGCGCCACGCCGATCCCCGCACCACCGGGCTGTATGACATGGCCAAGAACAACGAGGACCGGCACGCCAGCCACCGCGTCACCTCCTTCCTCGTCGGCATGACCGGCTCATGGCAGGTACAGCCTGGCGGGTGCGACCAGTTGGCCGGGAGATGAGCAGCGGCAGCTTGCCGCTTATCGGCAAAACGCGATAAGCTGCACACATGAAGTCGACGGGTGGGCTCTTGCGGGAGGCGCGGCGGCGTGCTGGCCTGTCGCAGTCCGAGCTCGCCGCGCGGGCTGGTGTGACCCAGAGCGTGGTCAGCGAGTACGAAGCAGACAAGCGGCAGCCGGCGGTTGCGACGTTGGCGCGGCTCGTCGCCGCCACCGGTCACGAGCTGACCCTGGGCTTGAATCGGACCGACCCGAGGGTGCGCGGTTTGCCGGACACCGCTCTCGGGCGCAGGCTGCGGCAGCACCGCAAGGCCCTGCTCGAAGCGGTCCGGGACGCGGGAGCCAGCAACCTCCGGGTCTTCGGGAGCGTGGCCCGCGGACAAGACGGTCCGGACAGCGACGTCGACCTTCTCGTCGACCTTCCCGAGCAGACCAGCCTGTTCGCGGTCCTGGCGTTAGAGGGCACCCTGGAGCGCATCCTCAAGGTCAAGGTCGACCTCGCGCCGGTCAGCAGTCTGAAGCCCCGGGTGCGGGACCAAGCTCTCGCCGACGCAGTTGCGCTGTGAGCCGCCGCGACGGGGAGAGGCTTCAGGACATCCTTGATGCCATCGACGCCATCCGGAGCCACGTAGCCCGCGGTGGGCTCTCCGACGGCCTCATCTTCGATGCTGTTCGCGTCCGGCTCATCGAGATCGGCGAGGCCATCAAGGCAATCGCCCCCGAGCTCCTCGCCACCGAGCCGGGCCACCCTTGGACCGACATCGCCCGCATGCGCGATCGGCTCGCCCATCGGTACTTCGACACGAACCACGGCCACGTGGCCGGGGCTGTCGAACACGACCTCGAGCCCCTCACTGCAGCGGTGCTGCGACTCCAGGGCCGACTTCCTGCAGGCCAGTAGCGCACGCCACAAACGCTGTCTGGTGACTGGGCGGTGATCGCAGCCGCCTCGACCTGAGCGCCCCGCTCGTGGGGCGTGATCAAGCTCGCGGCGATCATGGGTAACAGTATGGATGAGGATGGTGGCGTACTCCCGCCCGGTCTGACTCGAATGACGGCCGGCGCAAACCTGCTGCCTTCTAGGTGATCAGTGGGCCGGGCGGTAGACACCTGGCGCGATCAGCGTGGCGAACGTGACGCTCGTGGAGGCGAGGAGTGCGAGGAGTGCGAGGAGTGCGAGGAGCAGCATGGCGGCGGACGCGGCCCGCCGCTCGGCCGCCGACATCGCCAGAACCGTCGATGACGCCGCTGAGGCGCTGGTGCGAGGGGCCCGGCTTCTGGGCGCGCCCGACGACGCTGTCCGCGCGGCCGTCGAACGGGCGCTGACCACGCCTTCTCGCGCGGGGCGATCAGCGAGACCTGAGGTCGGCTAGGTCTCTCGAGACGTCCGTCTACGCGCTGACCGGTCGCAGCCCAGGCCGCCCAAGAGCCCCCGTTACCGCCGCCGCAGCACGACCGGCCGTGCCGGCCGGCGTAGCTCGGCGGATGCGAGAACCGCACTTTCCGGTGGTCGCTACCGCCACTCAGTTGGCGTCGCGAGCGTCCTGCACGTCAGCGTCCGGCAACCTCAGACTCAGCCGGAACAGTGCCCCACACGCGCATCCCGCGAAGACAACAGCGACGATCCACGCGGCCTGCATCTGCTCCGCGATGTTGAGGACGAGCGACGTCAAGACGCCGGCCACCAGCATCGCGATCACGAAGTTCGCGTGCGCGCGCAGGGACATGTGATCCCGGCTCGTCCACATGACAATTTCCTCCGACAACCCTGCACTTTGGCAGACGATGGCTCCACCTCTGGAGGTCGGAATGGTACCGCGCACGAGCGCTAGTGGCGCCTAAATGCCACTCATGTGCTGAGCTGAGCCTCGCCCGCGTGCCATCACTGCCGCCGCGGGGCCCCCCACGGCGGCAGGGGGTTGAAGCAGCCGCCGTCGTAGGAGCACCAGCCCGTCTCGTGCCGGACGCGCGTAGCGAACGACGAGTACAGGTGCACCGTCATCAGCCGTGCGAGTGCTTCACGTGCTGACATGTCTGCTTCCCAGGGGTGCTCGCTGATGCGCATGTCCGCGAGACCGGCGGCGATCACGTCACGGGGCAGGGACAGCAGATGCTCCGCACCGTCGTGGCTCATCGTGATCGAGCCGACGGCGAGGGCAACGGCAGCGACATCTGCGTCCTGCGCGATCTTCGACGCGAAGAGGTGGAGCAGTCCGTCAACGTCATCGTCGTCCGCCTGGTACCTGACCGGACCCTAGCGGCGGCTACCAACCACCCGGAATGCCGGTCCACGGGGCCGCAATACGTCCAGAAGCGGCGGCTACCGGGTGACCGCAACCGCCCCGGTGCTCCTTGGTGCGGCTGAGTTTGTTGGGCGGCCGACCAGGTCTCATCGGTCTTGCCGCGGATGGCGGCGGCGAGGACAGTCTTCCGGGCCACGGCAAGCGAGGCGGCAGACATGACCGGGCAGACAGACGACGCGCTGGTGCCGATCGAGCGGGTGCTGGTCTCACGCGATCTGCAGGAACTTGCGCTCGCGGGGTTCCGGTCGGCCTACAGGGGCTCGACGTTGGACAAGCAGCGCGGGTGATCAAGCATTACGTCGACTTGTGCCGGCAGGACGACCTGCCGCCCTTGCCGCGGAGGGCCGGCACATCGAACTGTTCGTGAGCTGGTGCGGCCGTAGGGGTGATCGACGGACATGGGGTTCACCATCCCGCCCTCGTGCGCGACCAAGGCCATGCGACGGCAGTTGGCGTTCGATGCGGCCGGATCGGTCATTGTGCCAAGCATCCCGGCCGGGCATGACGCTGAGGTTGCATCCTCGAGCCGGCACGACAGACGTAGCCGGCTCGGCGCGACGACGTATGACCCACGGCGGCAACGCAGTTCAAGCACGATGTGCGGATCGTGACCGTCCAGGAGCGGCGCTCAGCATCTGGTAGTCGACGCTCTTCGCGGACTGCGTGCGAGCAACCGCGGTCGAACGCAGCATGATTCTCTGCCGCTGACGGCGTGCCTACGATCAGCGGATGTCGTGAGACTTCGGCACACTCAGATGCCGGCCGTGGGCCGAAGCCCGAGGTCGTTGACCCTTGGTTCGCGCGCATGCCAAGCCTGCCGGCCACGGTGTGTCCACGACCCTGCAGACACCGCTTGACTGGCTGAACGCAACCGTCGCGAGAACCGGCGCCGTCGACGTCGTCGCCCGGCTCAAGGCGGAGCGACGGCCACACTCAATAACTGACGTACCTGCCGATCTTGCACGGCAAACCCAGCCACGACGCGATCCGAAGGGCGACCCATGGAGGCTGAAGCTCTCTCCGTCACGATCACCGTCCCTGCGTCGGCGGATGCCGTGTTCGCGGTGCTCACTGATCCCGCCAGCCACGCGTCGATCGACGGCACGGGGTGGGTGCGCGAGACGGTTGACCGCGAGCGACTCACGCAGCCCGGGCAGGTGTTCCGCATGGGCATGTACCACCCCGACCATCCAGATGGCCGGTACGAGACGGCCAACCAGGTCCGGAGACTTGATCCGTCCCGCGCGATCTCATGGGCGACGGGAACGGAGGACGCACAGGGCCACCTGAGCTTCGGCGGCTGGACCTGGCGTTACGACCTCGCACCGGCAGCGGACGGAGGCACCACGGTCCGCCTCACCTACGACTGGTCGGACGCGACCCCGCAGGCCCGCAAGGTCCTCAACTTCCCGCCCATCGGTGTCGATCACCTGGAGAACTCGCTGCGACACCTCGCGGGACTTGCCACGGCGTGAGACACCTGTGGTGCGCGCGGCGTGATCTGGTGGGCTTCGCGGCCCGCTGACGCGCGTCCACTACGGTCGTCAACCTGCCACGAACTGTGGGCCGTGGGTTGGGCTAGCCGTGCTGGCGCCGACCGTTGAGCCCTACCAGGGCTGGTCAACGAGACCGCGTCCTGTGTTTGTCGGATTGCGTGCGCGCTGAACGAGCCGCTGCAGCCCAGGTCAGCGACCAATACGTTCTCCGTCCGGTAGTGGTCTGGCTTGTGATGGTCGAGCCCGACCTCCAACCGAGGGAGCGGCACATGATGATCGTCGCGGGCCAGGTGATCGTGGACTCCGCTCAGCGTGAGTCCTCCTTGACCGAGTGCCTGAGCGTCGTCGAGCAGGCCCGTCGTGCAGCCGGCTGCCTCGACTTCTCGATCTTCGCCGACCTTGTGGACCCCGGTCGCATCAACGTTTTCGAGCGCTGGGAAACCCAAGCGGACGTCGAGACGTTTCGCGGCAGCGGTCCCCAGTGACGTGCAGAGCACCGCGATGCTCTCCGCCGCGGTCTCGGAGTACGACATCGCGGACGCGCGACCGCTGACATAGCCAGCACGTCGCCGTCGGTGTCCGGACGACCGGCTACTGGGACAGCACCCTGCGGGCCTTCTCGAGCGACCGGTCATGCTCGCGGTGTGGATCAGCGTCTCAGTCTTGTCACGCTCGGCGTCGCGGACCTTGCTCGGGCCCGGTCGTTCTACGAGGCAATGGGCTGGAGCGGTGCCCAGCAGCCCGATGATGAGGTCTGCTTCTTCCAGGTCGGCGGGATGGTGTTCGGCCTGTGGACGGCTCTTGGTGGGAGCGGTGCGCCAGGTATCGAACTGGCCTACAACGTCCGGGCGCCTGACCAGGTGGCAACGCTGCTCGCGGAGGCAAAGCAGGCCGGCGGTTCGGTCGTGCGTCCCGCAGCCCCCGCGGATTGGGGCGGCACTGCCGGTGCCTTCGCCGACCCCGATGGCTACGTCTGGGAGGTTGCGTATAACCCGCATTGGACCCTTACGGAGGAAGGATCCGTCAAAATCTAGCAAGGCGGCGTCGTTGCGTCCCGGTGGCCATTCGGCTAACGGGACCGCTTGCCGGCCATGGAGGCTTGATCTGTCCGGTGGTCGTGAAGACCTCGGGACCGCGAAGATGCAGGCGTGGCAGACGGTGCGGACGCCGAGGGCGGGTTGAGCGTGAAGGGTTCCCCGTCGGGTCGGCGCTGGCGGGCCCGCGGCTGGACCTGGAGCCGCTGCGGGTGGAGCACGCGAAGGAGATGGCCCAGCCCGGGCCCGGGTGTGGGAGCTCGCCGGCGAGCACGCCCCCGACCATGAGGTAAGCGCGGAACAGCCGCTGGTGGTGGACATCGACGCGACGCTGGTGACCTCGCACTCGGACAAGGAGGCGGCCCGGCCGACGTTCAAGCGGGGGTTCGGACACCATCCGCTGTGGGCGTTCGCCGACCACGGCGCCGCCGGCACCGGCGAGCCGCTGGCGGTGCTTCTCCGGCCGGGCAACGCCGGCAGCAACACCGCATCACGCCCCGGTTGGTGAACCACTTATCGGCGTAGACCTGGAACGGCTGACGGCCCAGCTTGCGGTTGATGAACGAGGGATCCTCGAGCTCGGCGAGCAGACCCGCTCATCGCCGACCTTCTTGGGATAGGTGCCGTCGCAGACCCGTACGCCGGTCTGCGGATGGCGGAAGTACACCGTGCTGCGGATCTGTCCGCGGGCGTTGATGCGATCGATCTTGCAGGCACTGGCCACTGGGGCTCCGTCGGTGAGGATGACGGCAGCGAGCTGCCATTATTTGGCCATCATCCGACAGTGGCACCCGGGTCCAGTTTGCTCGATACCCGGTCTGAACCGGCCTTTTAAGCGGGCGATGCGGGACTTGAACCCACGACCGCTTCCGTGTCAGGGAAGAGGTCAGCGTTTTCCGCCGTCCGCTGAAGTGCATAACCGCAGGTCACAGAGTCTTGGCTTCCGGGGACGTCCGCCCGAATCCGCCGCTGAGCGGGGGCTGTGGTTACCAGTTTGGCTACCAGTTTGGGCACCCGTCCGCACCGGTCCACCGGCTCGAAAAGGGTTGCGTGTGAGCACGTTCGCGCCAGGCGGATGGAGGCTGGGACTCCCGCAAGGACGACGTTGCCGCCGGGCGCAGTCGAGGACGCTGCGCGAGTGATCACGACGCCCAGGTGTTATTCCCCGGCGATGGTCGAGGACGGCCGACAGGACCCCAACCAGTGCCTTCCGCATCGACCAACCCCGCTCCTCGCGCAGACGATCACGCCGGCCGGAGGGCGCTGGCCTTCGACGGCAAGCACCACGCTGAGGACGAATCAAGCCCAGCCCGTCACGGCACTTCTGGACAAGCACGCGGCCGATGCGCGCCGCTGCGGCAGATGAGTGGGTTTACGAAGGAGCCTCGTCGAGGGAACCTGTCCGCTGGGTGCGGCAACCTGCCCGCCTCCACCAGCGTCAATGCGAGCCGGGGGCATCTCCTGATCGCACCGGGGCGGGTGTGATCACCGCGGCACGCGGCGGTCGGCGGGGCAGGTCGCCTAGCCCAGTCGGAGGCGATGCCGCAGGAGGCGACCGTGGGGACCGAGGTGGCGGACGTTCTCGTTTGCAGCGGACACGCCACTCCGACACAGGCTCGGTTTGCCGCTGAGGGCTCGGCAGCCGTGCGGGTCGCTCTGGCCGCCCACCCCGACGGTCGCACCCGCCAGGCTGAAGTGAGCTAACCGGTCATGCCGGCGAGAAAGGAGGCGACGCGGTGGCTGGCATGCCGGTCCTTGTTGTTCTTGGCCATGTCGTACAGCCCGGTGGTGCGTGGGTCGGCGTGGGGCATGGCGTTCCCGCCTTGCCGGTGCCCGCCATCGTCACGGCAGCACAACGAGACCGGCCAAAGCGGCGAGGAAGGCGACTGCGGTGAAAGCCGTGCGGAGGCGGAAGTAGCGCTCCCAACGGACCTGCCATGTGCGCCAGTCCGCCGGAGGCTCGTCGCCCTGCCAGCCGGCCATCCGCTCGTTGATGGGCAGGTCGCCGCGCAGCACTGCGAAAAGTGCGGCCAGGGCGGCGACGAGTCCAGTCGTCGCCAGGGCGGCCACCACGGCCCGTCCATCGAGCAGCCCGAGGACGGCCTGCGCGAGCAAGGCGAGGAGCCCCGCAACCGTCAACGGCCTCATCAACGCGGGGAAGTGCCGGTCGGCGGACTGCTTGACCGCCACGTAGGCGGGCGCGTCCAGTGCTCGCAGCGCGGGGTTCAGCGCGGCTACTCCGCAGACGTGCACTCCCGCGCTGGTCCCCAGGAGCACGACCGCGGCCAACGACGCCGACAGCAGAAGGCCAGTCACCGGGGACTCAATCCGCCCCTGCTGCAGCTGAGCTCAAGATCCGTCACGATCGACCCTTTCGATACCATTGCCTGTCTCGAAAGAAGAGTGCACGTGACCAGCAGGCCCGTCAAGGCCCGCCGGACCTACGACTCGCGTCGTCGACAGCAGCAGGCGGCCGAGTCCCGTAGCACCGTGCTCACGGCAGCCCGGCAGCAGCTCTGAGCAAGGCCTTTGCTATGACGCCGTTCAGTCGGTGGCAGCCGAGGCCGGGGTCTCGGCCGAGTTCGGCTACAAGAACGTCGGCCCCAAGGGTGCGCTGGTGGCCGCTGTCCTCGACGTTGCCGTCGGCGGAGACGACGAGCCAGTTGCTCTGGCAGAAGGGAACTCCGTCACCCGGTTGCGCGAGCTGACGTCGGCCAGCGAGGTGCTGGTTGGTTACGTACAGGTCCTCTTGCCGGTGCAGGAGTGCATCGCCCCGCTCCTGGTGCTGGCGGGGCAGTCGCCGGACCCGGCAGCCGCCGCCCTGCTGATCAAGGCCGACGCCGAGCGGCTCGCCGGGATGACTGCACTCGCCCAGCACCTGCACCACCTGGGCGGGCTACGCGTGGGCTTGGACGCCGGCCGCACTCGGGACTGTGGACCGGCACCAGTCCGCAGCTGTACGACCTGCTGGTGACACGCCGAGGTTGCTCGCTCGCCGACTACGCCAATCACGTCCTCATCATGCTGGTCGCGGCGCTCCTGGTCTGAGGGCAGACACGTCGGATCGGCCAGCACCCTGTGCGCAGCCCGGCCAGGGTGGACCCGTACGGCTGCGAGCCGCCGTCCAGGAGCGCCCGGTACGGCCGACGCTGCCGAGGCGCAGAAGGTGCCCACACCCGCCAGGCGGCAGTGCTAGGCGGTCATGCCGGCGCGGAAGGAGGCGACGCGGTGGCCGGCGTGGCGGTCCTTGTTGTTCTTGGCCATGTCATACAGCCCGGTGGTGCGTGGGTCGGCGTGGCGCATGGCGATCTGCATGTCGCGCATTGGGAGGCCGCTGACCAGGCCCGCTGTGCAGAAGGTGCGTCGGAGCCCGCGGGGAGTGATGTGCCTGCAGCCGGCGGTCTTGGCGATGCGGTTGACCATGCGCCGGGCGTCCAAGCAGGTCAGCGCGTTCCCGGCTCGGTCAAGCAGCAGCGGCCCACTCGTTCGGCCGACCACGATGACGCGGACGGCGCGCATCACGGGCACCGGCAGCGGGATGTCGGCGGGCTTGCCGCCCTTGCCGATGAACGTGAGGCTGTCGTACCCGGCGTCCTGGTTAGGGGACTCGACGCGCGGGGCGCACATTTCCGCGACGCGAGCGCACCCTGGCCGCAGGATGGCTCTTTGCCGGCACTACCTCAGCAAGTCAGCACGCCGAAGGCCCGCCCGGCCTGGCTGCACGAGTACAACCATCACCGGCCCCACAGCGCGATCGGCAAGGTCCCGCCCATCACAAGGTTGACCAAGCTGCCTGGGCTACAGCTAGGCGTACCGCGTTCGCTCAGCGAGATCGCCGCTGGCGACGGGCACGCTGCACGAGCCTGCGTACGACCATCGCGTCAGCGGGCGCTCCACTCCACCCGCGTGAGCGCGCACTCGACGTCGCCGTGCTCGTCGCCGTCGATGCGCACTGGTGACTGCTGCTGGAAGGCCCGCACGAACCGCAGCCCCGCCTTCTCCATCACCCGCAGTGAGGCGGTGTGCACCGCCATGCACTCGGCGACGACGCGGCGCGCGCCGAGGTCCGCGAAGGCGTGGTCGACGAGTGCCCGGGCGCCCTCAGACGCGAGTCCGCGGCCCCATGCGCTGCGTACGAGCCGGTAACCGAGCTCCGGCTCGTCGCGCGGCATGCCCGCCGCGGGCCGCAGGTGGAACCACCCGACGAACACCCGTGACGGCTTCTCCTCAGCGGCCCAGAAGCCGTAGCCGTCACCGCGCTCGTAGGCCGCGAGGAATGCGGGCAGCCACTCGTGCTCGACCTCCTCGCGCGGAGTGGGGCGCCGCCCGTCACGTAACGCACGACTGCCGGGTCGGCGTCGAGGCCGACGAGCAGGTCGACGTCCTCGACCGTGCAGCGGCGCATCACCAGCCGCTTGGTCTCGAGCAGGATGCCGTGCGCTGTCACCTGCTGGACCGTAATCCCCCCGCCCCCCGCCCCCCGTGACGGTGAGTACCCCAGCCGCTCCGCCATCGGTGGCCCTAGGACGGTCAGAAACATCGGTCACCGCCGCTGCTGGCTGTGGCCGGCGGTGCGCACCCGCCAGGGTGCAGTCACCACTGCCGGTTGCTGCCACGAGAGCTAGGGGTGACCCCCGGGCCGCAACTTCCGCCGCGGCAGCAGCAGACGCTTGTTCTCGGGCCACCGGCACCTGGACACACCTGACACGTCCCCCAGGCCCCTCCGGCACCTGGAAGCGACGACCGCGTCCTCTAGCGATCGCTTCCATCTAGGCCCGGTCCCGGGCAGCGGTAGGCGGCATCATGCAAAGGTCGGCCGGGGATGGACTCCAGCGCTCCCGTCTTGATCATGCGCAGGAAGATTCGTTTGACCGTGTTCTCAGAGCCGATGCCGGTGAGGCGTCGGACCACGCCGTTGGCGATCTCATCGTGAGCCTTCAGGTATTCGAGGATCATCTCCTCCAGGCGGCAACAATCAGATAATCGCGGCGGTAGGCGCATCGCCTCGATCGGCCCCGCCTCGACGGCAAGGGCGCGGAGGTGCTGGCGCTACTGGCTACGACGTCGATGAGGACTTCTCCGCCGACGTCGCCGCGGCAAGGGATGCCGTGAACTCGGAGGGTCCCGCGTGGCCCGCCGACTGATCCTGTATAAAACTGCACAGAAATCTAGGCCTTGCCGGTCGGCAGTCCGAGGCCGTCATCGGTTGACGATGCGGACGAGCGACGCGTCCTTCGCCTCCTCATCGAGGGTCAGGGAAGCCCAGGCTCAGGTAGCCAGGTGCGCGCCTGTGCAGCGAGTGGGCCAGGACGCCAACATTGGTGTCGTGGTGGTCGTGCACCTTCCCAGGGTGGGTCCGGACGATCCGGCCGACGTACTGCACGGGTCGGCCCTTGAACGCGATCGGGCGACGAGGAACAGCGTGTCGAGCGCGGGGCAGTCGAAGCCCTCACCGAGGTAGGAGCCGGTGCCCACCGCGAGCAGCGGCGGTCCGCCGTCCTGGGGCACGAAGCCGGTCGAGCGCTGCGGCGCGTGCCTTCACTCCGAGACCGCCCCGGAGCACGACAGGGTCGTGGCCCGGGCCACGCAGCGCTTCGGCGAGGACCTCGACGTGGCGGGTCCACTGGGTGAGCACGAGGCAGTGCCTGCCCGCCTCGAGAGCGGCGTGCATGTCGGTGACCACCTGGCTGCCGGGCCGTCGAAGTCCGCGGCGACCGAGTGGCAGCGGTTGTTGGCCTTGAGCGGGTGTGAGCCGACGTCGAGCTCGCCGCTCAGGTGGGCTGCGACGATCTTGTTGGTCAAGTGCAGGTACTGGGGCTTGGACGCTCCGCTGCCCTTCCGGCAGCCACCAGGAACCGCCGGCACCCACCCCGCCCGGCCGGTGCTGGCATTCGTCCAGCGCGTGGCATAGACGCGTCCTGACGGCAGGCGAAGATGGCTCGGAAGAACGCGACCTTGGTCGCCGGGTCGGACCGCGCGTGCACCGGGAGGGCGGTGGTCGATCATGCCGGACTGAGCCGGACCAGGAGCCGCCGCCTCCTGCGGGCTGAGGCGGAGCAGCCGCAGCAGGCGCTCGTTCTCCGTCTTGAGCCAGACGACAGCGGCGCGGAGCTGGTCGAGCTCGACGTCGAGCGCCAGCACGTGCGGCGTCGTCGCCTCATCATGGGCGCCTCTGTGTCGAGGAGCGCGGCCCACGGGCCCGCAACACGCTGCCGTCCCGGGCACCCGTCGTTTGGGCCCGCCTGAATGCGGAACGTCAGGCGCCCGTTCGACTGCTACTGGAAGCTGGGTGCGTTGACCCATGAACGGCCCCTCGCGGACGTCCCCGGACGGCCTCGAAGGGGGGGACTTCCGGGGAGCGCGTGGCTACCAGTAGCAAGATCAAAGCCAGGCCACAGGGGTTTACAACCCTTCTGACCTGGCCCTTTCGTGTGGGCGATACAGGACTTGAACCTGTGACCTCTTCCGTGTCAGGGAAGCGCGCTACCAGACTGCGCCAATCGCCCGTATTGTTCAGTTATCGAGCTACGAGGCCGGGGCGGGAATCGAACCCGCGTAGAGGGATTTGCAGTCCCTTGCCTGAACCACTCGGCCACCCGGCCGGGCCGGGGTGCGGCGCCAGCGTGGCGCCTCGCCGGCGCCATTCCGAGCGGACGACGGGATTCGAACCCGCGACCCTCACCTTGGCAAGGTGATGCTCTACCACTGAGCCACGTCCGCCTGCGGCACCGCCCGGGGGCGTTGTGCCGTGGGAAAACCTAGCAGGCCGGCGACCCCTGCTGCTGACGCCGGCTCAGGCGCCGGGCTCAGCCCAGAGCAGCAAAGCCATCTCGGCGTCCACGTCGACGTGCTCGCTCTCGCTGCCGGCCGGGACAGCGGTGTAGGTCTGCCTGAGGAACTCCGCCAGCTCCGGCAGGGGCACTTCGAACAGCGCCTTGCCGGACGGCGAAGACAACGACAGGCAGACGACGTGCAGGCCGTTGCTGGTGGACGGCCAGACCTGCACGTCGCCGCTACCGGCGGGAGCGGTCACGCCGTCGGACAGTAACGAACGGGCGAATGTCCACTCCACCACATCACTGTCGCCCGCAGCGCCGGTGTGGAAGGACACCAGCACGGCGTAGGGATCGAGCATGTCGTAACGCAACCCGGCGCGGACCGGGAGCGGGACGGATCCGGCGATGACCAGCCGCAGTTGTAGGTCGGCCGAGACGCAGGTGGGGCGAGACACGCGGATCCTCCGACGGTGGGCAGAGGCCGGTCTTGGGCCGGCGACCCTGTGAGTCCGGAGAGTCCCCAGCCGCGCGCTCCGCTAACCGCTCCGGCTGGGCGTCGTCCGCGGTGCCCGGGGTAGTGTCCGATCGGCACAAAAAGTGTGCGCCGTGACATGCCCCGGCAAAACCTGAACCGCGGGGGTCCCCGCGACGAACGTCCCGACATGAGGGCCACGTTGACACTGCCAAGGAGCCGCCCCACCGGCTCCGGCGTGTCCGTCAAGGTCCCGGAGTCCGGTGCACTGGCGGGCCTGGACGATCGGGCCCTGATCGCGCGAGTGACCGAAGGCGACGGCCGGGCCCTCGAGGCACTGCACGAGCGGTACGGACGAGCGTGTCACGGGCTGGCCCGCCGGATCCTGGCCGATGAGCAGTTCGCGCAGGACTGCGTCCAGGAGGTCTTCCTGACGGTGTGGCGCGACGCGTCAAGATTTGACCCTTCCCGCGGTGGGTTCTCCTCGTGGCTGCTGTCCATGACCCACCACAAGGCCGTGGACTCGGTACGTCGCGAAGAGAACCTGCGTAAGCGGCGTACGAGCGCCGAGGCCCTGGACTACCAGGAGAGCGACGCGCCCGCGGTCGAGGACGCCGTCTGGTCGACGTTGCGACGCGAGCGCGTGCGCGGCGCCCTGATGACGCTGCCCGAGCCGCAGCGCGAGGCCCTGACGCTGGCGTACTTCGGCGGTTACACGCAGCGCGAGATCGCCGGCCTGACGGACACCCCGTTGGGCACTGTGAAGACTCGGATGCTGACCGGGATGCGCCGGCTACGTGTCACGCTCGACGGACTGTCGCGCACCGACGAGGCAGCAGCCACCGAGCCCGGGCCGGGGGCCGCACCGTGAGCGCGCTCCAGCGGCACGCGCGATACGAAGAGCTCGTCGCCGGCTTCGCGCTCGACGCACTGGAACCTGCTGACGAGCAGGAGGTGCTGAGCCACCTGCCGACGTGTGCCGCCTGCGAGCGCGACCTGACCGCGCACCTCGAGACGCTCTCGCACCTCGCGCATGCTGCTGATGAAGGGCCGTCGCCGGCTGGCGTCTGGGCGGGGGTGCGCGCCCAGATCGAGGCCGAGAGCCCCGGCGCCTTCGCTGAGCCCGTTTCGCTCGGGAGTGCCGCCTCTGGGGGAGCCGTCGTCGCGGACCTTGCGCAGGCCCGCGCCCGCCGCCGGCCGTCGGGTCGCCAGGTCGCGGCCTGGTCCTCCGTCGCGGCTGCGTTCCTGATCGTGGTGGGCCTCGGGACCGCCGGCGTCACCACGCTGCAGCGCGACCGCAACGCGCAGGACGCCATGTCGGCCCGGCTGTCGGCTGCCGTACGCGCGGTCGAGACAGCGCCGGCGCGCACGGTCCCGCTGTCCGGCCGCGACGGAAAGGTCACCGCCGTAGCGGTCGTCCAGGGCAACAAGCTGAGCCTGATCGTCGATGGGCTGGCTCGCAACGACGCCAGCTCGTCGACCTACGTGCTGTGGGGTCAGAGCCGCTCGGAGGCCAACCGGGCGCTGGCGACCTTCGACGTCCGTGATGGCCAGCTCGACGTGGTCCGCGATCTGCCACTGTCGGCAACGGGCGGCGAGCTGCCCGAGTTGTTCCTGATCACCCATGAGCACGGGCGGGCCGCACCGGAGAGCACGGTGCAGCCCGCGCTGGCCACCGGACGCGCGGCGTAGACCTGCCGGGTGGTCGTGGTGCCGCCGTGCCGCCGCCGGCATGAGCGCTGTCTCATCTAGGCTGACTGCCGTGGCGGCGAGGACCAAGGGACACGACGGCCTGGCGGGCGCTTGGCGGCACCGCGTACGCCGCAGGCCGGGCGGCGCGCTCGCGCTCAAGGCGGTGGCCCTGTTGATCGGGCTGACGCTTGTCTCACTGGGCGTCGCCCTGGCCGTGCTGCCCGGGCCGCTGACGATCCCGCCGGTCCTGCTCGGGCTGTACGTCCTATCGCTGGAGTTCGTCTGGGCGGACCGGTTGCTCGACCGCGCGAAGGACAGCGGCCGCGAGGCCTGGGGTGGCGCCAAGCAGAAGCCGGTGCGCTCGACGCTGATCACCGTCGGCGGCCTGACGTTGGCCGCCGCCGCACTCTGGGCGCTCAACCGCTACGACGTCCTTGCCCGAGTTGGCAATGCTGTCGGGCTGTGAGCGGGCCTACGAGGCCACCGAGGGGTCGGCGGCGCTGCGGTAGTGTCGCCGCCGCCCGGGGCGTATAGCTCAGTTGGTTAGAGCGCACGCTTCACACGCGTGAGGTCGCAGGTTCGAGTCCTGCTACGCCCACCCCTGCCCCGCAGACACGCCGGACGTCAACGCTCGACGCCCGGGTCGGAATGCCGACGGCGCCGGGACGCTTGGGCCCGAGAAGGTATCCCCCTGATCCGAGGAGATCGCATGCCCACGCGTACCGCACGCACCGCCTGGAACGGCACCCTGGAGACTGGCTCCGGCCAGGTCGAGCTGAGCAGCAGCAAGGTGGGGACGTACGACGTCTCCTTCCCCAAGCGCGCCGCTGACGACGCGGGCGGCACCACCAGCCCTGAGGAGCTCGTCGCGGCGGCGCACTCGGCCTGCTTCGCGATGCAGTTCTCCGCGCTGATCGCCGAGGCCGGCGGCACCCCGCAGAGCCTCGAGGTCACCGCCGACGTCTCGCTCGGCCCGGACAAGGCCAACGGCGGCTTCATGCTCACCGGCATCGCGCTCAAGGTCGTCGGCGAGGTGGAGGGCCTGGACGAGGCCGGTTTCCGTAAGGCCGCCGAGGCCGCCAAGGCGAGCTGTCCCATCTCCAAGGCGCTGACCGGCGTCGACATCACGCTGGACGCCTCGCTCGCGTCCTAGGTACTGCTGTTCGCCCGGGCCGGTCCGCCTCCAGCGGGCCGGCCCGTCGGCTGAGCGAAAGCTCCAAGCCCCGCTCGATAGGCTCCGGGCATGACTGCCGCACCGGTTCCAGCCAGCCTCGTCGTCGCCCCTCAACAGGCGGGGACCACGGCCGGCGAGGTGCTCAGGGCGGCCGGTGTCACCGGCGCGGCGGTGGCGCTCGTCGGCGGGGAGCTGGTCGACCTGGCGCACGTCGTGGCTGAGGGCGTGAGCGTCGAGTCGGTGCCGTACGCCAGTGACCAGGGGCGCGCGGTGCTGCGGCACTCGGCGGCGCACGTGCTCGCGCAGGCTGTGCAGGAGCTGTTCCCGGGCACCCGTCTCGGCATCGGCCCACCCGTGCGCGACGGCTTCTACTACGACTTCCTGCCCGAGCGACCTTTCACCCCCGATGACCTGGTGGTTCTTGAGAAGAAGATGAACGACATCGTCCGGCAGCGCCAGCGGTTCTCGCGCCGGGTGGTCAGCGAGGCGGACGCGCGGTCCGAGCTGGCCGACGAGCCGTTCAAGCTCGAGCTGGTCGGGCTGAAGGGAGCGGCCACCGAGGAGGCCGCGGTCGAGGTGGGCGCGGGCGAGCTCACCATGTACGACAACCTGCGCGGCGACGAGGTGGCCTGGACCGACCTGTGTCGCGGGCCGCACCTGCCGACGACCCGCGACATCCCGGCGTTCCGGTTGATGCGCACCGCGGCGGCGTACTGGCGCGGCGACCAGGCCAACCCCCAGCTGCAGCGCATCTACGGCACCGCGTGGGAGTCCAAGGAGGCGCTGAAGGCGCACCTGACGATGCTCGAGGAGGCCGAGAAGCGTGACCACCGGCGGCTCGGCGCGGAGCTGGACCTGTTCAGCTTCCCGGAGGAGATCGGTAGTGGGCTGCCGATCTTCCACCCGAAGGGCGGGGTGGTTCGGCGGGTCATGGAGGACTACTCCCGGGGCAGGCACGTGGAGGCCGGCTACTCCTTCGTCAACACCCCGCACATCAGCAAGAGTCAGCTTTTCGAGACCAGTGGTCACCTGCAGTGGTTCGCGGAGGGCATGTACCCGCCAATGCACCTGGACGCCGAGGACGGCCCGGGGCAGGACTACTACCTCAAGCCGATGAACTGCCCGATGCACAACCTGGTCTTTGCGGCGCGGGGCCGGTCCTACCGCGAGCTGCCACTGCGGCTGTTCGAGTTCGGGACGGTCTACCGCTACGAGAAGTCCGGCGTCGTACACGGGATGACCCGGGCGCGCGGCTTCACCATGGACGACGCGCACATCTACTGCACCCGCGAGCAGCTGCCGACTGAGCTGAGCTCGCTGCTGCGGTTCGTCCTGGACCTGCTGCGCGACTACGGGCTCGACGACTTCTACCTCGAGCTGTCGACCAAGGACCCGCAGAAGTACATCGGGTCGGACGAGCTGTGGGAGGAGGCGACCCGGACGCTGGCGGAGGTCGCTGCGGCCAGCGGGCTCGACCTGGTACCCGACCCGGGCGGCGCCGCGTTCTACGGTCCCAAGATCAGCGTGCAGGCCCGCGACGCCATCGGCCGCAGCTGGCAGATGTCGACGATCCAGGTCGACTTCAACTTGCCCGAGCGGTTCGGCCTGCAGTACCAGTCCGATGACGGCAGCCGGCAGCAGCCCGTCATGATCCACCGGGCATTGTTCGGGTCCATCGAGCGCTTCTTCGGCGTGCTGCTCGAGCACTACGCGGGAGCGTTCCCGGCCTGGCTGGCGCCGGTGCAGGTCGTCGGCATCCCGATCACCAGCGAGCACGACAGCTACCTTGCCGACGTCGCAGCGACGCTGCGCGCTCGCGGCGTACGGGTCGAGGTCGACACCTCCGACGAGCGCATGCAGAAGAAGATTCGCACCGCGCAGAAGCAGAAGGTGCCCTTCATGCTGCTGGCCGGCGACGATGACGTCGGCAAGGAGGCGGTGAGCTTCCGGCTGCGCGACGGCAGCCAGGACAACGGGGTGCCGGTCGCTGAGGCCGTCGAGCGCATCGTCACGGCCATCCGCGACCGGGCATGACGCGGGCGCCCCGATGAGCGCCGGGCCGCTGTCTCAGGGCGGGTCGCAGGGCAACGACCCGCAGCGCGGCGCCGGGCTGCGGGACGCCTTCGCCCGGCTGTGGACGCCGCACCGGATGGCGTACATCCGTGGGGAGGGACCCCAGGGCGACGGCTGCCCGTTCTGCGAGATCCCGGCGCTGTCCGACGAGGACGGGCTGATCGTGGCGCGCGGCCGCACGGCGTACGCCGTGCTGAACCTCTACCCCTACAACTCCGGTCACGTGATGCTGGTGCCGTACCGCCACATCGCCGACTATGACGAACTCACCGGCGAGCAGACCACCGAGATTGCCGCGATGACGCAGCACGCCCTGCGCGCCCTGCGCCATGTCAGCGGGGCACAGGGCTTCAACGTCGGCATGAACTTGGGCGCCGTCGGTGGCGCAGGCATTGCCGAGCACCTGCACCAGCACATCGTGCCGCGATGGGGCGGCGACACCAACTTCATGCCTGTCGTCGGAAGCACCAGGGTGCTGCCGCAGCTGCTCCCCGAGACCCGTGCGCTGCTGGCCCAGGCCTGGTCGGAGGTCTGAGCCCGTCCGGTGACCCGTGCGACCAGGCAGGAACAGCGACCGGCAACACCGACCCGGGTGACTGGGAGGGCACGCTGTCAACGCCGCAGACCACCCTGTTCACCTTCTTGCCGGCGGCCCTGCAGGCTGGTGTCCCGTTCTGCCGGACCGGTCCGGGAGGCGACACGGTGTGCGACCACGCCGCCCGGCCGACGGCTGTCGAGGACGCCGTTCAGCGGGTTCCGCTGACAGGACGCATCCGTTGGCCGATGCTCAGTGCACGGCAGACTGGAGGCACGGCCGCCGATCGCGAAGGACAGTGACGTGTACAACCGGATGGTCGATCAGGCGGGTAGCGGTGCGTTGCACCGTGATGACGTCATCGAGGCCGGCAACCACGTCGACCAGCTCGCGGACGTCTTCTCCGACGTGACGCGGTCGGTGCTGCCCTGCTCGCTCGACGCGCTCGACGCGCTCGACGCGCTCGACGCGCTCGACCGCTGGGTCGAGCGGGGGGTCGCGCTGCCGCCGGGCGACACCGTGCCACGTCCCGGCTCCAGCGACCTCGCCAACAGCTGCGCCCTTCCCGGGCAGCGCTGATGCTGCCCGGGCTGAGGACTGTCGTGCGGCGGGTGGCGTCCGCGCTCGTGGTGTCGGGCTACGTCGCGCTGGCGTTGGCCCTGACGCCTGCGTTGCCCGCGGCCGGGGCGCCGGTGCGCGCGGACGCGGCGCCGCTGATCGACCGTTTCCGGGTCCAGGCCTTCCGCTCGCTGCTCGACCCCTCGCTGTTGAGTGGCGACGGGTGGGCGGACGCGTCGGCGCCGGTCGTGCTGTCCGACCTGCCCGCGGCGGCGGGCGGGGATGCACTGGCGGCAGCGCTGGTTCCCGGCCGGGCCGCCGGGACGGTCACTGTCGAGCAGGTCAGGCTGCTGACCGGCACGATCCCGCGCCCTGCGTATGAGGCATATGTCGCAGCCGCCAACCGGGTCGCGGCCACGGACCCTGCGTGCCGGCTGCCCTGGCAGCTGCTCGCCGGCATCGGACGGGTCGAGTCCAACCATGGCCGGCTCGGAGCAGGTGGGGCCGTCACCGGTACCGGCACGGTGGTGCCGCCGATCTTCGGCCCGGTGCTGGACGGCAGCGGCGGCTTCGCAGCGATCGCCGACACCGACGCAGGTCGCCTGGATGGTGACCCGGTCCACGACCGGGCCGTCGGGCCGATGCAGTTCCTCCCCGGCACGTGGGCGCGCTATGGCGTCGATGGCAATGGTGACGGCGCCAGCGATCCGCAGAATCTGGCTGATGCCGCGCTGGCTGCCGGCCACTACCTATGTGTGGCCGGCGGTGACCTCGGGACGCCGGAGGGCGAGCGCACCGCCGTGCTTGCGTACAACCACTCCGATGCGTACGCCGACCTGGTGTTGGCGCTGACCGCCGCCTACACCGGCGCGCCGCCCACAACGGCGCCCGCTCAGGTCGTCGCCGCGTCGTTGCCAGTACCCGCCGCTCCGGCGCCGGAGCCCACGACGGGCGCCGCACCTGCTCCCGTTCAGTCGGGCCCGCCGTCGAGCCCGCCGCCGAGCCCGTCATCGACCCCCACCCCGACCCCTGCGCCCACCCCGACCCCGTCGCCGACCGGGACGACGTGCCCGACGCCGTCGCCGACTCCGTCGGGCACCCCGTCACCCACCGGCACCCCGTCACCGACCGGCACCCCGTCACCGGCCGGCACGCCCCCACCCACTGGCACGCCGCTTCCTTCCGCCTCACCTCAACCGACGCTCACGCCCTCGCCCTCGCCTTCGCCCACGTCCACGCCCACGCCGTCCGGTACCCCGACTCCCACCCCGACGTGCCCCCCACTGCCATCGAAGTGACGTACCGGTAGCCGGGAGGGCGCGGCGAGGCAGGCGACGTAGATCGCCGGCCGGTCAGGTGCGCTCGACCGTCCCCGTGTTGGCGCTGGCCCGGGCCAGCGCCAGGGCATAGCCGACAGCTTCGGCGGGCGGTAGCGCGGCGGAGAGCTTGACGCCGTGTTCGTCAGCCGAAACGGCCAGGACTTCGCCGCCGCGCGCGCCAAGGTCGCTGCGCACGCTGCGCTCGGCCCAGGCGGGGATACGGATCCGTACGGTGACCGGCCGGCTGCCTGCGGCGACCCGTACCGGCGCCGATGGCAGGCCGCCAAGGAGGGCCTCGGCGTGTCCTGGGCCGTAGCTCCACAGCAGCAGCTGTCCGGTGCCCGGGTCGGTCTCGAGCCGGGCGACCGGATCGGCGTGGACCCGGTGAACCAGGCCGGTGTCGGCCGGGGCACCGACCGGGAACGCTGCGGTGGGCATCGGCCATGGCGAGAGCCGTAGCAGTGCGCCCGTCTCCACTGAACCCACCGCGTCGCCCACCCCGACGCCGGATGGCTCGACCGCCGCCGCTGTCACCACGTCGCCGGGGGCGCCGCTCAGGTCAACCTCCACGAGCGCGCCGCAGGGGGCGGCGGGGCCGTCGTACGTCATCGGCTGGTTGGCGACTATCAGCGGCGTGCCCGGTGTGAGCGAGCCCGACCAGACCCGCCACAGGCCCACGGTCACCACCTCGGCGACCAGCGGTCCTTCGGCGGCCAGCTCGACCGGCTCGCCGTCGGGCCCGGTGGCCGCGGGCAGCGGGGCCCGGCCGGACGGCAGCGCGGAGGCCAGCAGTCCCAGCAGGTCGGCCAGCCCGACGCCGCGCCGCGGTACCGCGACGAGCACGGGCTGAAGGTCTCCGCGGCCGACCGCGCCGGCCAGCTCGTGGTCGAGGACGGCGGGCAAGGGCTCCTGATCGTCCAGATAGGCCTCGAACAACGCCTGATCGTCACTTCCGGTCAGGATGGCCTCGACGAGCTCCGCGCGCAGTGTCGACACCAGTGGCAGGTGCTCGGCCTCGGCGGCCCGGGTCTGGTTACCCTCGGTGACCCGCAGGTGCAGGAGGTCGAGCAGGCCGCCCACCGAGCCGTCGTCGTCGTGCAACGGCAGCTGCAGCGGCAGGACGCCTTCGCCGAGCACTCGCTGACACACCGCAACGGCTTCGTCCGCGTCCGCCCCCGGCCGGTCGAGCTGACTCAGGACGACCAGCCGCGGCAGATGTTCCAGCGACTCCCACAGCGCCACGGTTCGCGCATCGACGCCCTGCACGGGGGAGACGACGAGCACGACCGCGTCGGCGACCCGCAGCGCCGCATGCAGCTGGCCCGCGAGGTCCGGATCGCCGGGCGGGTCGAGCAGGACCACCCGGACACCGCGCGAGTCGTACGAACCGCGCGCGAGCCCTGAGCCGCGGGCGAGAGCAGCCCCGGCCGCCGCGAGCAGCGCCTGAGCCAGGGTGGACTTGCCCGAGCCCGGCGCGCCCAGCAGCACGACCGCCACCGTGCGCTGCGCCTCCACAGCGCCAGCCTGCCGCACCGAACGCTCAGTAGGCTCGGGCGACCTGCCCTCACGACCGGACGGACCTGGATGCTCAACGTGCTCCGCCCGTTGATCGGCCGGGTGGCCAAGCCGGTAGCCGGGCGTCTGCTGAGGGCAGGGGTGAGCCCCGACGCCGTCACCGTCATCGGCACGGTCGGGGTCAGCGCCGGAGCGCTGGTGTTCCTGGCTCGCGGGATGTTCCTCATCGGTACGGTCGTCGCGTTCCTGTCGGTCCTGACCGACATGCTTGACGGCGCGATGGCGCGGGAGCGCGGTACGAGCAGCCGGTTCGGGGCCTGGCTCGACTCGACCTGCGACCGGGTCGCCGACGCCGCCGTGTTCTGCTCGCTCGCCTGGTGGTTCACCGGCCGGGGCGACGACCGGCTGCTCGCGGCGGTCACGCTCTACTGCCTGGTCGCCGGCGTCGTGGTGTCGTACGCAAAGGCCCGGGCCGAGGGGCTCGGACTGCGCTGCGACGTCGGTATCGCCGAGCGCTCCGAGCGCCTGACACTGGTCTTGCTCGGCACCCTGCTGGTCGGTCTCGGTGCCCCCGACGTGGTCTTGACCGCTCTGCTCTGGCTGCTGGTGGTGCTCACCACCATCACTGTCGGGCAGCGCGCTGTCGAGGTGCGGCGACAAGCGGCCGCGGCCGCGTGAGCAGGCTGCGGGACCGGCTGGTCGACGTCGGGTATGCCGCGGGCTGGGCTGTGGTGCGGGCACTGCCTGACCCGGTGGCGCACCGGCTCTTCCGCGCAGGCGCCGATCTGGCGGCGCGGCGCGGCGGCCGGGGCGTCGATCAGCTCCGCCGCAACCTCGCGCGGGTCGCCCCCGGCCAGGACCTCACCCGGGCCGCCGTACGGTCCTACGCCCGGTACTGGTGCGAGGTCTTCCGGCTGCCGGTCACGTCGCAGGAGCGGGTCGTCCAAGGCATGACCACGGTGGGGGAGCAGCGGCTGCGCACCGCGGTCGCCGCGTCCACCGGCACCGTCCTGGCGCTGCCGCACAGCGGGAACTGGGACCAGGCCGGGGCCTGGTGCGGGGCCACCGGCGTGCCGTTCACGACCGTGGCCGAGCGGCTGCAGCCGGAGTCGCTGTACGACCGCTTCGTGGCCTTCCGCGAGTCGCTGGGGATGGAGGTGCTGGCGCTGACCGGCGGCCCGCGCCCGCCGTACGACGTACTCGCCGAGCGACTGCACGCCGGTGGCACGCTGTGCCTGCTGGCCGACCGCGACCTGTCGGCCCGGGGCGTCGACGTGCTGTTCTTCGGTGAGCGCGCCCGGATGCCCGCCGGCCCGGCGAGCCTCGCGCTGCAGACCGGCGCCGTCCTGCTGCCCGTCACGCTGGCCTTCTCGCGCGACGGCTGGCTGTGCACGTTCCACGAGCCGGTCCCGCACAGCGACGTGGCGACGATGACCCAGGCGGTCGCCGACGCCTTCGCGGTCGGCATCGCCGCACACCCCGCCGACTGGCACATGCTCCAGCGGCTCTGGCTGGACGACCTGGCCGCCGACGACCCCCGCCGGGCGTCCGCGTGAAGGTGGGGCTGGTCTGCCCTTACACATGGGACGTGCCCGGCGGCGTGCAGGCGCACGTACGCGACCTGGCGGAGCACCTCATCGAGCTCGGGCACGACGTGTCGGTGCTGACCCCGGTGGACGAGCCCGACGCGCCTGACCTTCCGGCCTACGTCGTTGCGGCCGGCCGCGCCGTCCCCATCCCCTACAACGGCTCGGTCGCCAGGTTGTGCTTCGGGCCGCTGTCACTTGCGCGTACCCGGCGGTGGTTGCGGGAGGGCCGCTTCGACGTGTTGCACATCCACGAGCCGACCGTGCCGTCGGTGTCGATGCTCGCGATGTGGACCGCCAAAGGCGCCATCGTCGCGACCTTTCACACCTCCACCCCGCGCAGCCGCATCCTGCAGGTCTTCGGCACTGTCCTGCAGCCGGGCATGGAGAAGCTGACCGGCCGGATCGCCGTCTCGCCCGCTGCCCGCCGGGTGATCATGGAGCACCTGGGCGGTGACGCCGTGCTGGTGCCCAACGGCGTCGAGGTCTCGCGTTACGCCGACGCACGGCCGCTGCCGGGCCGGCCGGATGTTCCCACCGTGGTGTTCCTCGGGCGGATCGACGAGTCCCGTAAGGGTCTGGCCGTCCTGCTGGAGGCGCTGCCCGAGCTGGTCAGCCGGGTCCCCGACGTCCAGCTGCTGGTGGCCGGGCCGGGTGACGTCGAACAGGTCCGCGGCCAGGTGCCGGCCGGCCTGCGCGACCACGTGGAGCTGCTCGGGTTGGTCAGCGAACCCGACAAGGCCCGTACGTACGCCAGTGGCGACGTCTACTGCGCCCCCAACACGCACGGCGAGTCGTTCGGCATCGTGCTGCTGGAGGCGATGGCCTCCGGGACGCCGGTCGTGGCGAGCGACCTGGAGGCCTTCCGGCGGGTTCTGGAGGATGGCCGCTACGGCGTGCTGTTCCCGGTACGCGACGCAGCCGCCCTGGCCGGCGCCCTCGCCGACCTGCTGGGCGACCCGGGCCGACGGGCCGCCCTCTCCCGCGCCGGGCGGTCAGCCGTCAGTCAGTACGACTGGTCGGAGGTGACCAGGCAGGTGGTCGCCGTCTACGAGACCGTGGTCGCCGCGAGCCCGGTCGTGGTCGAGGCCGACGACGAGGAGCCCGACGACGAGAACATTGATGACGCGGACCCGTCGGCGCTGCGCCGGCTGCTGCACCAGCTTCGCGGGCGAGGGTGAGCCCGGCCGGCTGGACACTGCTGGTCCTCGCGCTGCTGCTGGTCGCTGTCTACATCAGCTGGACGGCCGGGCGGCTGGACCGCCTGCACGCCCGCGTCGACGCCGCCTGGGCCGGGCTCGACGCTGCGCTGGTACGCCGGGCCGCCGCCGCCCGCGCGGTCGTGCGGCACCTGCCCCCGCGGGCGCCGCAGACCGCCACGCTGGAAAGTGCCGCCGCCGCCGCGCTGCTCGGCGGCCCGGTCGCGCGCGAAGCCGTCGAGAACGAGCTGTCGGTGGCGCTGCGGGCCGCGCTGCCACTGCTGTCCACCGTCGGCAGCGCGCGGGTACGCGACGAGCTCGACGACGCCGCCGAGCGGGTGGGGCTGGCCCGTTCCTTCCACAACAGCGCGGTCGCCAATGCCCGCGCCCAGCGCGTCAAGCGGGTGCCCCGGACACTGCGACTTGCCGGCCACCGGGTGCTGCCGCAGCACTTCGACATCGACGACACGGCGCTGCCGGCAGCGGTCCGCGCCGCCAGGCCCGGTGCGGCCGGCTGACTTAGGATGAGGACTCCACACCGACGATTGCGAGGGTCCACCGTGTCCGCCCCCCAGAGCGCAGCAGACCAGCCGTCCGACGCCACCACCGGCAGCCGCCTGGTCAAGCGCGGCATGGCCGAGATGCTCAAGGGCGGTGTCATCATGGACGTCGTCGACGCCGGGCAGGCCCGGATCGCCGAGGACGCCGGTGCGGTCGCCGTGATGGCGCTGGAGCGGGTGCCCGCCGACATCCGGCGCGACGGCGGCGTCGCGCGGATGAGCGACCCCGACATGATCGATGCCATCCGGGCCGAGGTCAGCATCCCGGTGATGGCGAAGGCCCGGATCGGCCACTTCGTCGAGGCGCAGATCCTGCAGGCGATCGGCGTCGACTACATCGACGAGTCCGAGGTGCTCACCCCTGCCGACTACGCCCACCACATCGACAAGCGCTCGTTCACGGTGCCGTTCGTCTGCGGTGCCACCAACCTCGGTGAGGCGTTGCGCCGGATCTCCGAGGGCGCGGCAATGATCCGCTCCAAGGGCGAGGCGGGCACCGGCGACGTCAGCCAGGCCACCACCCACATCCGGACGATTCTTGGCGAGATCAAGCGATTGACGATCATGGACGAGACCGAGCTGTTCGAGGCCGCCAAGCTGATGGCGGCGCCTGTCGGGCTGGTCCGCGAGACCGCGCAGCTCGGCCGGCTGCCGGTCGTGCTGTTCACCGCCGGTGGTGTCGCGACCCCCGCCGACGCGGCGATGATGATGCAGCTCGGCACCGACGGGGTCTTCATCGGCAGCGGGATCTTCAAGTCCGGCGACCCGGCGCAGCGCGCGCGGGCCTGCGTCGAGGCCACCGCGTACTTCCGTGACGCCGAGCGGATTGCCAAGGTCAGCCGCGGGCTCGGTGAGGCCATGGTCGGCATCGCGGCGGACTCGCTCGGCGCCGGCGAGCTGCTGGCGGCCCGAGGCTGGTGACCGCGCCGCTCGTCGGCGTCCTCGCCCTGCAGGGCGACGTCCGCGAGCACCGGCGGGCCCTGGAGGCAGCCGGGGCGACCGTGAGGTCGGTACGCACCGCCGACGAGCTCGACGGTCTGGACGGGATCGTGTTGCCCGGCGGCGAGTCGACGACGATCGGCCGCCTGCTCGACGTCTTCGGCTTGTTAAGCCCCTTGCGGGACGCCCTCGGCGCAGGCTTGCCGGCGTACGGGTGCTGCGCCGGGATGGTGCTGCTCGCCGACGAGGTCGTCGGCGGGCCTCCCGGTCAGGCGCTGCTCGGCCCGTCGTAGGGCGGTGACATCGAGGATCGAGCCGTCCAGATAGGTCCGGTCGCCGACCCGGCGGACCCGGCCCCGATCGCGGACCCAGCGCACCTGACCGTCCGCTCCGCGCAGCCGGTACTGGATGTCCAGCGAGCCGGTCAACCTCGCAGCATCGTGCGCGTGGTGAAACAGTCCGAGCTCGTCAGGGTGGACGAAGTCGACCCAAACCGCATCCTGGGCGGCCTCGGCCGTCAAGCCCAGGAACCGCTCCCGGCACGGTCCGGCGAAACGCAGCGCGTAGCCGTCGTCGGCGAGGAACTCACCGCTGTATACGTACTCCTCGATGGCACCCAGGATGCGCAGCAGGGTCGTGTTCGCCTCGCGCAGACGCTCGACCTCGATCGTCAGCACCTCGAGGTCGCGGGGTTGGGTGGATATCCCCGCACGCCGGTCCAACGATGTCCGGCGCAGGAGCCCAGCCGCAGCACGGCGGGCACCCGGACGCGGGCTGGCCACAGGCAGCGCTCGTCCGTCCGACCCGTCCATGCGTTCTCCATCGGCCACTAGTGACATCTGCTATAGCGTTCTCGGGACGGGTCCTCAAGCGCCCGGCATGCGGCGCAGTCGGTTGGGAAAGGACGTGTTCATGGCGGACTCGCCGGGTGCCCGGGTGCTCGTAGTGGGCCTGGGTGATCTCGGTGGACGAGTCCTCGAGATGCTCGCCGCCAGCCCCCGGATCCAGACGTTGCTCGGGTGCGGGCAGGCCGGCAGTCACAGTGCTGCGGTGGTCGCGCAGTCCGCGTTGATTGCTGACACGCTCGGCGGTGCAACGCAGGTCGAGCACCTCGCGACCGACCTGACGGACCGGGCAGCCGTGGCGACGATGCTGCGTGGGGCCGCTCCCGACATCGTCGTCTTCGCTGCGTCGCGACACAGTTGGTGGCGCAGCCCGCCAGCCGCCCGCGCACTGCCATACGGCGTCTGGCTGCCACTCCAGCTCTCCCTGCTTCGCACATTCATGCTGGCACACCGCGATGGCGCGTCCACAGCGGTCGTCATCGCCCTGCCGCATCCCGATGCCGCCGGCCCGGTGCTGGCGGCCGACGGGTTGGCCCCTCTCGCCGGGGCGGGCAACGTGGCAGAGGTGGCCGCCAAGCTGCGGCTGCTCACCGCAGCCGAGTTCGGTTGTCACCGCGACGACGTCGAGGTGCGCCTGGTCCTGCACCACGCGGCCGAGCGACTCGCTTTCGCGCTGTTCGACGCGGCCCCCAGCGGTGGCGGAGCGCCGCCCTACTTGGCCCGGGTCACGGCCCGCTCGCTACCCGTGGCGCCGGAGGTCGTCGACCGGCTGCTCCGTCAGGCCTACCCGCTGCCGGGTGGCACCGGCAGCCATCAGCTGACGGCTGCCACGGTGGTCCAGCTCGTCGACGCCCTGCTCGCCGATGAGCAGCGACACCTGCACGTCCCCTCGCCGGCCGGCCTACCCGGCGGCTACCCGGTGCTGGTGAGTCGCCGCGGGGTCGAGCTCGACCTGCCCGTCGGGATCAGCCGCGGCGATGCCATCGCCGTCAACGAGCAGGCAGCGGCGTTCGACGGCATCAGCGCCATCGGTGCTGACGGCACCATCCGCTACACCCCTGACGCCATCGTCGCCGCCCACGACCTGCTCGGGCTCACCCTGCAGGACACGCCGATCGCCGCCCTCGACGAGGCAGCCGACCGTCTCGAGGCCGTGCTGCGCGCCGTGCGCTGAGGGCACCGATGACCACACCAGCAGGCAAGGGGCAGGATCGGTGCTCCGCCCCGTCGAGAGGCCATCAGATGACCGTCCTGACCGAGCTGCTGGCCGGCCTGGCCACCGGCAGCATCGAGATTATCGACCTCACCGCGCCGCTGTCGGATCGCACGCCGGTGCTGCAGCTGCCCCCACCGTTTGTGAACACGCAAGGGTTCTCACTCACCGAGGTCAGCCGGTACGACGAACGCGGCCCGGCCTGGTACTGGAACGACTTCTCGACCGGCGAGCACGTGGGCACCCACTTCGACGCACCCGTGCACTGGGTGACCGGCCGGGACGGCCTCGACGTGTCGCAGGTGCCCGCCGCGCAGCTGATCGCGCCCGCGGTGGTGCTCGACCTGAGTGCCCAGTGCGCGGCCGACCCGGACTTTCTGCTCGAGATCGACCATGTGCGGGCCTTCGAGGCCGAGCACGGACCACTGCCGGATGGCGGCTGGCTGCTCTATCGCACCGGCTGGGATAGCCGCTCGACCGAGCAGGCAGCCTTCCTCAACGCCGACGACACCGGGCCGCACACGCCGGGGTTGTCGGTCGAGTGCGCCCGCTGGCTGGCGCAGGAGACCTCGCTGCTGGGGCTGGGTACCGAGACCGTCGGCACCGACGCTGGTGCAGCGCACTCCTTCGACCCGCCGTTCCCGTGCCACTCCTACCTGCTGGGCGCCGGGAAGTACGGCCTGACGCAGCTGCAGCAGCTCGCATTGCTGCCGCCGACCGGCGCGGTCCTGCTCGCTGCCCCGCTGCCGATCGTCGGTGGCTCGGGCAGCCCGGCCCGGGTGCTCGCCCTCGTCCCGCGGTGACACCACCTGTGCCCAACGTCGCCGCCGCAGTCGGTAGGACGCTTGCCTCCCTCGGCGCGACCCAGGTGTTCACCCTGCTCGGCAGCGGCAACTTCGTGGTCACCAACGCGCTCCGGGATGCTGGAGCGACCGTCGTGTCGGCGCGGCACGAGAGCGCCGCAGTCACGATGGCGGACGCCTACGCGCGGGTGACCGGGACGGTCGGTGTCGTCACCGTGCACCAGGGACCCGGCCTGACCAACGCGGTGACCGGCCTGACCGAGGCCGTCAAGAGCCGCACCCCGCTGCTGCTGCTCGCCGCCGACGTGGCCGGGGCGGCCGTGCGCTCGAATTTCCGGATCGACCAGGCCGGGCTGGTCACGGCGGTGGGAGCCGGGGTCGAGCGGTTGCACGGGCCGCAGAGCGCGGTGGCCGACGCGGTGCGGGCCTACCGGCGGGCCGGGGTCGAGCGCCGCCCCGTCGTACTGCTGATGCCGTTGGACGTGCAGGCGGCCGAATGCGGTGATGCCACCGGAGCGCCGCCCGCCGCGGTCGGGCCGGTCCGTCCGGCTGTCGGCGCTGTCCAAAGCCTTGCCGATGCCCTCGAGAAGGCCGCCCGCCCGGTGATTCTCGCCGGCCGCGGCGCCGTGCTCGCGGGCGCCGGCGCGCTGCTGGAGGAGCTCGCCGACGCCACTGGCGCGCTGCTCGCGACCTCGGCAGTCGCGGCCGGCATCTTTGCCGGCAACCCATGGGAGGTTGGGATCTCCGGCGGCTTCGCCTCACCGGTCGGTGCCGGGTTGCTCGTCGACGCCGACCTGGTGCTCGCCTTCGGGGCGTCGCTGACGATGTGGACCACCAGGAGCGGTCGGCTGCTCGGGCCGGGCGCGACGGTCGCGCAGGTGGACCTCGACG
>ENA-OFCD01000240-OFCD01000240.1-metagenomes-genome-assembly--contig:-NODE-240-length-36714-cov-21.351619_pt1 | contig 36714 bp, 31 predicted proteins | sample MGYA00153392_OFCD01 | MGnify analysis MGYA00153392 | reverse complement strand
CGTGGCGCTTTGGGGTGTAGGGGGTTCGATCGGCGCTCAAATATTTTCTCTGCTATGGCCTATTATCGTATCGAAATAAATGTTTAGATGCGTCCACATTTATTACTGAAATACCATGACACTGGATTTGTACGATCGCGACTATTATCAATGGCTCGATGTCACAGCGACGCTTCTAAGTGAGGGTCGGTTGAACGATCTGGATGTCCCCAATTTATTAGATGAGTTAGAGGCAATGGGGAAGAGTCAGAAACGGGCGATCGAGTCTTATCTGAAGGTGTTACTGCTACATTTGCTCAAGTGGAAATATCAGCCTGCGATGAGACCGGGAAGCTGGCGCAGTTCAATTCGGAATTTACGGTTGGGCATCAGCGATCGAATTGAGGAAAGTCCAAGCCTGCGAGAGTTGCCAGAACTCATCTTAGAAAAATGTTACGGCGTGGCTCGATCGAATGCCGCTGATGAAACGGGACTCGATCGATCGGTGTTTCCAGAAGTCTGTCCCTTCACATTAGTGGAACTGCTTCAGGAAGACTTTTTGCCGGAGAACTAATGTAAGGCAAAATTCGGAGAACAGGCATGAACATTCACAACTCTGAATTAGATGACGATATGCCCATACAGCTCGACCTCCGATCGCCCCTCACCATACGAACCCAATCCCAACAAATTTTCAACCTTGTCCAAGACAACCAATCGCCGCACTTCACCCTGCACCTCGATCGTTTAGATGCCGTGGCCGATCGAGTGATTGCCATCATGCAGCGTGACTACCCAAACGGTGAAATTCCGTTCCACAGTCGATGGCGGCACTTTGAAGCTGACCAAGTAGCCCTTCTTTTCGAGACGCTAGAACCCGTCGAAAAACTTCGGTCCCAACTCGAATTAGCAATAGTGTCCGTGCTCTTGGATGCGGGGGCGGGCGATCGGTGGCAGTACCGCGATCGCAATGGCAAAATCTGGCGTCGATCGGAAGGATTGGCGATCGCGTCGTTTGAAATGTTTGCGAAGGGGTTGATCTCTGGAAAGGCGACGGATTTGCAAAAACTAGAATTAACGGTGCTCTCCGAGGGTCTGCAGGTACGGGATGACAATCCGATCGTAGGACTCGACGGGCGGTGGCGGTTATTGGTGAAATTAGGCGATTCTATGGCCGTACGATCCTGCGCCCGGTTATCGGATTATTTTGACGTGCTGTTCGATCGGCAAACCTTCTCAGCAACAGCATTATTGGCGATCGTTTTAGAGGCGTTTGCAGATATTTGGGTGGGGCGGCTAACGATAGATGGCCTAAATCTGGGAGATACCTGGCGACATTCGGCATTGCAGAATAGTCCCTATGTGCCGTTCCATAAGCTCTCGCAGTGGTTAACGTATTCTCTGATAGAGCCGTTTCAGACGTTTGGGATTGAGATTACGGATTTGGATACGCTGACGGGGTTAGCGGAATATCGCAATGGCGGATTATTTCTGGATTCGGGTGTACTGGAACTGCGCAATGAGTCAGCCTCGGGCATCCTGCATCGACCCGAATCGGAGCTGATCGTGGAGTGGCGAGCGCTGACCATCGTGCTGTTAGACCAGGTAGCCGTGAAGATTCGATCGAAGCTTAGAGTCAGCGCGGACACATTGCCGCTGGTAAAAATTTTACAGGGTGGGACTTGGACGGCAGGGCGAGAGATTGCCCGAGAGCTTCGGGCAGCGGGAGGACCACCGCTCTGGGTGCAGAGTGACGGGACGGTCTTTTAATGGTTATTTTAGGAAAGATCAGAAATTCTGAATAACGGGCCGAATTTCAGTCGTAATATTTGCTATATTTGTCTAATCGATTTATTCGATCGATAGGGCGGCATGGCCAAGTGGTAAGGCAGTGGATTGCAAATCCTCCATCCCCAGTTCGAATCTGGGTGCCGCCTTTTTAGATTGAATATCCTGTTAGGTTTTTTGCCTGACGGAACATTTGAGGTAGCCTACCTCCAGCGCTGACAGAAGATCGACCCTCGTCTGTGCGATTATCCTGCTCCAACGATCGATCGGTGACTCAGGGGCATATACTCTACACGCCTAAGAACTTGACTTTTTTGAATGACTGAAACTTCCAGCTCATTAAGCTTTTGAGTTCTTTATACTTGTCAATATGTGCGGTCTCAATCGGGAGCATCTCACTTTTGTAATGAGTATAAATACCTGCGATATTAAGAACAAATTGAAGGTAAGAAACCTACCGAAAACTGAGCATTAAGATAGGCACATCGGTGTTTTAGGACCTAGCTGACATTCTTCTCCGACCATTGTGCTCCTGAAATTTTGACCCATCGACTAATTTGTTTAATTTCCGATTCAACGCCTCCTGACCCGATCGTAAATCCCTCTAACTGTAAATAGTAATAGTAGGGAATCCGATTCTGGTGTTTGGTCGGATATTTAATAAAGTTTTTGGCGGTTTCGAGGTTACAGTTTGTCAGATTTTGAATGAATTCATCGACGTTGCCGCAGCCTTATAGTCATTAAAGATAGAAGGTTCCCCTTCAGGCGTGCGAAGTCTCACTTTCCCGCCATCTGCTCCGACCGCTTCCTGGAACCAAAGCGATGATCCCATCGAATGCTTGACGATGGACCAGCCGTTGGTGCGCACTATGAGAAATCTGTGTCCCCGTTAGAACCGCTAAATCCTCTTCCGATCGTTGATACGAATTATTAGCGCTGACTAGTAGACAACAGTTTTCTAAATACGGGCTGATTTGAGTATGAGGCTTCACGTTTAATTTTTCCGCTTGCCGAGCGGCGATCGCGCTTATCGCCAATACAGCTTTTTAACGTTCGGATTCTTCCAGCAGTGGTTTGGGTGCGAGTTTCGCGAAAAAATACCGACATTAGGACTGACCGATTGAGGCATTTTTTCGCGAACAACTCGTTCAATATCGCCTAAGGTTTGGAGTGTATTTGGGTCTGTATCCGCATATAAAATAGTAGCGATTTGCTCTGCGTGATAGTTCAACTATTCTGATTGTTCTGGAGTCATGGCATCTTATTTTTAAGACGGCAGCTTAATTCTGACGTATTTTCTTGAAACTAGCACTGAGTATTTCTACTCACTATAAAAGTGAGATGTTCCCAATGGAACCTATGACTCTTAATTCAGGCTAACGACTAAGATAATCTTTGCGACTCCACTAAGATCTCGATACCGTCCGCTTCATCGACTTGTTAGACCGCGTCTCACCGATCAACTTGCTCTACTTCAAGGCTTCAATCGTAACAGTTCCTCCCTCGATTGCTTGAATCCGCAGATTGTAGCCGCGCAATAACCGCATCCCAATTAGAGGAACGGTTTCCGACTCATTGATGCAAACTTCGCGATATTGCCCATCCCAAATCACTGTCGCCATGTAGACCTCAAAAGTGCAGGAAGTCCCATCGCCTGTCGCAATATCACGACCTTCCCAACTGAGTCCTAGAGCCGAGATAATGTCGAACGGTGAGGTTAAGAAGCCAGAAAATCCCGGATCGATCACAGTATCTACCAGTTGTGTCGCCGAATTATTCTTGATGACAATCGGTAATGTTGCCTCACAACTCTGATTCACAAGCCCTTGCATCATCGCTGCGTTCTCAAACTTCGTGAGCCAAAGTGGTCAACCGCCGGATGCCCAATGCGAACAAACCATGTCTGAGCGTCTGGAAATCTAATTAGGAGACGTTTTGATGCCGCCAGCAAATCATCTGCGACTTCAAAAGCTCCAGTTTCGATATCGATCGCCACAATCTTGCCATGATTGCCTTCTTCAACTTGTTGGCGCACCTCTGCCTCATAGAGTGCGTCGCCCGCTGTGCAAACTCTTCCTTGCCATACCGGGGTTGTCGAACTGTCATAGATTTGATCTTCCTGCGACTTTAGCCTTTTCATTTTAGCTGGGAGAGGGAATCGTTAGCTTCAGGTCTTTTAGGTTGGGCTTCGCGATGATCCACCTAACCTAAGAGATCGGCAATTGTACTAAAAAGGCGGCGTTTTGCAAGTAATGGCAGCATCATCGATTTGTATCCAAGCGTCTTTGCCTTTACCCCAAAGACCAACATAAAACAGCACTTTGCCAGATTGACCCATTTTGAAGTCAAAGTTTTCGAGACGATAGCCGTTAATGTTCCTGTCACCAGGAGATCTCGCACCAACCAACTTAATCTCGCGAAGTATTCTCCCAGTGCCATTAGCCATATTTCCTTCTCGTACACTCATGTATCCGTCAGTCAAGGTGTCAGAAGTTCTTAGCTGTGCAGAAGCAGTACACTCTGATCCTTGCGGGACAGATACGTTTACCCAGTTATTAATGGCATTCCATCCAGTCGTATTGCGAACCCAAGCGTTTCCCTTCCCCTTGAATGCAAGACCTTTTCCATTATCAAGACCAGCACCTCCTGCGAAAAACCAACCAGATGTTCCATTATTATTAGAAGCCCCTGAATCTTGCTCAAAATCCCATGCTGTTTGTGATATGCCTGCTAAGGCAGGAGCAGAAAAAGTAATGATTGAGATCGCTACCAATATTGTTGCTTTAAGAACCTTCATTATTTTTCCTCGCTTGTATTTTACAGTCTTTTGTCCATAGTCTAAGGATAGGGAATGAGGTAAAGCCTCAACAGTACCCTCAAGGGTAATTTGTGGATGGTTTGACACACTAGAACAATCTCCTGACTATGCCCAACCAAAGACGTTCGATTACCTGAGCATCATGCCCACTGGGCCCTGAAAGGAAACTAGCGGTCTAACTATGCAATGTACAGAAACATTCTGAATATCACCCTGATTTGGATGGATACCCCGACACTTTCTGCATAACACTCTGATTTAGGCAAATACCCCGATCGATTCCGTACATCTCTCCAATTTAGGCAGATACCCCGATCGATTCCGTGTATCTCCCCTTATGTTTGATAACTTATCCTAATTTCATAGGACTACACAAGCTGTTTCCTCTAGAGAATAGTAAATTTTTATGAACGATCGCCCCAAAGCCCACTGAAATTCATGACCACTTATCTACCTCAATCCCCGATCAAGTTCAAAAATACCCGATCGCATTACTAAATCCCCAACTCGATTACTAAATCCCCAACTCAGTTAGAAGATCCCCAATCGAGTAAACCAGGTTTAAATTCGTCTCTCAGCCAATCGATCGGTCTTGTGGAGCGTTCAAATCGAAATGGATGAAATCGAAAGTTTCTTAGGGCAGGAGATTATCATGGCATTCTCGCAAGCATTTCTGGACTGGGAAGAAGCAAAATGTATCGCGATCGAACAGCGATAACAGGCTCTGAGTCCGAAAGCCCCCAGAATTGGGGGTTGGGGGCCTCCGGTAATCTTATTACTGGAAATCATCTAACTTAACTACATTGACGATAGATAAGTGTAGCCGCTCAAACATCGCTCGTAGTGTTGCAACAAAATCTGCGATTCCTCTAGGGTAATCTGACCATTTTCCATCGCAACTTCAGTCCGTTTTCGCATACTCTCTAGCAAATCTTCAGAGTCATACTGCACATACCCCAATACCTCTTTCATTGTGTCACCCTTTACCACATGTTCAATCTCATAGCCCTTGGGCGTAAGCTGAATGTGGACAGTATTGGTATCACCAAAGAGATTGTGCAGGTTGCCCATAATCTCCTGATACGCCCCATTCAAAAACATTCCTAAATAATAGGGTTCGGTTGATTTGAGCGGGTGAACTTCAAGCAGTGACTTCACGCCTCGGATGTCAATAAAACGATCGATCTTCCCATCACTATCACAGGTCAGATCTGCAAGCGTTGCCCGTTTTACAGGTTCTTCATTCAGACGATGAATGGGCATAATTGGGAAAAGCTGATCTATTGCCCAGCTATCAGGAGCCGATTGAAAAACCGACAGATTCATATAGTAAATCGAGGCCATCACCGTCTCTAGATCCGTCAGTTCTTCCGGCACAAAATCCATCTGATGCAAATAGTCTTGAATCTTATGGCAGCATGACCAGAATAGCTTCTCTGCCTGTGCGCGCTCAGGTAAACTTAGGTATCCGAAGCCGAATAAACTAATCGCTTCATCCTTGAATTGTTCAGCATCATTGAACGGTTCTTGGAGATTTTCCGACGAAATCGAATCATAGGTCTCATGCAGATTTCGGATGATGAGATGCTCATCGCCCGTCAACGGCTCCACATGATCCTCAACCACATCGCTCGATCCCAAGATATCAAACACCAACACCGACTGATGAGACGCGATCGCCCGACCACTTTCGCTAATCAACGTAGGGACTTCAAGCTTGGCTTGGGTACAGGCATCTTTCATGGCTGCTACGACGTCATTAGCGTAGTTTTGCATGTTGTAGTTCTTGGACGCTGCGTAGGTTGTTTTGGACCCGTCATAATCAACGCCCAACCCGCCTCCTACGTCGAGATACTTCATGTTTGCGCCCAGCCGGGATAGCTCGACGTATATTTGCCCCGCCTCCCGAAACGCATCTTTCAAGACGCTAATGGACGAAATCTGTGACCCAATGTGGAAGTGCAACAACTGAAGCGAATCAAGCAAATCCGCTTTGCGCAACTTTTCGATCGCCGCCAAAATCTCCGGAATCGTCAGCCCAAACTTCGCCCGATCGCCCGCTGACGTTCCCCATCGGCCCATGCCTTTGGCACAGAGTTTCGCCCGCAGCCCAATCACAGGTTTGATGCCCAAACGCTTGCTCGCCGCAATCACCTGCTCGACCTCCTCCACCTGCTCCATCACGACGATCGCCGTTTGCCCGAGCTTCTGGGCCAGCATCGCGGTTTCGACGTATTCCCGGTCTTTATAGCCGTTGCAGATAATCAGTGAGCCGCTGGTGTTGAGAGAGGCTAGCGCAATCAGTAGCTCCGGCTTTGATCCGGCTTCGAGACCAAACTGGTGGGGCTTGCCAAATTCAACCAGTTTCTGGACAAAATGACGCTGCTGGTTGCACTTCACCGGGAAGACGCCGCGATATTTTCCGGCATAGCTGTAGCGGGCGATCGCCTTCGCGAAACAGGCATTCAAACGTTCAATGCGATCTTCAAGAATGTCGGAGAACCGAATTAGCAGCGGGAGTTCGAGGTTTCGGCCCTTTAGCGAATTCACCACGTCAAACAAATCCAGCGATCCCCCCCGCAATCCCTTCGGCGAGACCGTGACATGACCCACGTCATTAATCGAAAAATAAGGATCGCCCCAACCTGAAATGCGATATAGCTCTTCACTCTGTTCAATGCTCCACGAACTGACCTCAGGAATCGTGCCCTTCTGTGAATCGTAAACGGGGAAGTCTTTAGATTTGGTCGGTTTCATGCGGTTGTTGGCGGGTGACGATACAGGTAAAGACTGAGGTGCTACTGGTAAGGAGTGATTTACTTTACTCTCGGAGGAATCGATCGCGACGAAACCTTGTGCCGTTTTATGATCCAATTCCGGGTTGCTAGTCCCCTTTTGTGTTGCACGTCTTACCATAATCGTCCAATCTCCCAAAACCCTACAATGATCCTCTGAGTGAATTAGTCTATCGCATTTGCCCAAGGGCGCGAGTAGTTTGAGAGGTGAGTTTTGGGGAGATTGCTGGTAATCTGATGAGTGGAAAATACGCTCTAAGCTTGGGAACCACCGTTATGGAAAGAACATTTATCGCCATTAAGCCCGACGGCGTTCAGCGCAAGCTCGTGTCTGAAATCATCGGTCGCTTTGAAAAGAAAGGATTCAAACTCGTCGCTCTGAAGTTCATGAGTGTCAGCAAAGATCTCGCCGAGCAGCACTACGCCGTTCACAAGGACCGTCCGTTTTTTCCCGCACTAGTGGAATTCATCACCTCGGGTCCAGTGGTGGCCATGGTGCTTGAAGGGGACGGCGTTGTGGCCTCCGGTCGCAAACTCATCGGCGCAACCAATCCTCTCACGTCAGAACCCGGAACCATTCGGGGTGACTTTGGGGCAAATATCGGTCGCAACTTGATCCATGGTTCAGATGCGATCGAAACGGCGCAGGCTGAAATTGCACTGTGGTTCAAGTCTGAGGAACTCGTCAACTGGACTCCCACCATGAGTCCTTGGATTACTGAGTAGGATTTCTTGGGATTTACCCGAACCCTCTCCTAAGCTTTAGGAGAGGGAGGTAGACTGATGGATTGGATTTGGATCCCTATTCTTTAACAACAATTTCACTGACTCTCTCAGCCGTAGATCCAATTGCAGCTTCAACTTCAACCGCTGCACCATTACTTGCTAAACCACTATTGGCTATGCCATCGGGGACTTCAGGGTCTCCTTCATTTTTTTTAGAAAATCCCCAAGCAAAAATAATAACGATCGCGCTAATCATCACCCACTCCGGGGGGACTAGGCTGTCATTAAACACCCGCAGTAGGAGCCGAAAACCAACTAGGGCGACCGTGACGTAACCTGCATCTTCAAGCCGCTCGTACTCGCCCAGCCACTTCATAAATAGCCCTGTCATAAACCGCAGCGCGATAATGCCGATCGTCCCGCCTAGGAGCACGAGCCACGTTTCATTGGACACCGCAATCGCCGTGGTGACACTATCTAAGGAGAAAGCTAGATCCGTCAGCGCAATCGTCGGAATGGCTTGCCAAAGACTTGCAAACCGAGGCTCTGAATGTTCACCGTCTTCATCTTCTTCTGACGTAAAGTGCTGATACACCAGCCACAGCAGGTAGAACGCACCTGCTAGCTCAAACTGCCATTGATTAACGACTTGAGACGCGACGAGAATCAGTCCCATCCGGAGGACGTAGGCCAAGACTAAACCAATGTTTAGGGCCTGCTGCTCTAACTTCGGATCCCGCAGGCCCCTAGTTAGCGCCGCTAGTGCGATCGCATTGTCTGCGGAAAGGACGGCTTCTAGGGCAACGAGAACCGGAAGAATCAGAAAGGTCTGCGGTGTAAGCGTATCGGGGAGATTTAAGGCTTCCAGCATCGATCGGTTGTCTTTAGGGACTCACTATAGTAAAGCACTAGCTTACCACTGCGCAACGGCTCCGTCAGTGGGAAAGACCGTAGGAGGGAATTGAAAAAGGTGAATGGTAAATGGATGACGATCGGGGCGGCTGGGTAGGGAAGTCTTGCCTTTTGTTACGAAGGCTTTCCCCTAGGTCTAGGTTCTGAGGTTTAATCAAAGAATCGAAACCTTCCGCTTAAATCGCTGATTAGGAGTTTGGAAATGACTGATTCACAAGTAATGGTGGCGCTGCTTTTCGCGCTGATTCCCGGTTTCTTTGCCCTTCGTCTCTCGACGGAATTGTACAAGAACTAAGATGGGAGGCTGAGATTTGAGGGGTTTGTGCCTTCAATCTTAGGATTCCACGGCCTAGGACTTCATAGTTTAGGATTTTGCAATTGAATGATTGGGCAGGTCGTCAGCAGGTCTTTAGGGATCTCATTAAATGGCCTGCCCAATTTTATGCAGTCGAGACAGCGAGGTCGAGCACTTTGTGAGTTGAATGATCCGATGTTTGAGACCTCGGCTATAGTATCGGGACAGATTTTGACTTTTTGGGCGAAAATCGCGTAGATCTACCGATGATCTGAAGAGAGAAATTTGCTTTCCTAGTCAGGCATCATGACATCTACTCACTGATGCGATCGAGTGGTCTAAGTTCTGAACGTCAGGCATAGTCCTTGATCCCCGGTTTGTTCTAGGGTTCCTGGATCATCCAAGTGGAGCAGGGTCTCATTTTCCTCAAGAAGTCATGCTAGATTCGTCAAGCGTGTATTTGGTCGGGATTTGGAGATTAGACATCCAAAACTTTGGATATGCCCAGATTGGACCACCGATCGCACATGCGCTATCGATAAGGACACAGTTTGACTCTATGAACGCACTTCGACACGCTCAGAATGAACCCATGCGCCGCCCAGAGCGTCATGGGACGCCGTCATCACCCCGGCAGTCGCCTAGACCGTTTAGGCGAAGCACCGCTCAACGCAAACCAGCGCCGTCCCAGCGCACTCGAACGCTCCAGCATCATCGAATGATGGCAGTGGAGTCTCTGATGAAAGTGGGCGTCAATCTTGGCGTTTCGATCGTGGCTCTGACGACGTTGGTGCATCTGTTGCCCTACCGATCGGCCCAAACGCAAAAACTTCAAGAAGTCCAAGGTGAAGTCCAAAAAACAGAGATTCGGGTTGGACTGCTCCAATCGGACTTCGGACGCAGTTTTGATTCCAGCCAGGTGAAGTCGATTCTGCAAGAACAAACTCACATGGTGGATCCGACCCAAAAAGCGATCATCTTTGACGAACGGGCGACGGATGCCAAAACTGACGCTAATGCTCAATCCAACGAAGCGGATACGTCGGGCCGTTTGCGATAGGCTCTCAGGGACGAGTGGGTGGGACGAGTTGAAACCGAGTTGAAACGATGGTTTGATCTCTAAGTTGCGACTACTAGATCATAAGTACTATGATGGTTTTGTGTCAACTCCCGATTCTCTGTATAAAATGTCGGGAAATGTCGAGAACCTGATCTGGAGTCCAACGAGGCAGAGATATGGCAATTATTTCGCTTAAGGCTTGGTATATCGAAGAATATGAGCCAATTAAGCAGCTTCAGAAGCGTCCATACGATCTACGGCTGAGTAAGAATAGTTTGCTGAAATCTGCGCTGCGGGCGGATTTTCTAGATGAGTCGGAGGTGGTGCAGGAATCGGCTTGGTTCCAGCGCTATCTAGAGGGCGATCCCGTTGAATTTTACATTGAGGGCAGCGGCGGCTATGCGATCGCTAACATTGACCTCAGTAGCCATGAGATTTATTTTACGAAGCAGGATGTGCTGGCCCATTTAGAGCCTGTGATTTTCTTCTCCTACCAGCAGGCGTATGCTGAATCTAGCGAGCTGTTGCGGGACGAGCTGCGATCGATGATTGAGAGTATGAATAAGAAGGCTCGGGTGCAGGTTGCCCTGAAGGAGTCTCATCGTTTGAATGAAGGTCCCGTGAAGCTGAACAGTCCGCTGCTGCGATCGATTCGCAAAAGCCTGATGTACATTGCCGATGGGACGAGCATTGCGCAAATTGACGCCACCCCGCCGCAGCTAATCCCGAGTCCGCAGGTGTGTGTGGAGATGGGCTATGCGCTGCTATGTAAGCGATCGGAACAAATTGTGCTGGCTCAGATGGAACGATCGGAGATGGGCGGACATTTTCCCTTTGATGTGCCGACCGACAGCCGCGTGCTGTTTAAGGATAAAGTGAGCTTGCATAAGGTTTTCCCGAAGGCGGTAGAACTGGCATTGCAGCGATTCAATTTGTTCTAGTGGGCACTTAAAGGTGTTTAAAAAGGTGTTTAAAGCGTGATGCGATCGACTGAACTGTTGGCCTTTTATCGGGGCTTAGAGCACCGAGATTTGGTGATTTCGGATCTCGAAACGACGGGGTTCAAGCCGCCCATGGCTCGGGCAACGGAAATATCGGTGATTTGCGCGAGTTTGCGGGATGGGGTCCGATCGCAGCACACGACGTTGATCAACTCCTACACCGAAGTGCCTGAAAACATCACGCGGTTTACAGGCATTACCCAGCGCATGGTGGATTCGGCTCCGGATGCGGAATCGGTATGGCGGGAGTATTTTCCATTGCTGAGTCAGGGCGTGTTGACCTGCCATAATATTGATTTTGACTATCCGTTCATGCAGGCGGAGCTGTCGGGTTGTGGCATTGAGTTTAAAAAAGACCCCATCGATCGGCTTTGTACCGTAATTTTTTCGCGGTTGATGCTGCCCGATTTGCCATCCCGCAGCTTGCCCAATCTCGTAAGACATTTCCGCTTTGACGTCGGCCCATCCCACCGCGCCGAAGCCGATACCATGGCGTGTTGGCTCTTGCTGGAGCGATTGTTAACGGAGCTATTGGACATGCCGGATGAACCGTTGCTGAAGCGATTTGGGAAACAGTGGCTAACCGATCGAGACGCTGCTGTGATGTTTGGGTGTCGGATGCGGGAAATTCATGCGATTTTTGAGTCGGCGGCCATCAAGGTGCGCAAGTCGAGCCGGAGCGCTACTCTGATGTATATGCGATCGGACGTGGAGCGGATTTTGTTGGAGCGCGAGGCGAGGGATGGGGAGCAGTTGGTGTTGGATGCTGAGCAGCAAGGATGAGTGGCATGAGTCAGAAAAAAGCAGTAGTTTTATTATCCGGTGGGCTGGATTCGGCGACAGTGGCGGCTCAGGCTCAGGTGGATGGGTATGATGTTGTTGCGCTGTCGCTGTTTTATGGTCAACGCCATGAGCGCGAACTAGAGGCCGCTAAGGCGATCGTTCAGGCGCTAGGAATCCAAGAGCATCATTTGTTGGACGTGAATCTGTCCCAGTGGGGTGGATCGTCATTGACAGACACGTCTCTTGCCGTGCCAATCGAGGAGACCGCGAGCGGTGTGATTCCTTCGACCTATGTACCAGGGCGAAATACAGTGTTTATTTCGATCGCTCTTTCGTTGGCGGAAGCGAAACAGGCAGAGGCCATTTATTTAGGGATTAACGCTGTAGATTATTCGGGATATCCTGATTGTCGTCCGGAGTATCTCGCGGCGTTTCAGACATTAGCGCAGTTGTCCTCGAAGGCGGGCATTGAAGGCCATGCGCCGAGACTTGTTGCGCCGCTGGTCATGGATTCTAAAGTGGATATTGTGCATCGGGCGTTGCGGTTGGGCGTGCCGATCGAGTTAACGTGGTCCTGTTATCAAGGCGGCGAAGTCCCCTGCGGAGTTTGTGATTCCTGTCGAATTCGCGATCGGGCATTGACCCAGGCAGGACGAGGCGATTTGGTGGGAGTGGTCCATAATTGACTCAGTACATAGTTGAACTAGCGATTTTAATCGCCTAGTGTTATTGAATCCTATATTTAAACGACGATCGCTTCAGCTTCAATCTCCACTGAGTCATAGAGAAAAATCACACAATACAATTGGATTCAGCATAGCCTTATCATGCGGGATCAATGCCGTTTCTTGGCTTTCCAAGTCCCTCCGTAGCGGTACAGAGGATTGTCGAGGCTAACGCGATCGCAGCATGCTTGACAGATTAACTGCCATTCATTCGAGGCATTCCATTGACAGCGAAACAGAGGCGTTGAGATTTGGGTACAGCGATCGCAGGATTTCAGTCGTTCTCGGGTCATGGACTCACCTCCTTCAACACGTTTACTAGGCTAGAAGTACAATCTTAAAATCGCGAACCTAGAGCAGTGAACAGAATCGATCAGGTTCGGCACGCTAAACTAGAATGGCTTTAAAGTTAAAACCCTAAAGTCAAAGCGGCTCTGGTTGTTCACTCTATATCTTGCCTTCATAACCTTATGGTCACGCAGAATCTGGAATCCCGTCTCGATCGCTTTTACCACGAGGTCAATACGGTTATCCTCTCCAGGCAAAACCCTATCACGGGGCTGCTTCCCGCCAGTACAGCTATCAACGATCATGGCGACTACACCGATGCCTGGGTCCGCGATAATGTCTATAGTATTTTGGCGGTGTGGGGGCTGGCGATGGCTTACCGGAAAACGGATGCAGACCAAGGGCGGACCTATGCGTTGGAACATTCGGTCGTTAAACTGATGCGCGGGCTGTTGTTTTCCATGATGCGGCAGGCGCACAAGGTCGAGAAATTCAAACAGAACCAAATGCTCTTAGATGCGCTGCACGCTAAGTACAGTACGACAACGGGCGACACTGTGGTGTCGGATGACGGCTGGGGACATTTGCAGATTGATGCGACGTCTCTGTTTTTGGTGATGTTGGCGCAGATGACAACTTCGGGGTTGTCTATTGTGTTTACGCAAGATGAAGTGGACTTTGTTCAAAATCTAGTCTATTACATCGGTCGCGCTTACCGGACGCCGGATTATGGGATTTGGGAGCGGGGAAATAAAATCAATCATGGCAGCGTAGAGCTAAATGCTAGCTCGATCGGCATGGCGAAAGCGGCCTTAGAAGCCATGAGTGGTCTAAACCTCTTCGGCACCAAGGGATCGAAGGCGTCGGTGATTCATGTGCTGCCTGATGAGATTGCACGGTGTCGCATGACGTTAAAGGCGCTGTTACCGCGTGAATCGATGTCGAAGGAAGTGGATTCGGCGTTGCTAAGTGTGATTAGCTATCCGGCCTTTGCTATCGAAGATCCTGACTTGGTAGAACGGACTCGCCAGAAGATTATCGATCGCTTACAGGGAAATCATGGTTGCATCCGGTTTCTGCGCGATGGGCATCAGACGGTGATCGAAGATGGGAGTCGGTTGCACTATGAACCCACGGAACTGAAGGCGTTTGAACATATTGAGTGCGAATGGCCGTTGTTTTTTACCTATCTGGCGCTGGATGGGATTTTCCGAGGCGATCGAACCCAAGCTGAGTTTTATTTAAATAAACTCAATGAAGTGGCGATCGAACGCGATGGAATTCAGCTACTGCCCGAAGTGTACTATATCCCGGATGATGCGATCGAGGCTGAGAAAGCCAAACCCAAAAGCCAGACTCGATTGCCCAATGACAACTTGCCGCTTGTCTGGGCGCAGAGCCTGTACTATCTCGCGCAAATGTTGAATGAAGGGGTGTTAACAACTGCCGACATCGATCCTCTCAACACCCACACGCGCATCGGCTACGTCCGCAAAGCCACGGTGCAGATTGCCCTGCTGGCCGAAGATGAAGCCCTCCAGACCCGCCTCGCCGCCTACAATATTCCCACCCAAACCCAATCTCAAGTCGAACCCGTTCAGGTGCGTCCGGCGCGGGATTTGGCGCTGGCATATACGCAGTTGGGGATTAATGAAAAGTTGGGACTGTCCGGTCGTCCGATGCGGATGATGCGCAGCTTAACGACTTCAAAGGTGTTTCAAATTCGCGATCGGACCATGGTGTTCCTGCCTGCATTTCTAGATGAACAAAAGTTTTATCTGACCCTAGATTATCACTTTCTCGTATCTACCATTAGGAGCGAACTTGCCTACATCCATCGTCATTGGCGACAGTTGGGGCGACCGATTGTGACGCTGCTCCTGACTCACGATATGCTCGATCGAGGCCAAGATGCGCTCCTTGGACTCATGCAACAATTCCAAGACGGACAATGTGGGGATGTGCCTATTACCGTCGGACGACTCAACCAGCTCATGCTCACCTCAGGGCGCGATCGGCTCGACTTTTTACCCGAACTTGAGACGCTAACATTCTTAGATCTGAATCACTTGCGGCAATACTTAAACTACAAAGCCGATGTTACGAAACCGCTAGGTAGACTCCAAGAGTTTGCGTTGGAATTTGAAACGGATCCCATAACCTTAATTTCAAAACTTCGTGATTCGGAAAACCTATACGAACAAATCGAGATTTTGGACGGATTGGCTAAGCTAAAGGGATTGATTTTCAACACGGGAATCGCAGGACCCGATCAGCCCGTGATGGTGGGACGATTGATTGAGGAAATCTACAACAAAGCAAGTCATGGCGATCCTAACGGCCAGCCTTACTGGGGGATTGTCCGTCGGGCCGCAGGTCTTCTCGACAAGATAGACGTGAGCTTATCTGATGCGGTGACGGATATCCTGGTGCGCCAAAAGCAAATTGCAGTCGGTCGATCGTACAGCGAAGACGCGTTGATTACGAAGCCGCTTCCGGTGTATGAACTCTTAGACAAACTGCGGAACTTTTGCCGAGAAGACATTCGCGATCGCGTGCTGACGCAGGAGATTTTGCTCTATCTTAGCCTGCTCCTGAAAGCCGAACCGGAACTGTTCAGAAACCTCTTGACGGTGCGCGTCGGCTATCTTATTTTGCTACTCACGAGCGATCTAGCCCAGTCGCAACACATCACCCAAGATGAAGCCTACGAAGCACTCATGCAGCTAGCCCCCTACACCATTTTCGATCGGCTCAGGCAAATCCTCGAAGGTTACGACACTATGAACCAAACCCTGCTTTCTCAAGAGTCGCTGCACATCAAGGTGAGTGATAGTTTGGGCAGCCGTTTAAAGACTCAAGCTATTAACTGGGTCATAACGCAAACTCCCGCCTTAGCTGACCAAGACGACTGGCAGAGAATGCGGCAGCGGGAAGGGGCAAGAGGCCGAGTTCCCGAGAACTTTTACTCCAATGTTTGGTCGGTATTAGAACATTGCCAGGGGCTGGTCATTGGCGATAAGTTAGACCGCCGTCATCGGCTTGAAAGTCATGTATTGCTCAGTGAAATGACGCCAGGAGAAGCAAGTTTTGCGCTTCAGGTGGAACACTTACTGAACAAAATCCAAGCGCCTGAATATCGTCATGCGAACATTGAAGCACTCATCAAACTCGGGACGATCGTTCAGAAAAATCCAGATTTAAGAATTCAAGAATACATCGTTCTAGATGTCTTAATAGGCCATGGCGTCCGCATCGCATGGCTCAACCAACACCCCGAACATCTGCATCACTACGATGAACACAAATCGTCGGCCTGGAGCCATTTCTACCAAAGCTCACCCGATGAAGTGGCGGACGCGATCGCATCGGCGATGCAGTATCTGATGCAGTTGGGGCAAGACGCATTGGTGTCGGTGGAATAAATGTTATGAAACACGATATACTCTATACGCCTAAAAACTTGACTTTTTTGAATGATTGAAACTTACGGCAAAGAATGGTGATGGGGATGCCCAGCCCTGACGCCGCTAACTTCCGCATCAGTTCGCAGACACTCTCCGCCTTGATATAGCTTTCATTGGTGAAAGTGATGATTTCGAGCATGACTGCATTGAGCGCACCGAGGACATTGAAGCGTTTTCGTCCTGAAGGCGGTTTAATAAATAGCCGCGTGAAGCACCAGAGATAGCGCTCGTAGCTTAAATCTTCGACCTGCTGCTCTGTAAATTCAATGCGAATCATCCTTTACGACCCCGCTGAATCTGTCCAGCGCTATGGCAATACGTCCGATTCACCGTCGATCATTCTATTCCCGTCTCACTCGGAGGATCTGACGACCTCCACAATCTCGCCTTAGCCTCAAAACAGGCTAGCTAATGCGCTAATCTAGCGAGCCTGTTTTAATTAGAATAACGAATTAGCGAACAACATGAAGCGTCGCATGGAGCTGGTCATAAGGACTTAACTCGATCTTTACGGGTTTTACCTGCCAGATTTCATCGCAGTATTCTTTAATAGTCCGATCGGAGGAGAACTTGCCCGATCGAGCCACATTTAAAATACTCATCGTGGTCCAATGCTCTGTATCTTCGTAAGCTGCTGCGACTTTCGCCTGACAGTCAGAATAGGCTTGATAGTCAGCCAACAGCATGTAATCATCGTGATACATCAACGAATCAACGAGTGGCTTGAACAAGTCTTTCTCGCCGGGAACAAAGTAGCCCATGCCTAGGCGATCAAGAACGTTACGAAGTTCTTCATTGCTGTGGTAATAATCTTGAGGATTGTAACCATTGGCTTTCTTCTCTTCCACTTCTGCTGCCGTTAGACCAAAGAGGAAGAAGTTATCTGCGCCGACTTCTTCACGGATTTCGATATTTGCACCATCCAGGGTTCCGATCGTCAGTGCGCCGTTCATCGTGAACTTCATGTTGCCTGTTCCCGAGGCTTCTTTGCCTGCGGTCGAGACTTGTTCAGACAAATCAGCAGCGGGATAAATCAGTTGGCCCAACGATGCACTGAAGTTAGCAAGGAACACTACTTTGATGCGTCCGCGCACGTCAGGATCGCGGTTGACGACCTCAGCCACGGCATTGACGGCCTTGATAATCAGCTTCGCCATCACGTAGCCGGGAGCCGCTTTACCGCCAAAAATGAAGGTGCGGGGCGTTACGTGGATGCTCGGATCTTGCTTGATTCGGAGGTACAGACCAATGATATGCAAGAGGTCAAGGTGTTGACGTTTGTACTCATGAATCCGCTTGACTTGAATGTCAAAGATTGAATTGACATCGACTTCGACACCCGTGTGAGACACGATGTAGTCCGCAAGTTCCTGTTTGTTCGTTTGCTTGATCTTGCGCCAGCGATCGCGAAACTCTTTGTCATCCACAAACGACTCAAGCTTGCGCAGTTCATCGAGATTCTTGAGCCAAGTGTCGCCGATTTTTTCAGTAATCAATTCAGACAGAGCCGGATTGGCCAGTAGCATCCACCGACGAGGCGTCACCCCATTGGTTTTATTATTGAACTTCTCAGGCCAGAGCTTGTAGAAATCACGAAGGACATCTTGCTTCAGCAGTTCGGTGTGCAGCGCGGCAACCCCGTTTACAGCATGGCTTCCGACCGTTGCAAGGTTGGCCATCCGAACCTTTTTCTCGCCGCCATCTTCAATGATAGAAAGACGCGATCGCAATGCTTCATCATCCGGATACCAGGTTTCCACCGACTGCAAGAAACGATGGTTGATTTCGTAAATAATCTCCAAATGTCGAGGCAACAAATGCTCAAACAACGGCACGCCCCACTTCTCCAATGCCTCAGGCATCAGAGTGTGGTTAGTATAGGCAAACGTGCTCTGCGTAATGCGCCACGCATCATCCCAAGAGAGCGAATGCTTATCCATGAGCAATCGCATCATTTCGGCGATGCTGATGGCCGGGTGGGTATCGTTAAGCTGGACGGCGGCGTAGTCCGACAAGTTATCAAAACGACCGTATTTTGCAAAGTGACGGCGAAGGATGTCTTGCAGTGAACACGATACGAAAAAGAATTGCTGCTCTAGTCGCAACTGACGGCCCTGAGGCGTGTTGTCGTTGGGGTAGAGGACTTTGGAAATCGTTTCCGATTTTATTTTGCTAGCCACTGCGCCGTCGTAATCGCCGGAGTTGAAGGCTTGGAAGTTGAAATCTTCGCCTGCTTCTGCTTTCCAGAGACGAAGCGTGTTCACTGTGTTGGTTTGGTAGCCGGGGACGGGCGTGTCGTGGGGGATGCCTTGGACGGTGAAGCTAGGGATCCAGCGGGTGTGGGACCTGCCTCGATCGTCGTTATAAAGCTCTGTCCGTCCGCCAAACTCGACTTCCACGGTAGATTCGTAGCGCACGACTTCCCAGGGATTACCACATTTTAGCCATTTATCTGGAATCTCGACCTGCCAGCCATGCTGAATTGACTGGTTGAAAATCCCAAATTCATAGCGAATTCCGTAGCCCATGGCTGGAATTTCTAACGTCGCGAGAGAATCCAAGAAACAAGCCGCTAGGCGTCCGAGACCGCCATTACCAAGACCCGGATCAGGTTCTTGTTCGAGCAATTCAGTCAGGTCCAATCCAGATTCTTTAACGGCTTGCGCGGTGGATTCATACAAATCCAGGTTAATCAAGCTGTTGCCTAAGTGCCGACCCATCAAGAATTCGGCAGACAAATAATAAACGGTTTTAACGTCTTGCTCGTGGTAGACCTTGATGGTCTCAAGCCAGCGCTGCAAGAGGCGATCGCGTATGGTGTACGACAACGCCATGTAGTAGTCGGTGAAGTTCGCGAGAGAAGCGGGTTTGCCTTGGATGTAGAACAGATTATCGGCAAAGGCACGCTTGAGGGTTTCGATGCTCAACCCTGTGCGATCGTTTTCCACCGTAATATTGCTGGTTTGATTAGCAACATTTGATTGCATAGAATTATTCCTAAATGGGGTGTTGTCGTCGTCATGCCGGACTGCTGATGGCCCTAAGGCTAAGTATCTCAACGCTAAGAACCCTCAACAGCTTCTATCCAAGCATAGATTTTGCGCGGTTGGCTGTTAACTTAACCGCAAATTTATGTTTCAAGCCTGTAATACTTCTTAATACTCTTGAACTAACCGATCGCGCTTTCTAGCCGGATTTTATCCCAGCCCTTGGCATTGAGCATCAGCCAGGACTGCATCAAATCCGGTCCCTTGAGTGATCCCGTCAATCCAGCGCGCAAAGATTTCATCACCAAACCCTTCTTCACGCCTTTTTCTTTGACCACCGCATCGACGATCGCTTTTGCGGATTCTTCGGTCAGGGCTTCAGCGGGGATCGCTGCCAATACCGCCGCTAATGCCTCTTTCACACCGTCTAACCCGAGTTGTTTTGTCGCATCTTCCGTGGGCGTTACGGTTTGTTTGAACAAATACTCGACCATTTCAGTGGCTTCAGGGAGCGTCGCAATGCTCGGGCCGACGACGGCGACAAGCTGCTCTAGCCAAGCACGATCGGCAATGGAGTCAAATTCGTATCCTGCGTCTTGCCAGTAGGGGATCAGCAAATCCGTTAATGCGGGAACAGGCATTGCATGGATGTATTGGCTATTGATCCAGTTAAGCTTGTCCCAGTCAAACTTGGCTCCCGCCCGGTTCACCCGATCGAAGCTGAAGACTTTGCTCACGGCGTCTAGGGTGAAGATTTCGTCCATGCCTTCGACGGGCGACCAGCCTAGCAGCGTCATGTAGTTCCCCAAGGCTTCTGGCAAATACCCTAGTTTCTTAAAGTCAAAAATAGACGTGACGCCATCGCGCTTGGAGAGCTTGGCTCCTGCTGCACTTAGGATCAATGGCGTGTGGCTAAAGGTCGGGACTGTTGCACCGAGCGCTTCGTAGATCAAGATTTGCTTCGGGGTGTTACCAATGTGGTCTTCCCCGCGAATCACCTGCGTGATCCCCATATCAATATCATCGACCACCACCACAAAATTATAGAGCGGCGCTCCGATCGTTCCAGTTTCCGCCGCGCGGGAAATCACCATGTCTCCGCCGAGGTCGTAGCCTTTCCAGGTGACATTACTACGAACCAGATCGGTCCAAGTGATTTCGCGGGTGTCTTGGATTTTGAACCGAATCACCGCTTGGCGACCCTCAGCTTCATAGGCGGCAATTTGTTCGGGGGTAAGGTTGCGATGGCGATTGTCGTAGCGCGGGGCTTCGTTGCGGGCTTTTTGCCGATCGCGCATGGTTTCCAGTTCGGCGGGGGTGTCGTAGGCGCGGTAGGCCAGCCCTTTGTCCAAGAGTTCTTGAATTTTGGTTTGGTAGAGTTCCGTGCGATTGCTTTGAAATACCGGACCTTCATCCCAGTCCATGCCCAGCCATCTCAAGCCTTCGAGAATATTGTCTGTAAATTCAGGTTTCGATCGCTCCAAATCCGTGTCTTCGATGCGCAAAATAAACGTGCCGCCTTGGCCTTTGGCATACAGCCAGTTAAAAACAGCGGTGCGTGCAGTGCCGATGTGCAGGTTTCCGGTAGGACTTGGAGCAATACGAACGCGAACAGTCATAGAGGGTGGGGAATGAAGAATGTTGAGGTTGGATCTAAGACACTCTATTTTACGGGATGACGAGACCGATCGGTGGCAGAGTCTTTGTTTGGCGAGACTTTATGGCGATCGATGAAAGATACACGGAATAGCTAACAACGCCCATGCGCACCGATCGCCAAAAAAATTCCATGTTGATGGGTAGGTTATCTGTGGCGGGTAATTGCACACCAAAAAGGATCACCAAATCCGGCTCATACTAAGGACAAAACCGGGCATCACATCACCACAATCGATCGTACCCGGCGCATCTAACACAACCGTATCTTGCCCAAGAAGATAAACTTCAACCTGTTGATTCTTCGGATTAATTAACAACCCCACTCTCACCCCTAGCCGTTGGTATTCTTCCATCTTCTCCTGCAACGACTTCAAATTATCCGTCGCGGATCTTAATTCAATTACAAAATCAGGGACGATCGGAATAAATCCAACAATGTTCACGCCGACCAATCGTGACTTCTCAATCCAAGACACATCCGGCGACATCTTCCCACCCCCGATCGCAATGAAGTCATAGCCAGTCGATGAATCAAATGTTTCGCCTAGATTAGTTTGGCGATTCCAAATCTCAACATCAGCCCCCAAACTAACATTTCTTTTCCCACTTTCGCCACCTGTTGGAGGCATAATAATTAGCTCTTTGTCTTTCGTTAATTCGAGGCGTAAATCTGGATTATCCAGGCACAGTTGGTCAAAGGACTCAGGCGTCACCGTAAGCTTGGCATGGCTCACATTTAGTAACACCGTATCAATCAATGGCATTGGAGCAGTCGTCGTCATAGAGATCTCCAAATCATTATGGCTGAAAGCGATCGGCTCAGTAGAGACAGCAGCAACGGTCTTTAAGCCGCCAACGATCGGTGGGGACTAGATTATAAGATTTTATTCTATCATTTTCTAAAGCTAGCCTTAATCTCCTAAATCATTCCCATAAAATATGCTTGCAGTCTTATTTCAAATTAAGACTAGCTTTTAAAAGGTGTTGGAATTCTTTCTGAAAAGCTTTCTGCACTTTATTACTTCTGTCACTTTATACATTAATTAGTAGACATCATGAAAAAACGGATTTCCCTCCTGCCGATCTCGGCCTTCCTCGCCCTCCAATCCCCCACGATCGCTGCTCCCACAATGGCCACTCCCACAATGGCTTCTACCACCTGCACTATTGATGCAAATAAGGGCACTAGCCCCATCGGAATGCGTAACGCATTGACCTTAAAGCAAATCGACGCCGATACCGTCATCACCTACGACAGCTTCCCATCCAACGCAGGCACCTTCAACGGGAACCGTCGCGCTACAATAGCAACCACTCGCACCGTGGTTTTCTATGGCACCGCGATCGCCATGGCCCGCGAAATCCTCCTCGCAAACGCATCGCTCTACACCGAACTAATAGGCTTCAAACCCGAAAAAGGCTTCAAAGTCGCCAATGATCTCCTAACCTGCACAAACGGCAACACCACTAGCACGAGTAAAACACCTAAATCGATCGCCGAACTCCCCGATGGGACCTATAGCTACTGGACCGGAAAACCCACTTCCCCCGATCGTAAAATGACCAATGATGCCCTTCTAAAAGCAGGCGGCGTGCTTTACATCTTTACGAAAAAAAGCAATAAAATTACTGGAAGCTTTGCCCCCATAGATGACCAGTCCATCTGCGTCGAAGGAAACATTGAAGGCAATAGCCTTACCGGAATGGCCTACCCCGAAGACGGACGCGGCAGTACTAGCACTAAGCTCATCTCCTGGCATCCCTCTGGCTATCTCCAAGTGGGATCCTGGGAACGCAAAAAATCAGCAAAACTAGGTCATTACCGCCAAGCCAAACTAGATCTCACTGACTTCAGCCCTGTTGTTCTCGATCGCCTCTTCATCCCTAAAACTTCCTGTATGAGTAAGTAGAGTTTATTCCCATCGAGGAATTGATTGAGCGATTCCTCGATGGGCTAATCGGAATAAACATTAGTCAGGAAGAGACAGGGGAGTAATGTATTGGGAATTAGCCCGAACATAGCAGGGTTTATAGTTCGCATTGGTGTAAGGACGAGCTAGATAAGGAACGTACATCCAAGGAGCGCCATTGAATGGGCTAATGGTTTCGCCTAATCGCCCATCCAAAAAGATTTCATCACCCGATTTAAACGTATGAATAACTTTTCCATTCGCCGTGGCGCGACAGTTCAGTTTTCCATCCGTGGCGGTCACTTGCCAAAGGCCCCAAGATTGGGTATAGTCTCCGTTTCGATCGGCTTTAGGAATAGCTTCTAGTAAAGTCATGGTGAAGGATTGACCCACTGAAGGGCAATTTTTTCCGCCTCTTACCGTCCAATTCATAGACATCCTAAGTTGGGTCGATCGCCCGACGGCTTGACGGTTCATATCAAGGTCTCCAGCACATTGAATACTAGAATTGTTGACTGGAGAATCGATAAACGTTCCCTTATACCGAAACCCTCCCGGATAACCGCCTGTGAATTTTGAATGTGGAATGTTTATTGAACCATTCCATTGGGTTCCACTGATTTGGGTGCTATAACTCCCGGCCTTATTGTCGCTTCTTTCGGCGATCCGAAGTTCAGTATTACCCGACTGAGATCGATAGAGAGAGGCTTGAGCTGGAGCAGCAGCCAAAATGCCGCCTAAAGCGCTCAGGGTGATGAATGCGGCGATCGAACTGAGAAATCTAAGAGTCATAAGAAATCACACGAATAGGATTGGATATTCGATTACTTCATAAGTGAAATCACGGATTCCGGACATAGCCAAGCGATCGAAGATTGTTACAAATTGGACCGAATCCATTGTTCTGATTCATCTACAATCAATATAAATCCTAACGATATGCGAATTAAGTCTGGCAATCGTGGAAAATATTGAGGCGTTTTCCGAAGTACTTTAAAGGTGTCTATGCTCAGTTCGACTCAGGAATTACTAGAAACCGCAAGACGGAATAGCTATGCGATCGGTGCTTTCAATGTCTATAACCTCGAAGGGGTAAAAGCGGTGATCAATGCCGCAGAATCCTTGCGAAGTCCTGCCATGTTACAACTCCATCCGAGTGCTCTGAAGTATGGACAGTCGCCGTTGATCGCCCTATGTTTGGCAGCGGCAGCAGCGTCAACCGTGCCGATCGCCGTTCATCTCGACCACAGTACTTCAGTGCAGGATATTCAGACGACTTTAGCGGCGGGAGTGCGATCGATTATGGCCGATGGATCCCCGATGCCTTACGCCGAAAACTTGGATTTTACCCGCAAGATGACGCAACTAGCCCATCGTTATGGTGCGATCGTCGAGGCCGAAATTGGGCGCATTAGCGGCACGGAAGATGGGCTGACCATTGCTGAAAAAGAAGCTAAGATGACCGATCCTGATCAAGCCGTTGAGTTTGTCCGCGCGACCCAAGTCGATGCTCTCGCGGTGACCATTGGAAATGTCCATGGCGAATATCAAAGCCCGCCAAAGCTAGACTTTCCCCGGCTCGCGGAGATTCGTAAACGGGTCAATATTCCGTTGGTGTTACATGGGGCATCAGGATTACCGGGCGACATGATTAGCCGATCGATTCAGTTAGGCGTCTGCAAGTTCAACGTCAATACCGAAGTCCGCCAAGCCTATCTCCAATCCCTGCAATCGGAGCTGTGTGGGGATACCCTTCCCGACTTACTGGACGTCACCGCAGGGGCGATCGTTGCCATGGAACAGGTCATTATAGAAAAGTTGAACTTGTTTGGATCGGCTGACAAAGCGCACCTCCATGAAACGCCCTACGCAAGGATGTTGGTGGGTCGTGGCGTTTAGGCGACCTATACGTCGGGGCAATCCCCTAAAAATAGCCTGAAATTCCAAGTTCTCGTCGCACTAGAGATAACGGTTTATCCCAATGATCCTCCACTGGGTAGGCCACCACGGGCTTCGATGATTGTCCCATCCGCATCCCCCGAACGATCGCCTGCAACAACGGAATAGTCCAACGGGGATTGGTTAAGCTCAATGGGACAAAGGACAAAACAAACACATTCAAGAGATCACGATATTGCATCAACGTAAATGCGGCGACTCCAAATTCTCCAACCGGACTAGCATCGTATCCTGCAATGATATGAAAAATGTCATGCCCGACAGAAGTGCGTTGTTCGAGCCAATCGTCCTCTGGAAAACTAAATGCGTTGGGATCGAGTCCCAGCTTGATCATGTGTCGCGCATAGGCTCCGCCTAATGAGTCTGCGGGGAGTTTTGAGAGTTCAGTCAGATCGATCGCGATCGTCCGTCCGGATAACGCCGCCGCTTGTCGTGCCAGTCGAGCATCGACCCAACGCTGCCAATAGCTCTGTCGCTGGGCCTGTAAAATATGCCGAATCCCAACCCTTGGATTGCCTAGAAAAGTCTGATAGGCCATCCCAACTTCCCACCAGTTCACCCCCGCCAACGGAAAACTAGTCTCTCGATCGCAGCGCGATCGAATCTTCATCAATCCGGCCATAGCTCACCTCTGTAATCAACCGTTATTTTTAATATGCACTTTTTTGCATACATTCAAGGTATATGCAAAAAAGTGCATAGTCAAGTAAGCTCTAAGAAGTTTTTGGCTTTAGTGTAATGGCGTTATCCCATGCAATTTTGGCGGTGTTGGCGAGTCGAACGTGTAGTGGATATGACTTGGCTAAGCAATTTGATGGTTCGGTGGGTTTTTTTTGGCACGCGACTCACCAGCAGATTTATCGAGAACTGACTAAGCTTGAAGAGAGTGGCTGGGTCGATGGCTGGGTGGTTGAACAGAATGGGCGTCCAGACAAGAAATCCTATGCTATCAATGCGGCAGGTACGGCTCATCTTGAGGACTGGATTGCGCAGCCGACATCCTCATCTCCGATGAAAGATGAACTGTTGACCAAACTCTTTGTTGGGCATCTGGTGCCGATCGAAATTCTGCTGCAACGCCTTGAAGAATCGCGATCGCAACATACCGATAACCTCGCGACCTATCACACGATCGCGCAGCGGTTTTTTCCTGATCCGACAACGCTCTCGTTGCAATTGCGCTGTCAATATCTCACCCTTCGCAATGGCATTCATTACGAAACGGGCTGGTTAGCTTGGTGTGATGAAGCGATGCAGGTTCTTTTAGGACGCCAAAGTTGACCGTTCCTCGGGTTGGTCATCGCGGGCGTCATTAAAAGCTTTGAATAGCCTTTGAGCATGGCGACGATCGGCATAAGTCATAGGTCGATTAATTCCTCAGCCAATCACGACGCTCCAATGCCGTTAGAATTTGTAGCACCGTGTAAAGATCATTGTGCTGACGACGCAGGGTAAACAGATCAGACAACGCGTACTGCGGCGTCGGTTCCCGCACCGTTTTGAGAAAAATAAATTCACTCCCATTGGTTGCAAATCCGTAAACCGGACGATCTTGACTAGGAGAACTGAGCATGTACGTCAATGCTTGAGCGATCGCATTTTCCAACGAAAACCCTTTCTCTTTTGCTTCCACAACCAACACCCAAAACTCATCCCGCAGTAGCAATACATCGATTCGTCCGCGCACGAGTTGAGAATCTGGATCCTCGCTTGAGCGATCGTCGTTCTTGAGTTCAATCTGAACCGAAGCTTCGGTTCTCAAGTGAAAGGGCGGCTTAAAAAAGTTGGCTTTAGAGAGCAATGGTGACAACATAACTAATTTGACGGCTTCCTCACTCATAGGAAACTCAAGCAGATATAGAAAATTGGTCTTCAGTTGATCCAGCGATCGCATTTCATCTAGATTCAACTCCGGCAAGTTCTCCTGCCACTCTAAGAAAAATGACTGTTCAAGTGCTTCTCGCAATCCAAACTGCGCTTTCACTTGATGAAGGTTCAGGTCGCCTGCACGGAGGGTTTGGAGCATGATAGATGAGCATGTGCTGAAAATAATGCTTTCAGTTTAACGCGAATGTTCGCGATCGATTGTCTTGGAGATATGCGTCATCTCGATCGAGACTACTAGACTGTTAGAAACCGATCGATCGCATCGGTTGAAATAGGTGATTTGATAGAGCTTCATATGATGTTGCTAAGCCAAACACTCTTGAGATAGTGAGATAAGTTCGATCGGACTCAACCGCAATCAAAATGGATCGATCGAATCTTCCACCCTGTTCAGAGTTGATTCGATATCGTCATAGCGACTCAGCCTCATAAAAAACGGTTATCCACAAACCTGTCACTTTTCCACAGGGGTTGTGAATAACCGAAGCATGAGCAAAGAGAATTTGGCATAACCCATTTCATCTATGACCTGATCTAACACTATATCTAGCGTTTGATCAAGCCCTTTTTGGAACTTATTTAATATTTTACTCCAGATCTAGAGACGATCGATGCACGGTCGTTGGAGCTGTGAAACCTAGAAGGCGATCCCAGAAACGATACAATTCGGGGGTTATTGGCTGTGGCAGAGGTGAGTTCGGGATGATGAATGGAACGGCGGTGAAACGGGTAGGAATTATTGGGGGCGGGCAGTTGGCCTGGATGCTGGCAGATGCGGCGAAAAAATTAGAGATTGACTTGGTGATCCAAACGCCTGAGGCGTCCGATCCTGCCGTCCCTATTGCCGCTCAAACCATTTTGGCCTCCGTGGTGGATGCGACGGCAACAGCGACGCTGGCGAAAAACTGCGATGTGATTACGTTTGAAAATGAGTTTGTTGATTTAGCGGCGCTGGGACAGTTAGCTGACCAGGGCGTGTGTTTCCGCCCGTCGTTGGAGTCGCTGTCGCCGTTGTTGAATAAGTATGATCAGCGATGTTTTTTGCGCGATCGAGCTTTGCCGACTCCGGAGTTTGCGCGCCTTTCAGAGAAGACCGAACCCATTGAGTTTCCCAGTGTGTTAAAAACATGCCGCAATGGCTATGACGGCTATGGGACGTTTATTGTGAAGACGCAGGCGGAGTTTGAGGCGGTGCTAGAGAAGGTGCCCATGGATGCGTTGCTGTGGGAATCGTTTGTGCCGTTTACTAAAGAGCTGGCGGTTATGGTGGCACGATCGCTGGGGGGTGAAATTGTGGTGTATCCGATCGTCGAGACGCAGCAAGAAAATGCCGTTTGCCGCCGAGTCCGGGTGCCTGTAGATTTGCCTGTGGGATTAGAGGAATCGATCGAGGCGATGGGTCGGGCGATTGTGGAGAGTTTGCAGATGGTGGGGATTGTGGGAATTGAGTTTTTTCAGTTGGCGAATGGACGGGTGCTAGTGAACGAAATCGCCCCGCGTACCCACAATTCGGGACATTACACACTAGAAGCCTGCGTCACATCTCAGTTTGAGCAGCAGTTACGGGCGATCGCAGGCTGGCCGCTTGCAAGTCCCGATTTGAAATGCGAGGCAGCGGTCATGGTGAATTTGTTAGGGTTTGAGTCTAGGAGGTCAGACTATGGGGCGGTGCGATCGCAGTTGGCGGCGATTCCGGATGCGACGGTGCATTGGTATGGGAAAGAAGAATCAAGGGTAGGGCGAAAGCTTGGACATGTGACGGTGTGTTTTTCGGTGATAGATAACCTGAAGATGGATGCGGTCGTGCAAGAGATTGAGAGGATTTGGTATGATTCAGAACTAAATGATTCAAACCTTTAACCTCACCTTCTAAAATGTCTGGACACAGTAAATGGGCGACCATCAAGCGTCAAAAAGCCCACGTCGATGCAAAACGGGCCAACGTCTTTACCAAAATGTCGCGGGAGATTATCGTTGCTGCTCGCGGAGGCGGGGATCCCGCTGGCAATTTCCAACTGCGCACGGCGATCGAAAAAGCAAAAGTTGCTGGCGTCCCGAATGACAATATCGATCGCGCGATCGCAAAAGGCTCCGGCACCCTAGGCGGCGAAAATGCCCTCGAAGCGATTCAGTATGAAGGCTATGGTCCGGGCGGTGTCGCAATTTTGATCGAGGCGCTCACGGATAACCGCAACCGCACGGCTGCCGATCTCCGGGCGTCTTTTAGTAAAAATGGCGGGAATTTGGGAGAAATTGGCTGCGTTGGCTGGATGTTTGTCCAAAAAGGGGTTGTAGTTTTGGAGTTTGACCTAAGTGCGACGGGTCGAGGGCGGAACCGCATTGAGGTAACGTTTGACGAAGAGGCTCTCCTCGAAGCCTGCTTAGAAAGCGGCGCTGAACATTATGATCTCGCGGACACTGAAACGGGAAAACGGGTCGATGTGTATGCTGGAGTGCTGGAGCTTGAACCTCTAAGTCAGGCGCTGCGCGATCGTTGTTATCCGGTTACGATCGTTGAAACGCGATGGGTTCCGACGACGGTGACTGAGGTGGATGACCCGGAACAGGCTAGGGCGCTGTTGAAGATGATCGATGTTATTGATGATCTTGATGATATTCAAACGGTGACGGCTAATTTTGAGATGGCTGATGAACTGTTGGAAAATTTGAATTAGGAATGAGGATTTATTAAGGTCCTTATTAAATCCTCATTCCTTAGAGAAATACCAATCCCCAAAAACTACGATCGAACGCCCCGGAATGGCAAAATCACCGTAAAAATGGTCTTTCCGCCTCCGCCTGTTAACTGAATTTCACCGCCGAGACGAGTGACGAGCTTTTGGACCAAGGCCAGTCCAAGTCCGGTGCCTCCCTGCTTGCGGACGTCGAGACGGACAATGCGATAAAACTTATTAAAGACCCTCGATCGCTCTTCGACAGGAATCTCGACCCCGGAGTTAATCACTTCAAGATGGAGAAAACTGCCTTGATGGCCCAGGTTTTTCTGGAACCCATGGACGCAAATCGTCTCGCCGTGAGGAGTATAGCGATAGGCGTTATTCAGCAGCTCGACCATGATTCGCGATAGGCTGAGTTGATCGCACATGAGCGCAGGTAAGGACGACTCAATGTCAATGACATAGCTGAGACTGTATTCCTGAAACCGCTTCTGGAATGGTTTGACTACATAGGACAACCACTCAGCAACATCGATCGCACTGATCAAGAGCGAAATCGTGTCGTTGTCGAGCTGTTGGAGATCCAGCAAATCCTGAACTAACTTTGTCTCGCGATCGCACTCTTTTCTCAAGACTTCAAGATAGCGGCTGACCTTGCTGTAAGCCGGGGCGCTAAGGTGCAGTTCTTCGGTGTCGGAATCGGCTTCGTCCGATCGTCGCAATGCCAAACTCAGCATTTGAATCGACATCTTAATATTGGATAGCGGAATGCGCAGCTCGTAGGACACCGTACTGAGGAAATTATCTTGAAGCTGGTTAAGGCGTTTGAGTTCCACCGCTTGAGTTTGAGACACTCGCAAAAACCGCATCTGCCGAACGCCGATCGCACAGTACGTGGCCACCTGCTCCATCCATTCATGCACCAATGCATCAAATCCCTCTACTGCCGTCCGGTCAATCACCAGCTCACCCAAGACCTCCATTTGACTGATCAACGGATAGCGCAAACGATAGATCTGCATTGATTCATTGGCTGCGTCAACGTCCGCTGAGTGGGACGACTCCAGACTAGGATTCATGTTGGGCGGGTCGCCATCGGGGTAGCCCACATGATGGACCACGATCGCTTCTTCGTCATCGCGATCGCAGACATAGTCATACCGAGCAATCACCAGCGTGCTATCTACATTAAACATCTGGAGCTGACAACCACACAGGTCAAGCACCTGAACCGTGCCTCTAACCGCATATTCACAGATTGCATGGTGATCCACCGACTCCCGCACAAGCGCCTGGAGCCGTTTTAAAATCTTATCTTTCAACGTTGTGCTTACAGCGTCCTGTGTCAAAGCGCTCAAGCGGTGGCTCTCCTAAACGGATGAATGACTCTAGCGGTTACGTAGCGATTACATTAGGTAATACCCAATTTTACCGTCAGAAGTTCCTATGGCATCAAAATTTGTTGTAATTCCAACGATTCCCTCTTTTTTGCTCCTCGATCCTCTCTTAAAGGCTTGGCTAGTCGAGGATATGGGTCGGGGCGATCGGGTGACTCAGGCGCTGTTGAGCCAAGGGCCTCGACTGGATGAGGCCCGGTGGGTGGCCAAAGAAGCGGGCGTCATTGCAGGCTTGCCGATCGCTGCACGGGTCTTTCAACTTTTGGATCCGGAGGTGAGGTTTGAAGCATGGGTTGCTGAGGGCGAAACGGTGATAGCGGGGCAACCGATCGCCGCCCTTCATGGATCCTTTGATGCTTTATTGAGCGGGGAACGGGTTGCGCTGAACTTAGCGATGCGGCTCAGTGGGATTGCGTCTGCCACGCGAAAATTTGTTGAGGTCTTGGAACCCTACAATACTCGCTTTGCCGACACCCGGAAAACCACCCCAGGACTGCGAATCCTAGAAAAATATGCCTCTAAGGTGGGCGGTGCCGTGAACCATCGCATGGGCCTAGATGACGCCGCCATGATCAAAGACAATCACATCGAGGCGGCGGGCGGCATTGCTCAAGCGATCGAACTAGTTCGCGGCCACGCGCCCTATCCGCTAACGATCGAAGTGGAGACTGAAAATTTAGCCCAAGTCCAAGAGGCGTTAGTCCACGGCGTAGACATCATCATGCTCGACAATATGAAACCGGAGATGATGACTGAAGCGGTGAAGATGATTCGCGCGACCAGTGATCGGGTCAAAATCGAAGCTTCCGGCAACGTCACCCTCGAAACGCTGCAATCCATTGCCAAAACAGGCGTCGATTACATTTCCAGCAGCGCACCCATGACCCGATCGCCGTGGATGGACATCAGTATGAGATTCTAGGGGGTGTAAGAATTAAGCATTCCGCCTCATGAACTCCTCTCCTTCCACCCGCCCCGAAAAAGACAGCATGGGTACGATTCCTGTGAAATCCGATCGCTATTGGGGCGCACAGACGGAGCGATCGTTGATGTATTTTGCTATCGGGACAGACACGATGCCGCCTGAGATGATTCGGGCCTTTGGGATTTTGAAAAAAGCAGCGGCAATCGTCAACCGAGATTTGGGCAAATTACCGCCGATCGAAGCAAACTGGCTGATTCAAGCGGCTGACGAAGTGATAGAGGGAAAGCTTGACGAACACTTTCCCCTCAGCGTTTGGCAAACGGGAAGCGGCACCCAAACTAATATGAACGCCAATGAAGTCATTTCTAACCGGGCTATTGAACTTTCTAGCGGCATCATGGGCAGTAAAGATCCCATTCATCCTAACGATCACGTTAACCTCTCCCAATCGTCCAACGACACGTTTCCTACTGCAATGCATATTGCAGCCGCTCAAGTGATTACTACTGGACTCATTCCAGCATTAACCAAACTGCGTCAAGCCCTTCATATCCAAGCCGAAGCCTTTGACCCCATTATCAAAATTGGTCGTACCCATCTCATGGATGCGGTCCCTCTCACCCTAGGCCAAGAATTCTCGGGTTACGTAGCCCAACTCGATCGCGCCATTGCCCACATCAAAATGACATTGCCCGGACTCTACGAACTGGCGATCGGAGGGACCGCTGTCGGTACGGGTCTAAATACTCATCCAGAGTTTGCCGATCGCGCTGCTGCCATCATCGCCGATCTCACGGATCTCCCCTTCATCTCAGCGCCCAATAAGTTTGCCGCCCTTGCCAGCCATGATGCGATCGTCATGACCAGCGGCGCACTCAAATCCACCGCCTGCGCCCTGATGAAGATTGCAAACGACTTGCGCTGGATGGGATCTGGCCCTCGCTGTGGCCTCGGCGAACTGACCTTGCCCGCCAATGAACCGGGTTCATCAATCATGCCCGGAAAGGTGAATCCGACGCAGTGTGAAGCGATGACGATGGTGTGTGTGCAGGTGATGGGAAATGATAGCGCGATCGGCTTTGCGGGGAGTCAAGGAAACTTTGAACTCAACGTGTTTAAACCCGTGATGATTCATAACCTATTGCATTCCATTCGGCTACTCACGGATGCATCGCACTCCTTCACCGATCACCTGATCGTTGGCATTACCCCCAACGTTGACCAAATCAATCATTTCCTCAATGATTCACTGATGCTCGTTACGGCACTCAACCCTCACATTGGCTATGATAATTCAGCTAAAGTGGCCTACAAAGCCTTTCAAGATAAATCTACACTCAAAGAAGCTTGTGTGGCCTTAGGCTTGTTGAGTGCCGAGCAGTTTGATGCATGGGTTAAGCCAGAGGACATGCTGCATCCGGCTTAGAACTTATCAGCTTACAAAGTGCCCCGATACAGTACTGCCATCGGTAAAAGTGACCCGAAAGACGATCGTCGTGCAAGTGGTCAGCGATTGAGTTTGTTCACTCAAGTCAGACTGGTCACTCAAATCAGGCTTTTGGCCATCAGGTTAGCCCTAGGGATTTGTGATGGCGCAGGGATTACCCTGGGACATATCCCTAGAACCCGTGTTCTGATAAATCCGATCAATCGAATCAAGCAGCACGTCCCGTCTTCCGATAGAATGTACAGTTAGCGAAAACTGGTTACTTCGGATGTCACCGCGATGATTCACGAAATTTTCATGCCTGCCCTCAGCTCCACGATGACTGAAGGCAAAATTACGACTTGGGTCAAAGCTCCCGGCGACAAAATCGAGAAGGGTGAAACCGTACTGATTGTCGAATCTGATAAGGCCGATATGGATGTCGAATCCTTCAACGAAGGGATTTTGGCTGCGATCGTCGTCCAAGCCGGAGAAACCGCAGACGTCGGCTCAGCCCTCGGGCTGCTGGCCGAAACTGAAGCTGAAGTGGAAGAAGCGATCCAACAAGCTGCTGCTTTGATGAACGGCGGATCGGCTAGTAGCGGGTCAAGCGGATCAAATATGGGGATCGCTGCCGCCCTGCCCGTTGACATTATTGCGATCGAGCCTGTTGCGCCCAGCCGAAGCTCCGATCGGATCATTGCGTCCCCGCGCGCGAAAAAGCTTGCGAAAGATTTTGGCGTGAGTTTAGACAGCTTGGTCGGCACGGGTCCCCACGGTCGCATCGTCGCTGAAGACGTCGAAGCCGCTGCTGGTAAAGCGAAGGTTCCGGTTGCGGCTCCCGTTGCGACCAACGTACTCGCCGCCGCTATCCCAAAAGCCGCCGCTGCGCAAAAAGCCCCTACCGCCCCGATCGCGCCGCCGACTCCGGGCCAAGTTCACAAAATGAACACCATGCAGATCGCGGTGGTCAAAAACATGATGGCTAGCATGGATGTGCCCGTCTTCCGAGTCGGCTACACCATCACCACCGATGCCCTCGACAAGCTGTACCGCCAGGTCAAATCCAAAGGCGTCACCATGAGCGCACTCCTCGCAAAAGCGATCGCCATGACCCTAGAGAAGCACCCCTTGCTTTACGCAAGCTATGTGGAGCAGGGCATCCATTACAATGGCGACATTAATATTGCAGTGGCGGTGGCGATGCCAGACGGCGGGCTGATCACCCCAGTCCTGCGCAATGCCAACACCCAAGACCTCTACAGTCTGTCCCGAAGCTGGAAAGATCTCGTCGATCGGGCGCGCACCAAGCAACTTGCCCCTGATGAATACAGCACCGGAACCTTCACGATTTCCAATCTCGGCATGTTCGGCGTCGATAGTTTTGATGCGATCTTACCGCCGGGACAGGGATCGATTATTGCGATCGGAGCCACCCGTCCCACCGTTATTGCGACCCAAGACGGCATGATGGGCGTCAAACAGCAAATGCAGGTCAACATCACCTGCGATCACCGCATCATCTACGGGGCCGATGCGGCGTCTTTCCTTAAGGACCTCGCCGACCTGATTGAAAACAATATCCAGTCGCTCACCCTGTAGATCAAAGACGGCAGGTCAGACATACGATCGACACACTTGCACAGGGCTGCCCATGATTCGTCAGAGCAGCCTTTTACAATGGGCTTAACGGCCTCGACCATCAGGTCATTACTGAATACTTATAAAGAAAAAATAAATCTGACGCACGATTTACATAGTTTCCGTGAAATTAGAGTCTTTAGGTCATAGGGGGTGTGACCCCTCACAAAGAACGTGGCATACTGTGCTAAGTAGATGCACCCTGATGATGGGGGAGTTGCTTAGCGACCCTCCCTTTTTCTTAAGGATATGAATCCTACCCAAGCTTTTTAGGGAGAAGCCAAGAAATATCACCCCAGTCATACTGGAGCAATTGTAAGATCCCGTTTAGCTGATTCTGATGCAGGTTGCCAGAAGGAGGACAAAATCAGTTTGGTCAACAGTCAGCAGGATATTCATGGTGGAAATCTCGCGCATGGAGAGTTTTGACGATCTAGATCTCATCTCGATTCTCAGAATGCGCTAAAACCTGTCCTGAAATCAGGTTAAACCCTCGATCGCTCAACCTATCACGACATCAACCGCTCAACCTCCTCCACTTTTCCCGGAAGATCGATCGCTTGATAGATCTCACGACTCTGGTGAAACGATTCCCATTCTGGGAGGCTTCGCCAACGCATCCCTATCTCATCAACCGTTGGCGAAGCCTTTCTGAAAGAAAATCGATCGCCTCTACTTTCCCAGGAAGGTCGTTGGTGAGACCTCCCGCAAGGGAATCGGCTGATAAATTTTACTGACTTACCGTTTCAAATACCAGATGAGTAAGGCGATCGCCAATCCGATGCCAAACCAAATCCAAAAGCTGGATAGATTGCTGGAGGATTGAGGTCGTAGGGTATTTTGAGGGAGTTTGGGGGTGGCGGGGGGATCGATAAGGGGTGGGGCGATGGGGCCGGAGCTTTGTTGATACATTGGCTGCATTTCTTGACGACACATTTGAATGAGATTATCCATTTCTATAGTTTCAAAATATGCAATTGCCGATTGATAGGATTGTTTGGCTTCATAGGCTTTTTTGAGTTTGACCTGTGTTCTTGCAATGTATAGATAAGACCAGCCTTCGTTATAGGCTGAATCCATAGATTTAAAGATTACAAGGGCTTGTTGGTGATAATGGAGGGCTGCGGAATCATTCTTCTGTTTAACCGATAGAAGCGCCAAACTATCATAAGTATTGGCTTCTCCGAGTCGAGCGCCCACTTCGCGATAAATGTCGATCGCTTGTTCATAGTTGACTAACGCCTCATCGCTCCGTTTTTTGAATTGCAACACATCCGCGATCGCTTTTAACGTATTGGCTTCTCCGAGTCGATCGCCCACTTCGCGATAAATGTCGATCGCTTGTTCATAGTTGACTAACGCCTCATCGCTCCGTTTTTTGAATTGCAACACATCCGCGATCGCTTTTAACGTATTGGCTTCTCCGAGTCGATCGCCCACTTCGCGATAAATGTCGATCGCTTGTTCATAGTTGACTAACGCCTCATCGCTCCGTTTTTTGAATTGCAACACATCCGCGATCGCTTTTAACGTATTGGCTTCTCCGAGTCGATCGCCCACTTCGCGATAAATGTCGATCGCTTGTTCATAGTTGACTAACGCCTCATC
>ENA-OFCD01000238-OFCD01000238.1-metagenomes-genome-assembly--contig:-NODE-238-length-37015-cov-6.031737_pt1 | contig 37015 bp, 34 predicted proteins | sample MGYA00153392_OFCD01 | MGnify analysis MGYA00153392 | reverse complement strand
CGCCACAAAAGTAGAAACAAGCAACGGTTTTAAAGCGTTGACGATCACGCGCGTCGATAATCGGGGATGGTTTGGCATAGCGGGGTCTCCAGAAAACATCATGAAATAGGCGAGGTTGAAGGCGAGGCCGCAGTATACAGCGCAAGCGCCATTCAAGCACCAATAGCCGCGCGCAAGTCAAAGCCTTTATGCTTCAAGATACCTGTGGATGTTAGGGTTTGAGACTCGGCAGCGTCATTTCGAACGCCGGTTTATCTAAATTCAAACCACATATGATTGCGCACAAACAAGCTCGGATATTGAATGTCATGTATGTGGCTGATACAAGTGATAGGAGCAACGAACGTACAGCGCTCTGTCATCGTTCGCTCGATTTATCTTGTGCTCGATCGTGCTGATTTGCGCTACGGTCTGCAGTGGGTGTACGCACTTAAAAAAACGTGGGAATCTCAGCTTTAATCCCATCCCGGCGGTCAAACAATATGGCGATTTAACATTTGGGCGACGAGCAAATTCTATCGTGGACTCGTTCGCAAAAAGATGAAAGGTTCAACCCCACCAAGCAGTCTACTTTGAAGACTCTTGCTTGCCTTGTGTTCGTTAGCTTCCTATGCACGTTGCTGCTTTCAGGCGGCGTGATGAGCACTAATTTTAGCGAGCCCGTTTATGTCGGCGCAAAAGAAAGCGTCACTGGTAGCCGTAAGACGCAACGAAAGGCCGCCGCGCCCAGTGTCGAAACTGTATCGCAGGCTGAGGTGTCGCTATTTCAAGTCAGCGGCATTTCCAGCAGCGGCCGTCCAGCGTGCCCATAAGTCTTTCGGCATTCTTTGAGAATCCCCGCAAAGTCGGGGGTTTTTTTGACGATCCGACGCACGCAGCGGCTAAACTAAGAGAGAATTTATGGGTTGATGGCGGAGATATTCATTTTTTTAAATGCGTTGATGATCTCGACGATCGCAGTTATCGGCGAGACGTGTTCATCCAATAGGTTTCACCCTACATTGCACGACCGCGAGCGTCAGTCGACGCTAGATTTTTGCCACATTATTTTTGAAGGTTGACCATCATGGAACTTCTCGCCAATCCGCAAGCCTGGATTGCATTTGCCACCTTGACCGCGCTGGAGCTGGTGCTCGGCATTGACAATATTATTTTTATTTCGATTCTGGTCGATAAATTGCCGAAAGAAAAACGCGAATTTGCGCGCCGGGTGGGCCTGTTCATGGCGATGTTTATGCGGATTGCCTTGCTGATGGTGTTGGCGTGGATCGTGGGTCTGGTGACGCCGTTATTCAGCGTGCTCGGCAAGGAGATATCGGGCCGTGACCTGATTTTAATTTTGGGCGGTTTATTTTTAATCTGGAAAAGTACCAGCGAAATACATCAGTCGCTGGAAGGCGAGGAGGGCCATGCTTCCGGCAAAGCGGCGGCCACCTTTACGGCGGTGATTTTGCAGATCATGGTGGTCGATCTGGTGTTTTCGCTCGATTCGATCATTACGGCCGTCGGCATGGTGGACGACGTAAAAATCATGATCGCGGCGGTGATTGCATCGGTCGGGTTGATGATGGTATTTGCGGGGCCGATCGGGCGGTTTGTATCCGATCATCCAACGATCAAGATGCTGGCGCTATCGTTTCTGGTGGTGGTGGGCGTGGTGTTAATGGCAGAAGGATTCGATCATCATGTGCCGAAGGGTTATGTGTATTTTGCGATGGCATTCTCGCTGGGTGTCGAGGTGCTCAACATTCGCACGCGCAAGCGCGCACAGGCCAAAGTAAAACTGCGTGAGCAGAATATTCCGGGCGATTGATGGAGAGATCGTCAGTACGCACCGTGCATCACGCATGTTGAATGCGCTCACACCTCGCCGGCGCGCTGCGCGCGTCGCGTTGATTATTGGCGCGCTCATCGTGGTGCTGTTAGCAATTTGGCTGGTTGCGAGTGGTCGCTTTTTCGGTCCATCTTCAACGCGTGGGGTATCGAGAGAATTGCTGCCATCGGCTACAAATGCTGATGCAAAAGCCGCGACGCGAACGGCTCAAGAGGGAATAGAAAATAGCGGCATAAAAGCCGGCACATCAGCTAAAGTCGCCCGCACGCCGACAATAATCGGGAACGTGTTCGACGCCTTCGGTAAGCCCGCTGATGTGGAGGTTTGTGGTTTTGGTGTGCAGCATGTGGAAAAATTTCCGATGGGCATTTCCTTGCCGCCCGTCACCGCCGCAAACGAAACGCTGAATGCCGCCGCGCGCGATTTGGCGAGCCGCAAAATTGACGTTGATCGCGCGCTGGGGCTTTACTTGCAAGCGAAATTAGCGGGTGATGCCGCGTTCGAGCGTGCGCAAATTCAGGAGCCCGGCTGCGGCCAGAGCGCACCGACTGGTTCTGGAAAGCCAGCCAATCCGCCTTGTTCTGACAATTTGCTAGTCGCACGGCAGGCCGCACGCATGGCGGCTGCGAAGCCGTTGATTGAGATGGCGTTGTCGACCAACGATCCTAATGTTTACGCCACAGCTTATTATTTTTGCAATGATTTGCGACGTCCGAAAGGAGAGGGGCGCGACGCATGTTCGTCTATTTCTGCTGAAAGATGGGCGCGAATTGATCCTCAAAACTTGTTCCCGGCGCTACTTGTAAGAAATCCTGGCCCATTCAAGGACGGTAGTTCTAAAATGCCCGCGAGCGACCCAGTCGATGATACTGCGATGCCGATGGCGGTCTATGATGCTCGAACGCTGCGGCTCGACCGTGTGATGGCGCAGGATAATTTTAAGCAAGAGCCGCTCTACATGCAAAATGCAATTGCGCAGCGCTTAATGATGGAATCAGTCCTCTCAGATTCCCAATACCTTACGAGCGCGCTCAATTATTGTCGGTCTGCTGAGGTGGCGCGCTCGGCAAGATCACAAACCTGTGGGAACATAGCTGAGACTATGGCGCAACAGGGAAAATCTAGTATGGACGTGGAGTTCGCGCTCAATCTGGGCAAACAGGGCAGGCTGTCCGATGCGCAAATGGCAAAACTGGCAGCCGAGAAAGCGGATTTCCTTTCGCGGACGGAAAGACTTGCTGGTGGCGTATCTGCGTATTCCTGCGAAGGCATGGCGCTCACGGTGAAATATCTTGCGGACAGTTTCGCACGCGGCGACAGAGCCATGATGGCGGGCGAGCCGGCTGCCACGGCGAAAGTAAAACCCTAGCACCAGCGTGCGTTTTAAGCCTTTTATGCTCGAAACACCCCGCTGATATTAGGCCTCGATTTCCAACTGCACTGCGCCGCGTCCCAGCTCAATCACGCGCCCGCTCACAAAAATTTGTTTATTGTCATCTACGTTCAGTCCGAGGTGACAGGGCCGATTTATGGATGCGCCTTGCTCGATTTGAAACATTAACGGCAGCGCGCGGTTGGCGCCGAGCATCCAGCCGCCTAGATTGGCGGTGGCCGAGCCGGTGCCGGGATCTTCCACCACGCTGCCGTGTTTCAGGAAGAAAAATCGAGAGAGCAGCTTTTGCTCGTGATTTGGCGCGTGGCGCGATAGGTTGTTTGCTGCAAAAACATACGCCATTGATCGCCCGACGTCACTCGATATCGCCGCCAGCAAGTCCGCTTTGGGCAGCACCCGTCGTACCGCATCCGCGCTGGCGAGCGGCACGATCAATTGTTCGCTGCCAGTATTGACCCAGCGCACGCCATCAAGAACGTCGGCGATTTGCAGCGACAACATGGCGGCGATTTCAGCCCGCGACACTGTGCAATCGCGAAACGTGGGTGGGTTGGCGCTTAGGGTCCAGCGGTCGTTAATTGCGTTGACCGGAATCACGCCCGCCTTCATTTCCAGCGTGATCGAATCGCCTGCTGAACATAACTCGCGCACCACATGTGCGCTGCCCAGAGTAGGGTGGCCGGCAAACGCCATTTCAAAGGTGGGCGTAAAAATCCTCACCTGCGCGGTGGCGTTCGAAGACGGGAGAATAAACGTGGTTTCAGACAAATTAAATTGCAACGCAATAGCCTGCATCGTGTCTGAACTTAATCCACGGGCGTCTTCAAACACGCATAATGGATTGCCGCCAAAGGTGGATTCTGCGAAAACGTTGACGAGCCGGTAATGATAGTGAGTCATGTGTGAAACCAATGTGGGTTGATCATCGTAGAATTGTAAGGTGTGGAGCTGTCAGCAGACTGATACGTTGCCGATGTTTTATCAAATTCAGCAGTTTGTTTCGATCAAGGAGAAAGTCGTGTTTAAGATTCGTTCGTTTTTCATCACCGCCATAATGGCGTTGCCATTGATAGCGGGAGCACAGGCTCCGGCTGCCGGTTCTACCGCCGCCGCGGGCACTGCCAAAGCCACGTTTGCAGGCGGTTGTTTCTGGTGTATGGAGGGCCCTTTTGATGCGCTTGAGGGGGTGATTTCTACCACCTCTGGCTACATTGGGGGGAAAACGAAAAACCCGACTTATAAAGAGGTATCGTCGGGCTCCACGGGTCATGCCGAGGCCGTACAAGTGGTGTACGATCCGAAAAAAGTAAGCTACGACAAGCTGCTGTATGTTTTCTGGCGCAATATTGATCCCACCACCAAAGACCGGCAATTTTGCGATGTCGGCACGCAGTATCGTACCGGGATTTTTTATTACGACGATGCGCAGAAGAAGTCCGCCGAAGAATCCAAAGCCGCGCTGGTGAAAGCAAAGCCGTTCCCCGGTGATTTTGTGACTGAAATTACCACCGCCAGCGATTTCACACCCGCCGAGGAATACCATCAGGATTACTACAAGAAAAATCCTACCCAATATCGGTTTTACCGCGCCGGTTGTGGACGCGATGCAAAGCTGAAACAATTGTGGGGCGCTGAAGCCGGTGGCGGGAAACATTAGGCATTAAGTCTTACGCCTTCGCGAGGACAGCCTCTAAGCGGGGGGCGGCTTCGCGAGCAATAATGGCTCAAACGGCAATGCTATAGCTGAGTTTTTACACGCAGAGATGAACATCACGCAGATCCGTGATGTGGCTTAAATTTGCGCGGGTGCCCACCGCATCCGACGGGGATCAGTTGATCAGCTCGCATGCGATACTGTGCTCCGATCAAACAGGAGCAATTTTATGCGTCAAATGACAAGTTTCAAGCGTCCCGATGGCACCTCCGCATCGGGTTACCTCGCGCTGGCGGGCACCGATATGCCCTCGGTGGTGGTGATTCAGGAATGGTGGGGCTTGAATGAACACATTTGTGCGGTGGCGGATCGCTTTGCGGTTGCCGGTTACAACGCGTTAGCGCCGGATCTTTACGCAGGCCGTATCGCCAAGGACGCCGACGAGGCGAGTCATCTCATGACCGGGCTTGATTTTCCTGGAGCGACGCATCAGGATATTCGCGGCGCGGTGGAGCACTTGCACACCATCGGCGGCAAGGTGGGTGTGGTGGGATTTTGCATGGGCGGCGCGCTCACGATTGCGACCGCAGTGCACGTGTCGGGTGTGTCTGCGGCGGTATGTTTCTATGGCATCCCACCCGCTGGATTTGCGTCGCCGGCCGATATCAACATTCCGTTTCAAGGCCACTTTGCCAACATCGACGACTGGTGTACACCGGCAGCAGTTGACGCGCTTGAACTTGCGATGAAAGGCAAAAATCCCGCGCCTGAAATCTACCGCTATGATGCGCAGCATGCGTTTTTTAACAATGCTCGTCCCGACGTTTATGATGCCAATTCTGCGCAACTGGCATGGGAACGCACCATTGCATTTTTTGTCCGCAATCTAGGCAAATAAGCGCTCGGCGTATATTTCGCTCCGCACCTCCGCCCAACTCCCCCCCCGCCCCAAAGCGGTGGAGAGCTGCCCGCAACCTGCTTTCATTACAGCCCGTTGATAACATGCCTGTTACCCCACTAGACGCCATTTCACACAGCATTCAGCTCGCGGTCGCACCGGTGTTCATGCTCACCGCGATCGCCGCGCTATTGGGTGCACTCGCCACACGCCTGGCCCGCATTATTGATCGAGCGCGCACGCTGGAAGATCGTCTAGAAGCAGACGTGATCAAACACGAAGACGAGGTTTATGCCGAACTCAAACTCCTGCGCAAGCGCGGTCGCGTCGTCAATAGCTCGATGATTTTGCTCACGCTTTCCGCGACCTTAATCGGTGCCACCGTCATTGCGCTGTTCCTGGTCGAAACCATCACGCTGCGCTCAAGCGTGGTCGTGCCGTGGACATTTTTAGGTGGCGTCGTCATGTTCGTATTCGCATTGCTTTGTTTTCTGGGTGAGACCCTGCTCGCGGGCAAAGCGCTGAATTTTGGCACGCGCGGCAGGCGGCGTTAGAAACGGCATTCGGCAAGGTTGACATCGCGTCTCGGTAAGCCTGAACGAGATAAAGCTCACAAAATAGGGGCCATGATGGAGGGGCGCAACGTTTCATAGGCTTTTATTGAGCTGCCGCGGCGAACAATTTGAACTGCTCTACTTGAGCTGATTTTTAACCGCTCCATCGCCAATGCCTGTTCCTCACGTTTTTATCACTGATAGGTTCCGCATCGGCATCACTTGGTTGCTTAATCTTACTCAAAAGCGCAACCGCCGACACGATTTGTGATGACTCGACGCAGCCGAACTGTGGCACGTCAACCGCAATCCAGGCTTTTTGCACAGGATGCGAACCTTAAGCCGAAATGCCCTCGATGGTTGTAGTATTTTTACCCACGCTGGCCGACAGCGGGATTGAGCGCGAACGGATCGGTTCGGTTCGCTATTCATGTGCCCTGTGTATGTACTTTGCCACGCCACAGCCGTGGTTGGTGCCGCCCAGTTGTAAATGATCACCTAGCGCCCGCCGCAACCGCGTATCGGGTGTAGCGTCGCTGGACAAAGCTTTGCCGTTGACGTTTAGTTTGGTCGCGAGGGATGCTTTTTTTGATGGCGTTCGAATTTGGGCAGAAAAGCTTAAGACAAAGAGGGGTGAATAAAACATGGCGATAGAAAATTTGTGACGCTTCAGACAACAAACAGCCTGCTGATTTTGCTGCTGGCATGATGTTAGCTTTTAAGCGTGACGATTTTTTAAAAACAAACGCCCTGACGGTATGCTGAGAGCCAGAAAATGTCATGTTGCCACGCCCAATAAATGGGCGCTGGAGTTCTAATGGGTTGATGCTGGGTTTAGTTGCGTTGGCAGTGAGCGCACCAATACAAGCCGCGCCCGGAAACATCAATTCGCTCGATCGCGCCGCCACAAACGTGACAGTTTTCGTGGTCTCGATCAAACACCCAATGTCGATAGCGGCCAAACGACAAACCCTGTTTTTTGAGCCTGCTCGCGATCGTCAAATCGTTGGTAATCCCACGTGTTTTATACGACTGATGCGTTAATTCCAATGCCGCCGTGGCAAGCTTGCGGCGCTGCGCGGCCTTTAAATCGATAAGTCGCGCATGCGGATGGATGCGCGCAACAAATAGAATATCGCTGCGCAAATAATTACCAATACCGGCCAAAAACCCCTGATCCAAAAGCAGCGCGGCGAGGCTTTTGCGTGCAAAACGGGGATCATTTATTTGTGCAAACACATCGGCAAAGCGGGTAGATTCCGCCAGCAATTCCACGCCAAGTCTGGCGATGTAGGGATGATGCGCCACGCGCTCGGTGGGCCACACCGAAATGTCAGATGCGCTATAAAGTATCGCAACCGAATCATCGGTATGGATCGCGAGACGGACTTGCAATCCCGATTGCGGTGCCTGACCGCGCGACAGTATTCGCCATTGGCCGTAAAGCTGATTGTGGCTATAAATTGTCTGCCCATGACCAAAGTGCGTCAGCAGCGCTTTTCCACGCGGCTCGACCCCGGTGATGACCTGCGAGCGCATTGCCGCCGCGTGCTCGGCGAGGTGAGGAAATGCAGCTTCAACCAACCACGCTCGCTTACCCAGAAGTGCCGCACAAAGCTCGTCTGCGGAGCGCTTTATTTCAGGACCCTCCGGCATGTTCAGCAGCTGTCTTTATTTATTTTTCACTGGTTGATAATTATTTGTTGCGGCTGCGCAGCCATGTTTTCACATCAGTCTCTGGTACTGCGCGACTGATATGAAAACCTTGCGCCACATCACAGCCGTGTTTCTTTAAATCGTTATACGTTGCCTCATCTTCGACCCCTTCCGCGACGACGGATAGCTCAAAATTGTGCGCTAGATCGATGACTGAACGCACGATCCGTTGATCAGCTTTCGATGCGCGCATGTGTTGAACGAATGATTTATCGATCTTCAATTCATCAAGCGGAAAGCGCTTTACGTACATTAGCGATGCATGGCCGGTGCCAAAATCATCTACCGATAAACGCACGCCCTTTTCTTTCAGACGGTTAAGCACCAGTAGCGACTGATCCATATCGCCGATGGTGCTAGTTTCGGTAATTTCCAGCGTGACGGTCGAGGGTACAGTTTGCCATGTGCCCAAACACTGCTCAACTATTTCTGGAAGTTCATTTTCACGCAGCGAAACAGTAGACAAATTGACGCTTACGTCGATCTCGATGCCATCACGTTTCCACTCGCTCTGGTTGCGAAAAACGGTATTCATGACCCAACTGGTAAGCGTGTTGATCATGCCATTGGCTTCAGCGACTCGCACGATGGCGGAAGGGTTGATCCAGCCTCGTTCGGGCAGATTCCAGCGTAATAGCGCCTCAAGGCCCGTGCAGCGACCGGTTTTAAGTGCGATCTGCGGCTGATAGTGGACCTCAAGCAGATTGGTGCGCAACGCATCGCGCAACATTGGTTCGAGGCCGGAATACACATCAAGATCGCGGTTGTCTTCATTTTGAAAAATATGCAGCGCCAGATCGCGGCTGCTGGCAATGACGTTGGCGATATCTGCGTTGACGATCAACTGTTCGGCGAATTTGGCATGCTCCGGGAAGCAGGCCACGCCGATAACGGGTCTAACCGCAATCATGCTGTTGTCAAAGCTAAACGGAGGCTCCAGCGTTTGGCGGATTTTATTTGCCGCGAGCCATGCCTGGGCGGCGGTTTTCAAATTCGGCAATATAAGGCAAATTTTTTCATCCGAAATTTGTACATAGCGATCAGCCGGACGCAGGATCGCGGGCAGACGCTTCAAGGCGCGCCGCATGACGTCCGCCGTCGGCACGCCCAACAGCGCTTCCAGTTTATCTGCACGCGCCAGCGACACCATCAGCATCGCAACGAATCGCTGCGACATGCGCGCGTGGTCTATTGCGTTGGTGATTGTCTGCTTGAGCTGATCGCGCGCCAACTCATGCTGGTTATCGTTAGTTCCGACGACTTTTTCGCCGGGAATGGTAGTGATATTCGCGTCAGATGGCATCAATATTTAGTCCGTCAGTGCAAATAAAATTCGCTTACATCAAGACCAAACGCGTTGGGTGCCAAGCCGCGGCGGATATAAACCGGTTTCTCTGACACATCGTAGAGCAGGTCGGTGGTGGTCGGAAATTTACGGAAGGTCTTATCCGCCTCGGTAATGATCATCACCTTGGGCTTTAAACGTTTTAATTTGTTATGGGTAGCCACAATCGCCACTTCACCGGTGGAGAGTTCCACCAGACTGCCGACCGGAAATGCGCCAATAGACTGGATAAATTGCTCGAGCATTTCTTCATGAAACTGGCTACCAGCAAAGCTGGACAGGGTTTGCAGTGCATCATGAGGCGAGGCAGTTTCGGCGTAATTTCGCTGCTGCGTCATGGCAGCGTAGCTATCGGCAATGCCGGCCATGCGCCCAAAAACAGTGATTTTTTCGCCAGCCAGTCCGAATGGATAACCCTGACCATTCATACGTTCGTGGTGTTGCGCAATGCCATCCATCACGTCGGCGTGAATATTCGGCGTTTTGTGAAGAATATCCAGAGCAAATTCCACGTGTCTCTTGACGAGACTAAATTCTGCGGGTGTAAGCCGTTCGTGTTTTTCCAGCAATTTGGTCGGAATTTTTATTTTGCCAATATCGAGCAGCATGCCGAGCAGTCCCAAATGAGAGAGGCCTACTTTGGGATAACCGAGGTGGCGACCAAACGCAACTAGATTCACAGCCACACTCAGGCTGTGACCATAAGTTGCCGAGTCCTGTTCACGCAAACGTGCCACCCACATCATCGCGTCCGGGTTGCGCACCATGCTCTCCACCATGTCGTCGATCACGGTCTCGACGTCTTCGAGTTTCAGCACTTGGCCGCGGCGAATATCTTCGGATATACGATGGAGCAGGTCGTCGGTTCGTGTGAACGCATCCTGCGCAAACGCTATTTCTTCCTCGACGCTCAGCGTGTTTTCATAGATCGTGAGCTGAACAGCCTCGGGAATGAAAGAAGGCCGCACATACACGTCAGCTGTTTCATGCTCGTTTTTGATGCGGTCGTAATCAATATCGTCCTTTTGCCGGGTCTGAAATAAATTGCGCGCGCTTTCCTTAAGCTGCGAAAAGAGCCCGCGCCGCTTGCCGCGGCCATCTGAATTTTTAGCCGGCCGTAGACCTGCGCCGTTAATGTTGATCTGCGCCAGTTCAGCATCATCAGTCGCTGGGTCCGCCTCGGTGCTCGAACGCATGGCAACGGCAAAGCTGGTTCGGCGATTAAGGGTGGTATCAGCTTGCCTGGCTTTGTTGGACGTGGCCTGATTTTGTGCAGAATAGCGTTGCGAATCCGTGTTGGGGCCGCTGCCGGTGTCCGGGTCAGTACTAGGCGCGGCGATTTTAGTGATCACTACTGTGGGTGTGCTGCTCATTTCGCGGCGTTCGACTGGCTTTTTGGTTGGCAACGCCTCATATGCATTGCCCGTTGAACGCTGTGGATCAATCATGACCCATGCGCAACAGTCGGCGATTTGCGCCAGCAGATCACGGTCTTCGATCAAAAACCCTTGCAGCAAGAACGGCGTGTCGATCCATGGCCGGTCAAGGTCAGCAATGAACATCCCAACTCTAAGGTCAGCTGATTTTACTTTGCGGTACATGAATAAGGGGCTATTTTGAGGGCGCGCGCAATTTTGAAGTTACGGGGAAACACAATATAGTTTGTAGGACGTATTTTACGACGATCTGCCGTTCTTTAGTGAGCGGCCCGTGTTCGCGCATGATCTTTTTTGCGCGGCCAGCAATGTCCGGACTCAAAGAATCGATGCGCCCCACATAAATATCCGATGATTAAAATATGAGTTGTGCGATGAAATGACCGTAAGCTACGGTTGTTTTTTACGGTTTTACGCTTTTTACAATGCATTCGACGCAGAAAAGTCGGGAAATGTGCATGGCCGATCGTTTTGCAGCCAATTTCCGTTCAGGTCGACACGCTGCTAGGGGGCTTTTTTATCTCGGCGAACCGTTGCGTTTGGCAATCTGGTCACAAACGACTATGCTCGCCCATTCTTTTACCGAGCACAGGGCTGCAAATGAAGTTTCAATTATTGACAACTGATGGCCACGCCAGGCGCGGTCGCATGACGCTTAATCACGGCATCGTTGAGACGCCCGTATTCATGCCGGTGGGTACTTACGGCACGGTGAAAGCCATGAGTCCGCTGGAGTTAAACGAGATCGGCGCGCAGATCGTGTTGGGGAACACTTTTCATTTGTGGCTGCGCCCGGGTCTTGAGGTGGTGGAAAAACATGGTGGTTTACATCGCTTTATGGGGTGGAGCAAACCAATTTTAACCGATTCGGGCGGGTTCCAGGTTTGGAGCCTTGGCGAACTTCGCAAGATTTCGGAAGAGGGAGTGGCATTCCAGTCGCCCGTGAATGGCGATAAATGTTTTTTATCACCGGAAGAATCAATGCGTATTCAGCGCGTGCTGAATTCCGACGTGGTGATGATTTTTGATGAATGCACGGCCCACCCCGCCACCATCCCAGTGGCGGCGGAATCGATGCGTCTGTCGTTGCGCTGGGCGCAGCGCTGCAAGACCGAATTCAGTCGCTTGGAAAACCCCAATGCGCTGTTCGGGATTGTTCAGGGTGGCATGCATGAAAGCCTGCGCGATGAATCACTGGCAGGCCTGGTCGATATTGGTTTCCATGGTTATGCGATTGGCGGATTGTCGGTAGGCGAACCCAAGGAAGACATGCTGCGAATTCTTGCCCATACTGCGCCCAAGCTGCCAGCTAACCAGCCACGCTACCTGATGGGGGTCGGTACCCCTGAAGATTTGGTTGATGCGGTTGGCCAAGGCGTAGACATGTTTGACTGCGTGATGCCGACTCGTAACGCCCGCAATGGCTGGCTGTTTACGCGATTCGGTGATGTAAAAATACGCAATGCGATGCACCGCGACGACACCAAAGCCCTCGACGAAACCTGCGGGTGCTACACCTGCCAAAATTTTACCCGGGCCTATTTGCATCATCTACAAAAAACGCAAGAAATTTTAGGTGCGCGGCTTAATACCATCCACAACCTTTATTACTATCAAGAATTAATGCAACAAATGCGCGATGCCATTGAGGCCGGACAATTTGCCGCGTTCGCCGAAAAATTTCATGCTGACCGCCAGCAATCGCAGGATAAGTCAGCGAGTGAATCTTCAGTCGGAATGGTATAATTTCGGGTTGCCTGGGCTTCGCCGTAAGTCTGCAAAGGTTGAGTAGAGCGAGATTCACTTGTTTCTTGACCGCTCATTGAAGCTTGGCCTCGAATAAATCGCAAAATCATTACAAAATCACCACACAACCCCGGCCGCAAAGCTTGTTTTTGATGATGGTGTCACCAATTCACACATTACGTATTGATCGTAATACCACTCGGAGAACCGTTTCATGATTAGTTCCGCATTTGCTCAAACTGCCACCGCGTCGGGCCCTGAAGGCACCTTGATCGGCATGCTGCCCATCATTTTGATGTTCGCGCTGTTGTATTTCCTGATGATTCGCCCGCAGATGAAAAAAGGCAAAGAACAGAAAGGCATGATCGAAGCGCTGCAAAAAGGTGATGAAGTCATTGCCATGGGCATCATCGGCAAAATTGTCAAAATCAGCGATGGCTACATCGGCCTTGAAACCGGGGATGGCAAAGTCATTCACATGCAAAAAGGCGCGGTTAGTATGCTGCTGCCAAAAGGTACGTTTAACGACGTTACCAAATAACGTTTTCAACGGTTGCGGCGGCAGGTTGGTGGGCACGTTTGAGATTGGTTTACTTGCCTACGCAATCAAGTAAATGTCGAACTGACACGCTCCACCCCATTTACCCAATTCAGCCAAGCTTGCGGGTCATTGCAAATTTACGGCTAAAGTTTTTGAGGTTCTCATGAATAAGTATCCTGTCTGGAAATACGCCGTCATCGTGGTCGCGTTGGTGGTCGCTTTTGTTTACACGCTGCCGAATTTTTTCGGTCAGGCGCCTGCGCTGCAAGTCTCAGGGCTGCGAGCCAATAAAGCCGACGCAGCGCTGCAAACGCAAGTGCAAGAAACACTTAAGGCCGCCAATCTTGCGTCTTATTCGGTGGCAATTGAAGGCGAATCACTGCTCGTCAAATTTGCGGATGCCGATGCGCAACTGAAAGGCCGCGACGCCCTTCAGGCTAAATTGGGTGATGGCTATGTGGTCGCATTGCAGCTGGTCTCAAATTCGCCAGCATGGCTGGGCAAGATTGGTTCTCATCCCATGTATCTGGGCCTCGATCTGCGCGGTGGCGTGCATTTTCTGATGCAGGTGGATATGAAGGCAGCGGTTGATAAAGCGGTAGATCGTTACACCGGCGATATTCGCACCGTGCTGCGCGATAAAAAGATTTACCACACCGGTATTGCCCGCGTGGGTGACAGCACCACGGTAAAATTCAAAGAGCCTGCCGAATTTGCCAAGGCCAAAAAAGAAATCGAATCCATGGCCCCCGAGCTGGCGCTGCGTGATTCCGTGGTTGGCGAAGAAACTGTTTTAACCGCGGTCATGAAACCTGAAACCATCGCCAAGCTGCGCGAATCGGCGATCGAGCAGAACATGACTGCGCTGCGCAAACGTGTGAACGAGCTGGGCGTATCGGAGCCGATTGTTCAACGTTCGGGCGATGACCGAATTTTAATCCAGCTCGCCGGTGTGCAAGATCCCGCCCGTGCCAAAGACGTGATTGGTCGCACCGCGTCGTTAGAACTGCGCATGGTCGATGATGATATCGCCGCGTTCGAGCAGTACCGCAATTCGCCCGCGCCGTATGGTCTTGAAAAGATGATTAGCTCCAAGAACGAAGTGGTGCTGGTTAAAAAGCAGGTGGTGATTACGGGCGATAAGGTGACCGATGCGCAGCCTGGTTTTGATTCACAGACCGGTGGGGCGACGGTAAACGTCCGGCTCGATGCAGCAGGGGGTCGCGCGATGCTGCAAACGACGCGCGAAAACTTGAAGAAGCATATGGCCATGATCATGATTGAAAAGGGTAAGCCGGAGGTGCTCACCTGGCCGACAATTCAAGGCGAATTTGGCCCCCAGTTTCAAATCACGGGCATGGCTAATGCTAACGAAGCCAAGAATCTCGCGTTGCTGTTGCGTGCGGGCGCGCTGGCGGCGCCGATGGAGATTATTGAAGAGCGCACCATCGGTCCAAGTCTGGGTGCTGAAAATATTGAAAAGGGCAAAAATTCACTGTTTTTCGGGTTTGCGCTCATTACCGTTTTCATGATTTCGTATTACATGCTGTTTGGTGTGGTGTCTGTGCTGTCACTCGCCGCCAACCTGTTGTTTCTGGTGGCCTTGCTCTCCATGCTGCAAGCGACCATGACGCTGCCGGGCATCGCCGCGATCGCGCTGGCGCTGGGTATGGCGATTGATTCCAATGTTCTTATCAACGAACGCATTCGCGAAGAACTTCGCAACGGTATGTCGCCGCAAATGGCGATTCAAGTCGGCTACGAGCGTGCGCTAGATACGATTATTGATTCAAATATTACAACGCTCATTGCCGGCCTTGCATTGTTGATTTGGGGATCGGGCCCGGTGCGCGGATTCGCGGTGGTGCATTGTCTGGGCATTGTCACCTCGATTTTCAGCGCGGTAATGGTGTCGCGTGGACTGGTCAATCTCATCTATGGCGGGAAAAAAGGCGGCAAGCTGTCCATTGGCAACGTCGCGTGGGCCAGAGATGCGAAAGCAGAGACAAAAGTTGCCAAGGCCTGATGGCATTCAGCGCCATCTAATAAAAATGTTGAAGCCAGAGAAGAGATAAAAAATGGAATTTTTCAGATTCAAAAAATCAATCCCGTTCATGCGCTATGCGTTGATCTTCAACGTGATTTCCGGTCTGACGTTTTTGCTGGCGGTGTTTTTTTTAGCGACCAAGGGTTTGCATCTTTCAATTGAATTTACCGGTGGCGCGGTGATGGAAGTGAAGTACGACAAACCGGCTGAACCAGATCGTATTCGGGATGCGCTGATCAACGCGGGCTTTGCGGATATTCAGGTGCTGAAATTTGGGTCAGCACAAGATGTGCTGATTCGTTTGCCGCTGAAATCAGCCGCGCCGGCAGAGGGCACCAAAGCAGATTCAATCGTAAGTGTTGCTAAGACCCAAAACGAAGCCATGCAAAAGCAAAACGAGGCGGTGATGGCGGCCCTCAAAACACAAGATGCGTCGGTCACGCTCACGCGCACCGAGGTGGTGGGTGGGGTGGTCGGCAAAGAGCTTGCCACTGACGGGGCACTCGCGCTGCTGTTCGTTTGTCTGGGCATTATGGCGTACTTGGCGATTCGTTTTGAGTGGCGTTTTGCAGTCGCCACCATCATCGCCAACTTGCATGATGTGGTGATTATTCTTGGCTTTTTTGCAGCCTTCCAATGGGAATTCTCGCTGCCGGTACTCGCCGCTGTACTGGCGATTTTGGGCTACTCGGTGAACGAATCGGTGGTGGTATTTGATCGCGCCCGTGAAAATTTCCGCAAGATGCGCAAAGCCACGACCGAAGAGATTTTTGATGCGGCGATTACCGGCACGATTTCGCGAACCATCATCACCCACACCACCACTGAAATGATGGTGATCGCGATGCTGGTGCTGGGCGGGCCGACGTTGTTTTACTTTGCTTTGGCGCTGACGATTGGTATTTTGTTCGGGATTTATTCGTCGGTGCTGGTCGCCTGCCCGCTGGCAAAATATCTCGGCGTATCGCGCGAGGATTTTGTAAAAGTGGAAAAGAAAAAGGATAACGAACCGGAAGTTATTTCGGCTGCACCTTAGGTTTTCAGGGGTTGTTTCTGTGACCGGCGTTGAGTATCAATTGCGCGGATCTGCCGCGAGCATTTATTGTGAGTACTTATTGCGCCGTTTTTATGGTTGCAGAAATGCCAACCCCAATAATGACGGGTATCCTGAAGCAAAAATCCTCTGAAATGCACGCGGATATTAGGACTTTGATATTTTTGGTAGGTCAGGCGGCTGCATAACCTGATCCACGACGCCAGGTGTGTTACTGACAGGATCGCCATGGATTTTCTGCTTTCAATCTGGGATTTGATCGTCCACCTCGACAAGCACCTCGCGACGCTGGTACAGACTTACGGCCTTTGGATTTACGCGATTTTGTTCGCGATCATCTTCTGTGAAACCGGGCTGGTAATCGCCCCATTTTTACCGGGCGATTCCCTGCTTTTCATTGCCGGCGCATTAGCGGCAGCGGGCACCACTTCTGATGGGATCGACGTACATCTTCTAGTCGCGATTTTGATTGCTGCGGCAGTGCTCGGTGATGCGGTCAATTATCAAATCGGCGCGTGGCTGGGCCCCCGAATTTTCAAAGACGACAATGCTCGCTATTTGAAGCGTGCCCATCTCGAAAAGGCGCATGCCTTTTACGAGAAGTGGGGCGGGATGGCGATCATCTTGGCGCGCTTTACGCCATTCCTGCGGACCTATGTGCCGTTCGTGGCGGGCATGTCGCGTATGTCGTATCGAAAATTCGCGCTTTACAATATTACCGGCGGTGTCATATGGGTCGCGGCGCTCACCTATCTAGGGTATTTTTTCGGTAATATTCCGTGGGTTAAAGCCAATCAGGGATTCATGGTGATTGGTATCGTGATCGCGAGCCTGATCCCGGTTTTAATAGGCGTCCTCAAGTCAAGACCGCAATCTGGCGCCGCGGAAATAAACCGCGCAGATTAACGTTGACGACTGGGAGCCGTAAATTTTGCGTAGTAAATGGCGGCAATGAAAAACACCACTGAAAGCGCAACTTCAACGCCCGCCAGCATTTGCGACAACTCTTTGTCAGACCACGCCCGAACCACGCCCTCGGTGAAATAAAACAGCACAAACATTGATGCCCATTGGTAGGTATAGCGTTTGCCTCGCAAAATGCCAAATAGCGGTAGCAGCAACGGTAGCGCCTTCAGCATCAGTAGCGAACCATTGGGGCGCAACGGTGCCAGCACCGCCTCCCATGCAATCGATAATGCAATCAAGCCGATCAGCGATGCGCTTGCTGCATAGCGGCAAAGTTCGCGATGATCTTGGTGGCGCGCGGGCTTTTCGGGGGTTTCAATCATGAAGTTTTTGTGCAATCTGCGCCAAGCGCTTACCCTGCACAAATGCCAGTTTCTTTTCAGTTTCACTCACCGGTAATTCACCCTTAGCACCTGCCACGTGGCTGGCACCATAAGGCGTGCCGCCGTCGCGTGTGGCGCTCAGTTCTGACTCGGTAAAGGGCAGGCCGACGATCACCATGCCGTGATGAAGCAGCGGCACCATCATTGTCAGCAGGGTTGATTCTTGCCCGCCGTGCATTGACGCACTGGAGGTGAATACAGAGCCAGGTTTGCCGGAAAGCGTGCCGCGCATCCATTCGCCGCCCAGACCATCCAGAAAATATTTCATGGGTGCCGCCATATTGCCAAAGCGGGTCGGTGAACCCATCGCCAGACCGATGCATTCCGATAAATCTGCCGACGTAACATACGGCGGCCCGTCGTCAGGCACCCCCGCAGCTACCGCCTCAATGACAGCAGAAACTTTGGGTACGGTGCGCACCCGGGCGGACATTCCCGTCACACTATCCACACCGCGCGCGATGTGGCGTGCAAGCTCGCGAACGCTGCCCGCATGCGAATAATATAAAACGAGGATGTCGGACATAAAAACGAAAGGCCTTGGTTGTGGTGAAGATCAGAAAGGGCGAATGTTAGGCGAAATGAATACATACATATTTGTTGCTTTACGTGTTTGAAAGTGTTGAAAAGCGCTTAAAAATATTCAGAATAACCCGTATTATACGAGGCGCGCTGGACAGAATTCCCACATAACAACGCTTAACGTTGTGTACACTCCAGCGCTGCGTGAACCCCGGCGCTATGCAAACTCGTTAGATTCAAATTGCTCATAAAAATTGTTGATTACCTACGCTTTATAGCGCGCCGTTTTGTTGAAGATCGATGCTTGACCGTCGCGGGCAGCCTCACCTACACCACGCTACTTGCGCTCGTGCCGATTTTTACGGTAGCGGTGACGCTGACTGCGCACGTGCCTGAGGTGAGAGAGTTTGTCGATGAAGCCAAGACGTTCATGCTCAAGAATTTGTTGCCAGATGTTGCAGGAAAAGTTGTCACCGTTTATATGGAGCAATTTGCGCAGAATGCGGCGCAACTCACCGCAATTGGTCTCGTTATTATTTTAGCCACGGCAGTCATGACGATGTTCACGATTGATGGCGCGTTCAATGATATTTGGCGCACTCGTCGGCAACGCTCGGTCTGGCAACGTCTGGTGGCATATTCGGTGCTGCTCATCATCGGCCCGCTGCTGATCGGCGCCAGTCTGTCGATGACTTCATATCTGGTGAATTGGGTGGATCATTTTGATCACGTCATGCTATGGTTTGTTAACGCGGTCTTGCGGTTCATTCCATTTTTGATGACCGCAATCGCGCTGATACTGGCTTATCGCGTGGTGCCGAATCGTCATGTGCCGATGCGTCATGCGTTTGCCGGTGGTATTCTGGCTGCAGTGCTATTCGAGGCCACCAAATATTTCTTCGTCATTTATATTTCGAAAGTGCCGACTTACAGCCTGGTATACGGCGCGTTTGCAAGCGTGCCCATATTTTTGCTATGGCTTTTCTGCTGCTGGATGGTAATTTTAATTGGCGCAGAAATCACCGCGACGTTCTCCTACTTTGGTCACGCCGAAGCTCAGCGCGCGAATGACAACACCCGAGTATTCGCAGCACAAAAAATCTTGTCTGCGATCGCGGCTGAAGAGGGCAGCAATATTGCAGCGATGGATTTTAGAAGGCTCCGAAGATGTGCGCCAATGCCAATCGATCAAGCCGAAGACTTGCTTGATCATTTATCCGAAGCGGGATTGATCGCGGTGCAACGTGATGGGAGCGCATCCCGTGGCGTGGCGCGCTATCGGCTCACTCGCAAGTGGTGCGATATTCGTGGTCATGGTGCAGAATCAATCGAGGCGGCAATCCGCGATGCACTGGCGAAATACTAAATGCGGCTCGTTAACATCTGCAACATTGAATGAGCACGCTTTCGACCTCTGCATTTAAACTCATTCAACGAATTTGATGACTCGTGCGTTCCTTGAGATCATCTTCTATTGTTCATTCATTACCTACTGCCGCAGTCAGGAAAAAAATGTTTACTTTGCGACAATCGTCTTTTATTGCGGTCCTGTTGGGGCCGGCAGCTTTTTTTTACCGAGTTGGAATTTACCTCATGTGCGCTGCAATCAGCATGCTGCTGGCCACCAGCGCTATTGCATTCGACCTGAAAGATACCGCGGGGCAGCCGCAACGTTTGGCAGACTTGAAAGGCAAATGGGTGGTCGTCAATTTCTGGGCAACATGGTGCGCGCCCTGCGTGAAAGAAATTCCTGATTTTGCGGCCTTCGCCAAAGCAAACGCGGACAAGGTCAGGGTGATTGGCATCGCGCTCGATTGGGACGAAACCGGTAAACGCGAGGCGGATGAACGCAAAGTAAAGTCGTTTGCCAAGAAAGTCGGCCTTAGTTATCCGCTGGTATTGGGCGACGAAAAAAGCGAAAAATCATTCGGCAAAATGAAAGGCCTACCCACCACCATCATTTACGACCGGGCTGGAAAAGTCGTCTTCCAAAAAACTGGCCCGGTCACGCTGGATATGTTGAATCAGGTGGTGGCAGGCGAGAAAGCGGCTGTCAGTCGCTGAGCATCATAAATGATGAGTTCACCGAGAAAGCCACTTCCGCAGCGCCTAACATCCCGGCACCCGCCTTCACCTTGGGCTTTAGGACTCTCGCTGCAGTATCGGGAAGCTTTTCGGTTGCTTTTGAAACAGGTTCGATCGGGTTGGAGACGGGTGTTCTGCTGACAAGAATTTAGGTGGGAGACGGCTTTTTTATTCAGAATACTAAATCAAACTGGTGCCATGTAACGGCGCTTGGCTGCTGCAATTTTTTACAGAGGGACGACTAAAATTTGCTTCGCTAATATCGGTGACAGCCCAGGCAAGAGCTCGGATGACAACTTGAACGACGCTTTTGAACATCATTTTGGGGGAAAAAAATATTCTTTATGAATCTACTCGCAAAACATTCATACACTTTTCACCAAGATTGAAGTGGTATGAAATGCAATGAAGCCCCGCGCGGTGCAGAGCTCAAACCAAACTTATTTTGTTTTTGGGGCTATGTGAATTTGATTCTGCTTTACAAGTTGTGGAGCTTGAAGCCATATAAAAATTTGTTGCCAACACGCAACGTAGCGCGCCGCTAAAGTGCAGTTGTTAACATGGGTAGCCGTAAACGTAGTTCAGAAACAAAGCAGTTGTAGATGTTGCTGTAGTTGTAGTGGATGTGGCAATAGAAGTACCGCAATACCGTCGTAAATCGAGAAGCACAACACAACGCGGCCCCAGAAGAAATTCCGGGGCCGCGTTGTTTGTGGGGCGCATTAGCGCCAAAGCATTGTAAACAGAGGGCCCGCTTTATTGGCTTTACAAGCAAAAATGCGCGTAAACCCGCTCCAGTGCTAGAGTTTCCCTTTCAAATGTGCAACCATTTCGCTTAATGCGACGGGTGTTGCGGCGGTGTCACGTCGATGTTGATATTCCACATTGCCTTCTTTCAAACCGCGCTCACCGACCACGATGCGGTGCGGGATGCCAATCAATTCCAGGTCTGCCAGCATCGCACCGGGTCGCTCGCCGCGGTCATCCAGTAGCACGTCAATTCCCGCTGCCGCAAGTTGGTCGTGCAGCTTGTCCGCAGCCTCTTTTACCATCACCGAACGCTCATAGCCCATCGGCGCAATCGCGACCGTAAATGGCGCCATCGCATCAGGCCAGATAATGCCTTTTTCGTCATGGTTTTGTTCAATCGCGGCACCGAGTAACCGCGTCACGCCGATGCCATAGCAGCCCATTTGCATCGGTTTAGGTTTGCCGTCTTCATCAAGAAAATGCGCTTTCATGGGCTCCGAATACACAGTGCCCAAGAAAAAAACATGGCCGACTTCGATTCCGCGCTGGATCGACAAAACGCCTTTGCCATCCGGTGAAGGATCGCCCGCGACCACATTGCGGATGTCGGTCACCAGCGCGGGCTCAGGCAAATCACGACCCCAATTCACGCCGGTAAAGTGGCAATCCATTTCGTTCGCCCCGGATACAAAATCGCTCATGTTGGCAACCGTGCGGTCGACCACGATGTGCACTGGCTTTTTCAGATTTATCGGCCCCAGGTAGCCGGGTTTGCAGCCAAAGTGTTCGACAATCTCGACCTCCGTTGCGAAGCGGAAACCTTTGTTCAAACCCTCAATTTTGCCCGCCTTGATCTCATTCAAATCATGATCGCCGCGCAGCAACAATAGCCACACGACAGAGGGCAGTGAATGTCCCTTTTCATCCACCGGATCGGTTGCCAGGACAATCGATTTTACGGTCTGCGTGAGAGGTAATTTGAGCAGCTCCGCCACCTCCTCGCACTTCGCTTTGCCGGGTGTTGCGGCCTTGGTAAACCCTAGCACTGGCGACGCTCTTGAGGCAATCAGCGGTAGCGCTTCAGCGAGCTCAATATTGGCCGCGTAGCTTGAATCTTTGCAATACGCAATCGCATCTTCGCCGGTATCTGCAATCACCTGAAACTCATGCGAACGCGAACCGCCGATGGCACCGGTATCCGCATTCACGGCGCGGAAAGTGAGCCCTAAACGAGTGAAAATTTTCTCGTAAGCACGGTACATATTGTCGTAGCTAATGCCCGCGGCCGCCTCATCACGATCAAACGAATACGCGTCTTTCATGGTGAATTCGCGGCCGCGCATCACGCCAAATCGCGGGCGGCGTTCATCGCGAAATTTGGTTTGGATATGATAAAAATTAACGGGCAACTGGCGATAGCTTTTGATCTCGGCTCTCGCGATATCCGTAATCGCTTCCTCTGAAGTTGGCTGCACAATAAAATCGCGATCATGGCGATCTTTGATGCGCATTAATTCCGCGCCGTATTTTTGCCAGCGGCCTGTTTCCTGCCATAGCTCGGCGGGCTGGACGACCGGCATTAGCAGTTCCACCGCACCCGCTGCATTCATCTCCTCGCGAATAATCGCCTCAACCTTGCGAATCGTGCGCAGCCCCATGGGTAAGTAGTTATAGATGCCGGCGGCGAGTTTGCGGATCATGCCAGCACGCAGCATCAGTTTTTGCGAAACGATGTCAGCGTCAGCAGGCGCTTCTTTGAGGGTGGAAATAAAAAACCGGGAGGCGCGCATTTTGTCTTGGATATTCAATAAGTTAAAAAGAATGTTCGCCCAATCAAGCGGCAAACATCGCGATTTTACATGCCAATGAAGAGATTGCCCTACACAGCGCCCAAGTTTTGTGAAAGAATCAGGATAACTAGTGAATTGGAAGGGCAACCATGATTGATCGTGATGGTTATCGCCCAAATGTCGCCATTGTTCTTTGCAATGCAAAGAATGAGGTGTTTTGGGGCAAACGCATCAAGGAGCATTCTTGGCAGTTCCCGCAGGGCGGTATCAAGTTAGGCGAAAGCCCTGAAGATGCGATGTATCGGGAGCTGGAAGAAGAGACGGGCCTGAAGCGGGAGCACGTGCAGATTTTGGGGCGCACCAAGGGTTGGCTGCATTATCACGTGCCCAACCACTGGATCAAGCGTGAGTGGCGCGGCACCTATAAAGGCCAAAAGCAGATCTGGTATTTGTTACGGCTGACCGGTCGCGACCATGACGTTCGGTTGCGCGCAAGCACCCATCCCGAGTTTGATGCGTGGCGCTGGCACGATTATTGGGTACCACTCGACAGCGTGATTGAATTCAAACGCGACGTGTATCGTCAGGCCTTGCAGCAGCTCGTCCGTTTTTTGGATACCGGCCATCGTCGTCCTCGCGATGGCGTGCATGAGTCTGGACCAGAGCATGATGCGACCGCGCATGAGATCACGTGGGATGCTACTCCTCTCTTGCATGGCGCAAATATTTCAGATCCGTCAATTGCTGAGATGACGCTAACCGTATCGCCTGCTGCGTCTTCGGCTCAGCCTCCCGCTGCGTTGTCGGTGAGTTCGCTTAATGTGCCAGTTGCTGCAGCGTTTGTTAACCCGTCCGCCATTCCATCCGCTGCGCCAGCGACTGCGTTAGTGGCGAGTACGGCAAACCACGAAAGCGTTTGACCTTAGGTGAGTCGGTGATGCGCGGCAGCACCCAGCTTCTGACCCACACGCCACGCGGACTTTACTGCGCAGTCGGGGATTTTTACGTCGATCCGTGGCGTCCGGTAGACCGCGCTGTCATCACTCATGCTCACGCGGATCACGCGCGACCGGGGCACAAGGCTTATCTGGCGAGCGCGCCAGCATTAGGCGTACTACAATCGCGGCTGGGTGCTGCGGCACAAATTGAGACGCTCGCGTATGGCGAAATCCGCGATCTCAATGGCGTAAAAATATCACTGCATCCGGCGGGCCACGTATTGGGCAGCGCGCAAGTGAGAATTGAGTATCGTGGCGAAGTCTGGGTGGTGTCGGGCGATTACAAGCTTGATTTTGATCCGACCTGCGATCAATTTGAATCGGTGAAATGCGATACCTTCGTCACCGAGTCCACTTTTGGCCTGCCGATTTACCGTTGGCGCGCGCACGCGGAAATGTTCGCAGAAATCAATCAGTGGTGGGCGGCGAATGCGGCGGTGGGGCGCAGCAGTGTGTTGTTCGGCTACTCATTCGGCAAGGCGCAGCGGATGCTGAAAAGCGTTGATGCCAACATTGGCCCGATTTTTTGTCATGGTGCGGTTGAGGTTTTAAATCGCGCCTATCGCGAAGCGGGCATTGACTTGCCTACGACGCAAACGGTGAACGAGGTAGACAAAAAGTTTGATTATTCACGCGCCTTGGTGGTCGCACCACCATCCGCATCCGGCACGCCCTGGCTCAAGCGATTCGGTGATTATTCGGATGCGTTCGCATCCGGCTGGATGGCGATTCGCGGCTCAAAGAAGCAGCGTAACGTGGATCGCGGCTTTGTGATTTCGGATCATGCCGATTGGCCCGGCTTATTGACAGCGATTGAAGCGAGCAGTGCCTCGCGTGTGCTGGTCACACATGGTCAAGTACCGGTGATGGTGCGCTACCTGCGCGAATGCGGGCTGGAAGCGGATGCTCTGGAGACCGAATTTGAGGGTGAAGGCGGGGCGGAAGTTGAAACGAAAGCGGATGATGCCGCAACCTAAAGTTGGGCGCGCCTAGATGAAAGCATTTGCCGACCTCTACACTGCCCTCGACGCCTCCACACGCACCAACGACAAAACCGCTGCACTGGTGGCCTATTTTAATATGGCGCCTCGCGAGGATGCCTGTTGGGCGGTGTATTTTTTGACGGGAAACCGACCGCGCCAGGCGGTGCCCGCGAAAAAGCTGCATGAAATCGCGGCGGATGCGGCGGACTTGCCGCTGTGGTTATTTGAAGAAGCGTACGACTCGGTCGGCGATCTGGCAGAGACGATTGCGCTGATTTTGCCGCCGCCAGAAGCCGCGTCTGCATTGCCGCTTCACCGCTGGATTTTGGATCGCCTGGGCACGCTCCGCACGCTCGCTGAAGCTGAACAAAAGGCCGCGTTACTGCGCTATTGGGCCGAGTTGGATCAGCATCAGCGATTCGTGTTTAACAAGCTCATCACCGGCGGATTTCGGGTGGGTGTTTCAGCGCTGTTGGTAATTCGCGCGCTGGCCGAATTCACGGGGTTGGATGCAAAACTCATTTCGCATCGGCTTGCGGGTGATTGGCAACCCACGCCGGAGAATTACGCGGCGCTCGTGTCGCTTGACGCGCAAAATTTCGACATCTCTAAACCGTATCCCTTTTTTCTAGCGCACCCCGTGGACGATGCGCAAACTCTGGAATCGCAGCTGGGTAATCGCGCCGACTGGCAGGCTGAATGGAAGTGGGACGGTATTCGCGGGCAACTGGTAAAGCGAGACGGCGAAATATTCATCTGGTCACGCGGCGAGGAGTTGGTGTCGGCGCAATTTCCGGAGCTGATCGCGGCGGCAAAAGTGTTGCCCGATTGCGTTCTGGATGGTGAAATTTTACCGAACAAAGATGGCCAGATGATGCCATTCGCGGTGCTGCAAAAACGCCTTGGCCGCAAAAATCCGGCCAAGAAAATTTTGAGCGAAGCGCCGGTCATTTTTCTGGCCTATGACGTGCTGGAAATTGCGGGCGAAGATATTCGGCAACAGCCGCTGCATCAGCGCCGTGATCGCCTCCACGAAATAATTTATAGCGTGCCACGCGCAGGCGACGAGCCAAATTTATTGCAACTCTCCGACATCGTCCGTGCACCGTCGTGGGCAACGCTAGCCACCGCGCGTGGGGAGAGCCGCGAGCGGGGCTGCGAGGGTCTGATGCTCAAGCGCCGCGATTCGGTTTACGGTGTCGGCAGAACGCGCGGCGATTGGTGGAAATGGAAGCTTGCGCCGATGACGGCTGACGCGGTGCTGGTCTACGCGCAGCGCGGCCACGGCAAGCGCGCAAGTTTGTATTCTGATTACACGTTTGCGATCTGGAAAACGATTGACGGCGCGCGTCAGCTGGTGTCATTCGCCAAAGCCTATTCGGGCCTGACCAACGAAGAAATCACCACCGTGGATGCGTTCATTCGCAAAAATACGCTGGAAAAATTTGGTCCTGTGCGCACCGTGAAACCGGAGCTGGTATTTGAGCTGGGCTTCGAGGGAATTCAGCGTTCAAAACGTCATAAATCCGGCGTGGCGGTGCGATTCCCGCGTATGTTGCGGATGCGCACCGACAAACTGGCAGAAGAGGCGGATTCGCTCGAGTCGCTAGCCCATTTGCTGGGGCCAGAGGTTAAAAACTGAAATATGCGTGGTGCGGGCACACTTGAAGCCGTCCGCTAAAGGCACCGGCTAAACCCACCCATAAGCATCGAATTTGAAGCGCGAATGCACGCTAATTCGGTACGATTTGGACCTACAAACCCTAGCAGCGACGGGCATCGTGGCGCTTTTTTGCTTCAAAAAGCACGCCCTTTCTAGGCCCCCTGTTACTTCATATTTCACTTTAACGTCAAGCGACTTTTCGGCCCATTTATAGCACTTGAAGTGCTTGTTTATATTGAGGTTTTACAACTAAATAAATTACAGTTGCGCTTTCATAAAAGCGCACGATATAGTGTGACTCAATGTGAGACGCCACTATATATGGTGTCTTCTGTGGATATTTCTGTTCCCAAGCTGTAGACAAGGTTGGGACGCGCGGTGGATAAGTTGTGGATAACAGCTTGAATATTAGGCTTTTGACCTCGGAAAAGCGGAGCGTTAGCCTGATTTCCACCAGCGCTTGATGGCCGCGTCCAGAGCGCAGGTCGGCGCCAGAAAAAGCAGCTGAGCAGTTGCATGTGTGGTCGCATGTTTTGACACAGCGTGTTTTTGAAAGTGCAGTACCCATTCATCTACTAGCGACAAGTAATCAGGATTCAGGCAAGTGAATCCAAAACCAAAAAATTTTTACGGAGAACAACACTATGCAACTTCAATCTGATATTGCGACGGCGAATCCATCGTTCAGCAGCAACAATTTGACCAAGAATGCAGGTAGCACCGATTCCGCCGAATCGCGATACTCGGATTACAAAATTATCCGCCGTAACGGTTCTATTGCGCCGTTTACGCCGGATAAGATTGCCATCGCCCTGACCAAAGCGTTTATTGCCGTCAACGGTGGTACCGAGGCGGCCAGCGCACGCATGCGCGACCAGGTACGCGAACTTACCCAAGGAGTCGTTGCGGCGTTGCTCCGTTTCAAGCCGTCGGGCGGCACTTATCACATCGAAGAAATCCAGGATCAGGTCGAGTTAGCCCTGATGCGCGGGGGCGCGCACGAGGTCGCTCGCTCCTATGTGCTGTATCGCGAAAAGCGTAATTCTGAGCGGGCTCTGGCCAAAGCGAAATCGCCGGAAGCGCCTGCGTCTGCCCTGAATGTGACGGTGGATGGAAAACGCGTACCGCTGGATACGACATTTTTGCTGGGCGTGATTACCACCGCTTGCGAAGGTCTCGGCGAATTCGTGGAGCCGAATGGTATTTTTGAAGCGACCTTGAAAGATTTGTACGACGGCGTGCCCGCCGATGAAGTCTTCAAAGCCGCGACATTGGCGGCGCGTACCCTGATCGAAAAAGATCCGGCGTATACCAAAGTCACCTCGCGTTTGTTGATGCACACGATTCGTAAAGAAGTCTTGGGCGAAGAAACCGTGCAGGCCGATATGGCCACCCGCTACGCCGAATATTTCCCGACCTTTATCAAGAAAGGTATCGCGGCCGAATTGCTCGACGAGCGCCTCGCGCAATATGATTTGAAAAAACTTGGTGCCGCATTGAAGCCGGAGCGTGACGGCCAGTTTACCTATCTCGGTTTGCAGACTTTGTACGACCGTTATTTCCTGCACATTGATGAGCAGCGCATTGAATTGCCACAGGCTTTCTACATGCGCGTGGCGATGGGCTTGTCGCTAAACGAAGTGAATCGCGAGGCGCGCGCAGTCGAGTTCTATAACGTGTTGTCGAGCTTCGATTTCATGTCGTCCACGCCCACCCTGTTTAACTCCGGCACGCGTCGTTCACAACTGTCGTCGTGCTATTTGACGACCGTGGCGGATGATCTCGATGGCATTTACGAAGCGCTCAAAGAAAACGCGCTATTGTCCAAATTTGCAGGGGGTCTCGGCAACGATTGGACGCCGGTTCGTGCGCTCGGCAGCCGCATCAAGGGCACCAATGGCAAATCGCAAGGCGTGGTACCGTTTCTGAAAGTGGTGAACGATACCGCTGTCGCGGTGAATCAAGGCGGCAAGCGCAAGGGTGCGGTGTGCGCGTATCTTGAAACCTGGCATTTGGATATTGAAGAATTCCTGGAGCTGCGTAAAAACACCGGCGATGATCGCCGCCGCACGCACGACATGAACACCGCCAACTGGATTCCTGATTTGTTTATGCGCCGCGTGATGGAAGGTGCGAATTGGACCCTGTTCTCACCGTCGGACGCAATTGATTTGCACGATAAATTCGGCAGGGCATTTGAAGAAGCCTACGTTCGCTATGAAGAAAAAGCCGCGCGCGGCGAAATGAAGTTATTTAAAACCGTGCCCGCATTGTCGCTCTGGCGCAAGATGCTGTCGATGTTGTTTGAAACCGGCCATCCATGGATCACCTTTAAAGACCCGTGCAATATCCGTTCGCCACAAAACCATGTCGGCGTGGTGCATTCGTCTAACCTTTGCACCGAAATTACGTTGAATACCAACGACAGCGAAATCGCGGTGTGTAACTTAGGCTCGGTCAACATGGTGCAGCACATGACCACCGATGCGAATGGTGTAAAAACGCTTAACCATGCCAAGCTCAAAACCACCATCACCACCGCGATGCGGATGCTCGATAACGTGATCGACATTAATTATTACGCGGTTAAAAAGGCGCGCGATTCCAATCTGCGCCATCGTCCGGTAGGCCTTGGCATCATGGGCTTTCAGGATTGCCTGCATGAGCTGCGGATTCCCTATGCCTCGCAGCCGGCGGTGGAATTTGCCGATCAATCGATGGAAGCGGTTTGCTATTACGCCTACTGGGCATCGACCGAATTGGCCGAAGAACGTGGCCGCTATTCGTCGTACAAAGGCTCGCTCTGGGATCGTGGCATCCTGCCGCAGGATTCGGTGGCCTTGCTGCGTGAGGAACGCGGTGGCTATGTCGAAGTCGATATGTCCAGCAGCATGAATTGGGATAGCCTGCGCGCTCGCGTGAAAGAATTCGGCATGCGCAATTCGAATTGCGTGGCGATAGCACCGACCGCAACCATCTCGAACATCATCGGCGTCTCGGCCTGTATCGAGCCGACCTACCAAAACCTGTTCGTGAAATCGAATTTGTCCGGTGAATTCACGGTCGTCAATGATTATCTCGTGCGTGATCTGAAAGCCCGTGGCTTGTGGGATGAAGTGATGATCGCCGACATCAAATATTTTGATGGCTCATTAGGCAAGATTGATCGCATTCCCGCTGATCTGCGCGAGCTCTATGCGACTGCATTTGAAGTCGATACCAGCTGGGTGATTGAGGCCGCATCACGGCGCCAGAAGTGGATCGATCAGGCGCAGAGCCTGAATATTTACATGGCCGGGGCATCGGGCAAAAAACTCGACGACACTTACAAATTCGCGTGGCTGCGTGGCTTGAAAACAACCTATTACCTGCGCACGCTGGCCGCAACCTCGGCCGAGAAATCAACTGGTCGCGGTGGTGAATTGAATGCCGTTCCGGTCAGTGGTGGCATGGTCGCGACCGGCATGGGCGCGATGAGCGCCGCAGGCATGTCAGGCAAAGGCGGGAGCGCCAGCGCATTTGGAGCGTCATCCTATGCCGGTGACGGTGCCGTCGATCCAAATGGATTCTGCTCGATTGACAATCCGGAATGCGAGGCTTGTCAGTAAGCACGTTTTAATTCAATCCACCCGCAGCACAATTCAAACCACCACTGAAAAGGGATAAAGATGCAATTTCATATCTTCCAGGACACCCGGCTCGAATGGCGTTGGCAGTTGAGTGGTGACGATGGCAAGAAGCTCGCCGATTCAGGCGAAAGCTATCGTGATAAAGATGCTTGTCTGGATGCGATTTCGTCAGTGAAGGCATCCGATCAGGCGATTGTGCTGGAGAACGTGACGAGTTTGATGAATACAGAGCTGTTGCAAATGCCGGGATTTTTTAGAAAGCATTAAAGCAAACCGACCTAGCGGCGCGTGTAGGACAAACCAGTAAGAATCGGGGGTAACACACTTGCTGCAAAATTAGCCGACTAGATTTAGAGTGGGAGTGCGTTTCTGATATCGATGGATGAGTATTCTCGACGCACTCTTAAATTAGCTATCTTAAAAGGAAATATTATGGGTCTCATGAGTTTTATGAAAGAAGCCGGACAAAAATTGTTCGGTCACAAGGAAGCTGAAAAAGCTGCTGTTGAAGCCGCCGCGGCTCCGGACAGCGAAGAGTTGAAGGCCATCGCAGAAGCGACCAACAAAGCCGCGGCGACCGCCATCATCGCCTATATCCACGCGCAGAATCTGGATGCGAATGCGCTTGATGTGGCCTTTGATGGGGCAACGGCGACAGTAAATGTTTACGGCGTTGCTGCGAACCAGGAAGCAAAAGAAAAGATTTTGCTGTGCTGCGGTAATGTCGCCGGTGTCGCCACCGTGAACGACCGCATGGAGGTTGAAGCATCAGCGGAACCGTCTGACGAATCCACGTACTATGAAGTCGTCAGCGGAGACACCTTATCAAAAATCTCCAAAACGAACTATGGCGATGCCAATAAATATATGGTCATTTTTGAAGCGAACAAACCGATGCTGACCCATCCCGACAAGATCTATCCGGGCCAGGTTTTGCGTATTCCCCCGATCTAATTTTTTAAAATCTTCACCGCAACAACGGCGCGGGTGCTGCGTCGAAAGTAGCAGAAATGTTTTTATTTTTCTGCTACTCAGTTCCCCAATTCGACTATCACCCGACGCCCACAATAATTATCAGGAGCCACATTCATGTCACTTACTTGGGACGATATTCCTTCCGCCAATCCCATCGCTGCAACCCCTGCAGCGACACCAAAATCTGCCCCACGCGTCGATGCGCAACTTGCCGCCCGCGCTCATGCCGCCACCGGCATACTCGAGCGCGAGTATGGCCAAGCGCGCGTGTCTGAAAAACCCGCCGACATGACCGCCGAAACCGCTAATATTGACGCCCGCTTCACCCGCGTCCGTGCCGAAGACAAACGCGTTATCAACGCCAAAACTGACGTGAATCAGCTAGTCCCGTTTAAATACAAATGGGCATGGGATAAATATTTGGCCGGCTGCGCCAATCACTGGATGCCGCAAGAAGTCAACATGAACCGAGACATCGCCACTTGGAAAGACCCGAACGGTCTGACCGATGATGAACGCCTGCTGATCAAACGTAATTTGGGTTTTTTCGTTACCGCCGACTCACTCGCCGCCAATAACATCGTGCTCGGCACCTACCGCCACATCACCGCGCCCGAGTGCCGCCAGTACCTGCTGCGCCAAGCGTTTGAAGAAGCCATCCACACCCACGCGTACCAGTACATTGCCGAAAGCTTAGGGCTGGACGAAGCGGAAATTTTCAACGCCTACAACGAAGTCAAATGCATTCGCGATAAAGATCGTTTCCTGATCCCGTTTATCGATACCTTGTCGGATCCCAATTTCAAAACGGGCACCTTCGAAAACGACCAAGCATTATTAAAATCCCTCATCGTCTTCAGCTGCATCATGGAAGGCTTGTTTTTCTATGTCGGCTTCGTGCAAATCCTGGCGCTAGGCCGTCAAAACAAAATGACCGGTGCCGCAGAACAATACCAATACATCCTGCGCGACGAATCCATGCACTGCAATTTCGGCATTGATCTGGTCAACACCATCAAGCTCGAAAATCCGGAACTCTGGACCAACGAATTCAAGAAAGAAATCGAAGCCCTCATGCGCGAAGGTGTGGCGCTGGAGTACGCGTACGCCGAAGACACCATGCCCCGCGGCGTGCTCGGCCTCAACGCGCCGATGTTTAAAGAATACCTCCGCTTCGTCGCCAACCGCCGCGCCCAGCAAGTTGGTTTAGATGTGCTGTACCCCGGTGCCACCAACCCATTCCCGTGGATGTCGGAACTGATCGACTTGAAGAAAGAGAAGAATTTCTTCGAGACGAGAGTGACTGAGTATCAGACGGGTGGGGCGTTGAATTGGGAGTAAAAAATTGGTTTAGTGTAGTTTTCCGCGGTTAATGCAAACTGTTCTACGGTTAATGCAAACTACATATCCATAAAATGCGGAAATCGATTTGTTTGCCTCAATTGGTATGCAAGTGACACTTGGGGAAGAAAAAAACCTCAAATCGCGATTTGTGTAACTGACCAGAAGCCACCCAGTCGGGTGGCTTCTTTCTTAGTCGGGCGTAATTAAGGATGCAGACGCCCAACACTTTTTCAATCGGTGCTTGTTGTCACCCGACAGCATTTGAATCTTACCTACTCTATGTGAGGCTATATTCCCTGGATTGTCGCCGGTACAGTCGACCTTGCCGTATGCAGTCATCCACGATATAATGCAGTCATTGACATTTATTAAAATAGGTGAAGTCATGGCAGTCATTACCGTTAGAAATTTGCCCGACGCGGTGCACCGCGCACTTCGCGTGCGGGCGGCCCATCATGGCCGTAGTACCGAGGCCGAAATCCGCAACATCCTGGAAACGGTCGCTCTACCGGCTGAGCGCGTCAAGCTTGGTTCCTTGCTGACCTCCATCGCCCGCGACGCGGGCGGGATGTCCGACGCCGAGGTGGAGCATTTCAACCAGCTCCGCGACAAGACTCCGGCCGAGCCGATGAGCTTTGAATGATCCTCATCGACACCAACGTCATTTCCGAGCTGTGGAAAGCCGAGCCGAATCCCGGCGTGTTGGCTTGGGTCGACGCGCAGACCGTTGAGACGCTCTATCTGTCCGCCATCACAGTGGCAGAGCTGCGTTTTGGGCTGGCGACGATGCCGGAAGGTAAGCGCCGCACGATCTACCAAGAACGATTAGAAAACGAAGTTTTGCCAACGTTTACAGGCCGCGTACTGCCTTTCAATCTGGACGCTTCTCAAGCCTATGCCGACTTGATGGCGCGGGCAAAGGTAGAGGGAAAGGCCATTGGCAAGGCAGATGGCTGTATCGCCGCCACGGCCAGCGCATGCGGCCTCATGGTTGCGACACGCGACATCAGTCCTTTTGAGGCGGCGGGGCTAAAGATTGTGAACCCTTGGGAGGCGTAGCAGTGACGCACGACCAGAGGCGTACCAAATCGCGGGTCACAGCGATTCAGACTGCCACTGAAGGCCCATGCCTGAGCCTCCCGCATGAGGAAGTAATAGCTCTGGTTCAGCCAGTTACATCAAATTTTCACGACTATAAAGCCCAGATTCATTGACCAGCATCACAAGGGGCTACAAGTGGGCAGCGCCTACTCAAAAAGTAATACCCGGTGCGGTGGTTAATATGACTTACGACGCTTTGTGGTGGCCGGCTATTTGGTTCTACCCACCGAGACAAAAGAGCAATTGAATCAGGCAGTCGCTGATGCAATCAGAGGCGGCGTGGATGCGATACGCGGGAAGCTGGAAGGATTTTTAATTTCGATTGGTCCGGGGCCGGTGATTTCGAATGGTGATAAGGGCACGAAGCCGAGTCTCGTTGACAACAAAGGAAAGGAACATATTCTTGATGGCGATGAAACTGGCGGTGGGCATCGTGCAGGAACTGGGACAAAGGGGAAGAGCGAATTTCCAAGTAACTGGTCTGACGAAAAAATTCTCGGCGAGATATCAGATGTGGCCACAGGTCCGGCATCAAAACAAAGGCCCTCAGGTACACGCACAATTTCAATCGGTACGCGCGACGGCGTAGAGATTAAAACTGTCAGTGAGCCAGGACGCATTGTGACTGGCTACCTGACAAATACACCTAAGAACGAGTGAGAAAAAATGAATCACTATGATTATTTGGAATCACAATTTGAAATGCTTTTTCCAAGCTTGGCAAGTCGCTTTTCAAAAGTTGAATTCGACATAATTAAAGAATTTGTAGACGCAAATGAATTCGGTGTGGCTTTAGAAACAACCGCAGAAATTTTTATTGAAAAACATTGCGCTGTGACCGCTGAAATACTTGAGCAAATGCGCCGCTTGGCTGCTCACATGGAGATGAGCCCGGAGTTTCTCCCACAAATGCAGGATGATTGAGGCTTAGGGACAGAGCGGATTTTGCCAAATCAACAGCGCGTAGTGCGCAATGAGCAAAGCGAACGGCGCCGCATGTAAAACAGTTGAATCGCGACATCACTCATCAAATTTTGAACAACCAGAAACATCAAAACACCATTCCAAAAATACAAGAAAAGCGTAAAAATTGATTTGACAAACCCTAATATCCAAGTGCATCTTCAAGAACTTCTACCTCAAAGCGACCACACAGCTAGACTTTAAATTTCCATGTGCATGCCTCACCACATTCAGACCCTCGCCCGCACCTGCACTCTCGCGCTAGTGTGCATCTGCGCGTGGATATGCCTATGTGCAGGCATGAGCACATCTGCATCGGCGACAACACTCGCATCCACACGCGACATTCAATCGCTTACGGGCATTCAAAACGCCCGCTTCACCACACGCGCCAACATTCTCTTGGACGCCGCTGCAACGCCTGCCGCCGACACCACCATCTCCCGCATTGAAGTCCATTCGGGCACCGCCATCGTCAACCTCACGCCGCCAACCTCATCCGGCAGCAGCGGGCTGGCGTACTACCAGAGCACCTGTAGCGCGACGGGTCAACCTAGTGTCACATCACGAAGCAGCGCCGCGTCGAACTCCGTTCTCATCGAGAACCTGACGCCCGGTATCAGCTACGACTGCACGTTCTCGGCCTACAACCTGGACGGGCTGGGTTCGCCGGAGAGCGCGTACATCACCGTTCTCGTCTCGGCGGGCAACACGACTGTCAGCATCGCCTCCCCGGCCGATGGCGCCGTCTTCAGCGTCCCCGCCCCCAATAACGGTGTTGTTGGCACCGCCGTGCCCATCACCGCCACGGTCACCACCGCCAGCGGCGCGGTGCTGAGCAAGATCGAATACTTCGAAAGCACCCACAGCATCGGTATCAGCAGTATCACAAGCTATGCGTGGACCCCGTTGGTGCCCGGCATCTATACCGTCACCGCGAAGGTGACCGACAGCAAGGGCGCGACCGGTGTTTCCGTCCCCGTCATCATCACCGTGGCCGATGCCAGTGGCGAAACCATTACCTTCCTGCACAACGACTTTGCCGGTTCCGCCATTGCGGCCACCGATGCGGCGGGAGCGTTGCTGTGGAAGGAAAATTACACCCCGTTCGGCGACCGCGCGGTAAAGGCCGTGAATGCCACCGGCAACCGGCAGTGGTATACCGGCAAACCCGTTGATAGCGAGACGGGCTTAAGCAACGTCGGCGCGCGGATGTATGACCCGGTAATTGGTAGATTCATGGGCGTGGATGCAGTCGGGTTCAGCGAGGGGAACCTGCATTCGTTTAATCGGTATACGTATGGGAATAATAATCCGCTGCGGTTTATTGATCCGGATGGGAATTCACCGATGGACTGGGTGCATGGCGGGCTGACGGCGGCCTCGTTCTGCCCATCTGTTTGCGGATCCGTATTTTCAGCTGCCGATGGCGTTGTGTATGCGGCTCAGGGCGATAAATTGGGTGCTGGAATATCATTTGGCGCAGCGGCGCTAGGCGTGGTGAGCGACGCGGGCGCGGCAAAAGTTTTAATGATGGGGGCGAAGGAAGCGGCGGCGGTTATGAAGGTTGAGACAACGGCGGCCAAAATTGAAGCTGTTGCTGCTAAAGAGACGGCTCCTCTGCAACGACTACATTCAGATAAAACCTATCAAATGCCTGGCGAAGCTAAAAGTGCTTTGGATAGTCAACGAAAGCGTTCTACGGACGAAATTATTAATTCTCTAAAACCCGGTTCGAAAGAACCATTAAAGGCGAAAGCAGATGGCACTATCATGGACGGCAATACCCGAGTTAAGGTTCTTGAAGAAAGAGGTGTAAATGTGAATGAATTGCCGAGGACATCCCATGAATAAGTTCGATTTAATTTATTTCTTTAAAGCGCTCTCAGAGAATGAACAACTAAGCTTCATTTGTCGGCTCGCGCACTTGCTTACAGTCTCTGCAAGAGCAACATATCTCCATGATTCAGACGGCGTTTCAGACCCTCAAATATTACGTTGGTTGAATGAGGCGCAGCATTACTTGCTAGGTCAGGCGTGTAACTTGGCTGAGGGAAATTCGCAAAGATACTCGGATGAAGTTTTTTGTGAAGGGCTTGTTTTGCGCGCCGAGCATCCAATGTATGGGAAGATTTTTACAAAGGCACTCAATCAAGTTGTCGTTCAAATGAATGGGTAGTGATGGGTAGTAGATGACTAATAAACTTGATGCCCATCTACTGCTAAATAATTTGGCGGTATTAATTAAAAATCTACGATGTCCATTCAACCATAGTTATTTGAAATAAATAAACTCGTTTATTCATGGACATTCCCAGCCATTTCTGCCCCAACAAGCCCGTCAATGCTGGTGTAATAATCTATAAATCGATCTGGCATCAGCACATCGGAATTACCCGCAGCGTCACAACTGCAAACAACATACGATAGCCATTCATCACTCCCTACCCATGTCCGCCAGCTCCGCAAAACCTGATCGCTGCCCAGCCGTACCCGCGCGAATATGCGCGCTGGTGCAACGGCTTGCATCATCAATTTTTGCAAGCGCATGCATGCTCGCACTGCTGATGCAAGCAGGGGTCAGGTCTTTTATTATTACATTTGATGCTTATGTTATTCTTAATTTTTGAGAAATATTGCAAGCA
>ENA-OFCD01000237-OFCD01000237.1-metagenomes-genome-assembly--contig:-NODE-237-length-37061-cov-5.416095_pt1 | contig 37061 bp, 28 predicted proteins | sample MGYA00153392_OFCD01 | MGnify analysis MGYA00153392 | reverse complement strand
TTCGTCGGAGGGGTCGAAGGCTTCACGCGGACACCGAATCGACGCGACTACGCCCTCGATCCACCGCACAATCTCCTCGATCTGCTCGCAAATTCGAGCGTCCCCGTTCACGGCGTCGGAAAAATTTGTGACATTTTTAACGGCCGGAGCGTTTCAACGTCGATGCGGGTAGCCGACAATGAAGGCGCCGTCATTCAGACGCTCGAGCTTTTGCGAACGGTAGAATCCGGTTTCATTTTTACAAACTTGAACGACTTCGACTCGACCTACGGCCATCGGCGCGACGTGCGCGGCTACGCAGCCGCGCTCGAACGTCTCGACCGGCATATTCCCGCTCTCGAAGCCGCGCTTCGCCCGGGCGATCTCGCAATCTTTACAGCGGACCACGGCTGCGATCCGACCGCGCCCGGAAGCGACCATACGCGCGAGTACGTCCCGTACCTCGAGCTCGGCGCGCGGACGGGTTTCGGCGGGACGATCGCCGGGCTCGACCTCGTGGGCGAGCGTGTTCGTGCGACCCTCGCGGTCGGTGTTAGCGCATGACGCCAAATGTCGAATCACCGAGTCTGGTCCCCGATCGTTCCGCTCGGCGGCGTCGGACGGCCGCGCTTCGCCGCGTCGTCCCGCGCTCATGGGCAACGTTAAAACGGGCGATGGACATGACCGTCGCAATCGGCGTGCTCGTGGCCACAGCCCCATTGATCGCGCTCGCCGCACTTGGAATCGCGTGCGTCTCGCCGGGATCTCCGTTTTTCACACAGGAGCGGGTTGGCAGAGACGGCCGCGCGTTTCGGATGTTCAAACTTCGAACGATGATCGACGGGGCGCATCTCATTCACGACGACCTCCACCCCTTCAGCGAAGTCGACGGGCCCGTTTTTAAAATCCGAAACGATCCGCGACTGCACCCGCTCGGGAAGATGTTGCGGCGTACGAGCATCGACGAACTTCCCAATCTCTTTAACGTGCTGTGGGGCGACATGTCGATCGTCGGGCCCCGCCCGCCCCTGCCGCGCGAAGTTGCTCGATACGATGCATTCGCTCGGCGCCGACTTACGGTGAAGCCTGGAATCACGTGTCTGTGGCAGATCTCGGGTCGGTCGAACCTCTCGTTCGACGAGTGGATGCACCTCGATAACACGTATATCGATACGTGGTCACCCTGGGGAGATTTTGTTATATTGCTCAAGACGGTGCCTGCGGTGCTGCGCGGCGAGGGCGCTCATTAGAACCTCCGCGTGACCCCGCGACTCCGTGTCGTACCGAGCACGACACCCAACTATGTCGCATTCGCCCGATCGACCGTCCTCGTGATGGCGGCGACCCTTTTCTCATCGATCCTGGGATTCGGTCGAGAGGTTGTCAACGCGAAGTACTTCGGCACGTCTGCGGGTATGGATGCGTTCTTGGCCGCGGCGACGATCCCGACGATCCTCTTCGGCATCTTCAACGGCGCGCTCGTCAGCGCGCTCGTTCCCGTCTTCTCGGAACTCGTCGCGCGCGGCGACGATGAATCCGCGATGCGGCTCGCGAGCACGATCTTCAACGTACTCTTTATCGCACTTACCGTGTTTGCGGTCCTGGGATGGATCTTCGCGCCGAGCTTCGTGCCCTATGTCGCACATGGGTTCCCCTCAAAGCAATTGGCGCAAACCGTGACGATGACGCGTTGGCTCATGCCGAGCGTCGTCGCGACGAGTCTGGCCGGCGTGGTGAGCGCGATGCTCAACGCGCGACACCGCTTCTCGGCTTCCGCCATACAGGGCATTGCGATCAATTTCGTGACCATCGCGACCGTGCTTTGGTTCGAGCGTGGGATGGGCATTTACGCGCTGGTATTGGGTACCGCCCTCGGCCTCGGGGCGCAGTTGCTGGTCCAAATTCCGACGGCGCTGCGCTTACGACTCTATCGTCCGGTCATCGATTTCCGGCATCCGGCGCTCGCCAAAGTCTGGTCGATGCTCGGACCGATCGTGGTCGGATCGGCGGCCGGGCAACTCGCGATTTTCTTCGATCGGAACTTCGCCTCGACGTTGACGCCGGGCTATATCGCGGGGATGAACTACGCGACCAAACTCGTCGGCTTCCCGCAACAGATCTTCGCCGCTGCGATCGCGACGGTGATCTTCCCACTGCTGGCATCGCAATTCGCGAGTTCGAACCGGCTGGGCATCAAGCGCAGCGTCGTCATGGGCCTGCGCCTCGTAAATTTCGTCACGATCCCGTCGGTCGTCGGCCTCATCGTCCTCGGTCGCCCCCTCATCGCCGCGCTCTTCGAACGCGGCGCCTTCGGAACGACGGCGACCGATCTTTGCGCGGGACTGCTCCCTTATTCTGCGATCGGACTCGTCGGGCTCGCCGCGAGCATCGTCTTGACGCGATGCTGCTTCGCATGCAAAGAGACGCGATGGACGATCGCAATCTCCGTATTTGCCGTCGTGCTCAACGTCGTCTTATCCCTCATCTGGCTCGGACCGCTCGGCGCCCGCGGCTTACTTCTCGCAAACTCCGTCAGTCAATGGGTCGCGGCGGTCATGCTCTTCGCACTCGTCTGGCGACTCGTTCACGGGCTCGATTGGAAGACGGTTCTGGTCTCGGCGATTCGCATCGGGATCTGTTCCTTCATCATGGGCGCGGCCTTGAAGTGGATCGGATCGCTCGGTGCGCATGCGGGAGCGCCACTATCCGCGCGTGCTTGGTATCTCGCGGCCGAAGTGGCGATCGGTGGATTCGTTTTCGTCGGCGCGTCGCGCGTACTCGGCGTCGAAGAACTCGGGATCGCGCTCAAGCTCATCCTGCGAAAATTCGAGGGCCGCGTGCCGAGCCCGCCCGAAAACCGTGAGGCTCCCATTGCGTAAGTTGGCTCCGTCGGTGCAACGTTTCGCGAGTAGCGAATTCGTGCGCCACGGGCTTCTCGTTTTCGTGGCGTCGATGGCGATCAACGTCTTCGGGTACGGATTCCACTTCGCGATCAGCCGTCGCGTGGGGGTCGAGCAATACGGGGTCCTCTCGGCGCTCAATTCGCTGCTCATGGTGAGCGTCGTGCTCTCGCAAATCGCGGCGACGATCGTGGTGAAATACGCGGCTGAATTCCGAGCGACCGACGATCGCGCGCACCTCGCGGCACTCGTGCGGATGCTCGTTCGTTACGGCGCGATCGCGGCGGGTGTTATCGTCGCCATCGGCATTGCCGTCGCACGACCGCTCGCGGGATACCTCCATATCGGCGATGTCGCGGCCGTCGCCGTAACGACCGTCATCATCGCGATCAGCCTCACGACGCCGTCGCTTCGCGCCGTCTTTCAAGGGATCGAAGATTTTCGTGCGTGGGCACTATCGACGATCCTCGAAGCGCTCGTCAAACTCATCGCCGGCGTCGCATTGGTCTATCTCGGATACGGCGTGCTCGGGGCGTTCGTCGGATGGGCGATCGGGAGTTTCATCGCGCTCCTCTACACGGCAATCGTCCTCGTCCGCCGATTCCGCCGCGTGCCCGATGCCGTGCTCTTCGTCGATTCGCGACGGCTCGTCAAAACGATGGCGGGTATCTCCGTCGCGACGGTCTTGCTGACCATGATTTCTAACGTCGATGTTTTACTCGTGAAGCATTTCGTCGACGCTCGGACGGCGGGCCTCTACGGCGCGCTCGCTCTCGCCGGACGTATCCTGATGTTCCTCGTTGGGTTCGTGCCGATCGTCATCTTGCCCAAAGCCTCGCGTCGCGCGCTCGAAGGGCTCTCATCGGTCGGTTTCCTCGCGCAGGCGATGGGGGTGAGCGCGATCCTCTCGGGTGCCGGGCTCCTCGGATACTATTTTTTCCCGAAGTTCGTCGTCACGTCGCTAGCGGGCGCAGCGTTTGCGGCGGCCGCGCCCCACGTTTTCTCATACGGAATCGCCATGGTCTTACTCGCGGGTGTCAACATCGTCGTCGCGTACAAGATCGGAATCCACCGCTTCAATTTCATCATCCCACTCGGTCTCTGCGGCATCGGTGAGATCGTCGGGATCTCGCTCCATCATCGTACGCTCGACGACGTGATCTACGTCCTTATCGTCGGCAATGCGATCGCGCTCGTGACGTCGGGGTTCCGCCTTACGGCAAACGTCCGCGCGCGCGACATCGCCGCGGTCAACGCCGTCGCCTAACGGCGTCCTCTAGCACCAAAGTACCGAGGTCGGAATTAGAAGCGTCGAACGTTGAGTAGGTCGGATTCGCGGAAGATCTCCTCAACACGACCGATCGTATCGGCATGCGCGAAATATCCGACGACACTCTTGCCTCGATGCAGTGCCTCGACGTAGTTCCCAATCTCGGTATCGGGAATTTCGAAATCACCGAGTCGATCGGGAAGCGATTCGTTTCGGAAGAACTCGCGTTCGTGCGAGCTACCGGTGAGACCGGGAACGTTCGTTCCACCTTCTCGGGTGAGAAGCTCGGAACCGATGAGTCCACGCGAGAGACTCGGCGTCGACTCGTCGGGTCCGACGACGACGAGTGAGTCGGTCGGAAGGCCCGCTGCAATAAGCGCGGCGCGCAAAACGGACATGTCGCCGTTTTGAGAAAGTCCGGTAACGACGAGAGACATGCCGCCGGTCTTCGCCTTTTTCGGGAAGCGCCCTACACGCCTACCGTTCGGATACCGCCCGAGCGGAACGCTTTTTCGCGAACGAAAGCGAGGAATGCGGCTCCGAGTCCGACGAGGACCACGAGCGCGGTGACGGCCCAGCCGACGATGGGCAACGATTGGGCCGCCGTTACGACGACGAGGCCGATGACGAGCGCGCCGAGTGGTGAAGCCGTGTCATGCGGCCGCAGGAGCTCGTAGAAACGGCGCCCGATGAGCAGCGCGACGGCGGCGTGGCCGATCCAGAGCGCGGCGAAAAGCGCGGCGATCTCTATCGGCACGAGCGGGATGCCGAGAATACTCACGAGCAACAAAATGGCGATCGGTAAGGCTGCGACGAGTCCGCCCGCGCCCGCCGCGGCGCAGAGACCGGGATGTTTTTCCACGCGATCGAGCGCGATGCGCACGCGAAGCGGAAAGAGCAAGAACGCGAAGACGACGACGACGTCCCACGCCAGCTTTTTGAGGAAGCTGCGATTCTGTGCGACGAAATCGTCGCCGGGTGCGGCGAGCCACGGAACGACGGCGTCGATCGGGCCGCTTCCGAACGCATCGGTAACGCGACCGCCGACCGAGCACCCATCGTGCGGATCGAACTGACCGAAGAACGTCCGGACGCTCCCTTCGATCGTCGCACCCTCCTCACACGTCACCGAACCGAAGATGATATCGAGATCTCCGCGCACGACATCGCCGGCTGCAATCGTCGTATCGCTAAACCAAACGGTCTTCCCATGGTCGAACGTCCGCGCTGAGGCGAATCCGATCGTCGCGAGCAACATCGCAAAAAGCGCGACCGCAAATGTCGCCGCTCGTCGCGGGCGGCGCGCTACCATGAGTCGCCTGCCGTTTGAGCGCGTCGCGCGCGCACGACGAGATAGGCGGCTGTAAAGAGGGCGATGCCCACGAGGTCGACTGCGAGAAGCGCGCCCATCGCCGACGTGACGTCGAGTACTCGGTGACCGAAGAGACGGCCGGAGGCCGCTGCGAGCGACTGCGTCTCCGCTCCGAAGCGGGTCGCCGAGCCGAGGAGAAACGCGAGTGCTGCGCGCGCAGATCCGCCGCCGAAGGTAAGGAACATGCCGATCGCCGCCCACCCGAAAACGATATAGGTCCCGATGGTCGCAAGCGTCCGCGAGCGCGGTACGTGGGGCGCGGGCATGGTGCGGACGTCGGCCATTACTTTGAAGCTGAAGTTTGGGGCGGGTTCGAGTTTCCGCGGACCGAGCAAGAGGGCGTCGATGACGCGAAGCTCGGCGAGTAACTCGGTACATTCGACACACGCAGCGACGTGGGCGCAAACGCGCGCGTGACGGACGGGCGAGAGCGTCCCGTCGAGAAACTCGTCCAGCGCGGAATCAGAGGACGAACAGCAGCGCATTTGTGGACCCGGCGATCGAGCGTTTTGCGGGAAGGGCTTCGACGGCGTCGCGTTCGCGTGCGCGCATTCTTTCGGCAAGCGCGATCTTACCGCGGTGGATGAGCGTTTTGACGTTGCCGAGTGAGAGGCCCATGGTTTGCGCGATCGTCTGATACTCCATGTTGTCGTAGTAGCGTAGTGAGAGCACGGTGCGCGTGCGTTCGGGAAGTTCGGCGAGCGCGGCGCGAACGTCGCGCTCGGCTTCGGTTCGTAAGATACCGCTGGCGGGATCGGCCAATGGCGATCGATCGGCAAGGACACTTTCGAGGGTCCGTTCCTCGCCGAGATCTTGGGTTTGCGGACGCCGGAGGGACTTCCCCAAGTGCGTTCGCACGACGTTGCGCGCGATATGGAAGAGCCACGTCGAGAACTTTCCCAAAGCGGCGTTGAACGTTCCCAAATGGGCGAACGCGCGCATGAACGTTTCTTGTGCGAGATCGGCCACGTCGGTTTGGCTGCGGAAGCTCGCTCCGATGAAATTCGTAATGCCCCGTTTATAACGATCGACGAGCATGGCAAAACGCTCGCGTTCGCCGCTCAGAACGAGCCGGACCAACTCCTCGTCGGTCTGCTCTTCGATCGTCATCCTCCTCCGTTTCTTTCTTGCGGCGCCACTACCCCGGGCTCGGCCAAAAGTTACGAGCCGGGCTCGGCCAAAAGTTACGAGCTGGGCTCGGCCAAAAGTTACGAGCCGGGCATGGGCGGTTCGGATGCGCGCGGAATCCCTGTGGAATGCGACTCTCCATAGATTCGGGTGTCATCGCGTCTGCGCGCGATCTCGCAGGCGTCATCGCGGCGCCCCTGGACTCGTTTATCGCAGCCCATTCGACGGTTGCGGTCGAACGTTCCGTCTTGCGGCTTCTGGGCGTCGACGGCGTGGGGCGCGACGATATTCCCGTCCCGAACCTCTTCATCGAGCGGCTCGGCTCCGAGCGTTTACGGGGCGGTGCCGCACGCGTGCTCGGCGCGCTCGTTGCCGAGACGGGACGTACGCCCGACGATGTGGCGAGCGCCGTGGCGGATGGTTCGCTCGACGTCGCCCTTGGTGACGCAACGCCCGAAATCGCGACGAAGCGGGCACTCGGCGAAACGATTCGCGCCGCGCTCCGTCGGATCGATCTGCGCCGCGACGAACGACATGAGATGCTCGCACGGTATCCGCAGCTACCGCCGCCGCTGCTCTACGTCATCGTAGCGAGCGGCAACATTTATGAAGACCGCACGGCCGCCGTCGCGGCGGCGGAGGCGGGCGCGCAGATCATCGCCGTCATTCGCTCGACGGGGCAGTCGCTACTGGATTTCGTGCCGTTCGGCGCGACGACGGAAGGCTTCGGCGGTACGTATGCGACGCAAGAGAATTTTCGCATCATGCGTGAAGCGCTCGACGCCGTCTCGCAACGCCTCGGCCGATACGTCATGCTCACGAACTATGCGAGCGGCCTCTGTATGCCCGAGATCGCAACGATGGCGGCGCTCGAACGGCTCGATATGCTCCTCAACGATTCGATGTACGGGATTCTGTTCCGCGACATCAACATGAAGCGTACGTTCGTCGACCAGCATTTTTCGCGCATGCTCAACGCGCGCGCCGGCATCATCATCAACACGGGTGAGGACAACTATCTCACGACCGCCGACGCCCTCGAACAAGCGCCCGCCGTGCTCGCATCGCAGTTCATCAACGAGGCCTTCGCACATCGTGCGGGATTACCCGATGCGCAAATCGGTCTCGGGGATGCCTACGAAATCGATCCATCGATCGAAGACGGTTTCTTGCTCGCGATCGCGCAGGCGCAACTCGCACGGCAATGCTTCCCGGACTCCCCGCTCAAATACATGCCGCCGACGAAACACATGACGGGCGATGTGTTCAAGGGCCATCTCCTCGATGCGATGTTCAACCTCACCTCGGTCGCGACGAAGCAAACGATTCATCTCTGCGGGATGATGACCGAGGCAATCCATACGCCATTCCTTGGCGATCGCGCGCTCGCGATCGAGAACGCGGCATACGTGATGAACACGGCGCGCCATCTCGGGGATGAGATCGAATTCAAATCAGGCGGAATCGTGGAGCTTCGCGCGCAGAGCGTGCTTCGCGACGCGCACGCGTTGCTCGAACGCGTCGCCGAGATCGGCCTGATGGCGGCGATCGAAGCGAAGATCTTCGCCGACGTGCGTCGCACGCCGACGGGAGGGCGTGGTTTCGATGGGGTCTTCGAACGCGGCGAAGGCTATTGGAATCCGTTCGCCGATGCCCTCGCGCCACGCACGCTCGCGGCTTCCGGAGCGCGGGCCACATGAGTACGTTCGTGAAGCCCTATGGCGATACGCGCGACGACGGCAAGATGCAGCTTTCGTTTACGTTGCCGATCGATTGGAGTGAGGCTGCCGACGAAGCGGCACGGCAACTCGTCACGAAGATGGGATTTGCCGAAGTCGCCGTTGCGGAAGGACGGCGCATCGCATCGGGGTTCTCGTTTTTCGTCGTGTATGCGAGCTCGCCCGTTGCCGTCGACGTCGACGCGATCGTCGCGCCGACGGCGAAGGCACTCGAGATGTCGATGGATGAAATCGATAAGTTTATTCGAGAGCGAATCGGTCGTAAGATTCGCGTCGCCGGTGCGTGTATCGGCACCGACGCACACACCGTCGGCATCGATGCGATCCTCAACATGAAGGGCTACAAGGGCGACTACGGTCTCGAGCGTTACAAAGAATTCGAAACGTATAACTTAGGGAGTCAAGTTTCGGTCGAAGAGCTCGCGCAGTTCGCGAAAGACGAACGGATCGACGCGCTCCTCGCCTCGCAGGTCGTCACGCAGAAAGGCAGCGATATCGCGAACTTTACGGCTCTTGCCGAATTGCTCGAAGCCGAAGGCGTGCGCGATTCCGTGCTGCTCATCGCGGGTGGCCCACGCGTGACGAATTTGCTCGCGACGGAACTCGGCTACGACGCGGGCTTCGGTCGCGGTACGGTGCCGAGCGACGTGGCCGCGTTCGTCGCGCAGCGGTTAGCGGAGCGCATCGGGACGTGACGCGCGCGGGCACGGTCGTTCTCTTCGCGATCGTCGTTGCGATGGGGATCGGCTTTGCGGTGGAACCCGTACGAGCGTCACCCACGCAGGCGATCGTCGCACCGACGACGACCGGCGGAACCGGCTGGACGGCAAGCGCGATTGCGAAACTCGGCGCCGATCTCGATGCGATCCTCGCAGCGAATCCGACGATTCGCGGTGCGCACGTCGGGATTCGAGCGGTCGATACCAAGACGAACGCGGTGCTCTACAGCCGATCCGGCGATGACGAATTTCAGCCCGCGAGTACGCTCAAACTGCTGGTCGGTAGCGCGGCGATCGAGAAGCTCGGCCCGGCATTTCGTTTCCGCTCGACGATGGGGATCGTCGTCGATGATGCCAAGGTGGCGACGCTGGTGTTGCATGGCGGTGGCGATCCGACGCTTTCGACGAGTGACCTCGTCGCGGGGATCGCCGCGATACCCGCAGCCGACCGCCTCCCCGTCACGGCGGTTGCGATCGATGCGACGATGTTCGACGACAAGCCCTATCCCGATGGCTGGACGTGGGATGATTTCGCGCAAGACTATGCGCCGCGTCTCTCGGCGGTGACGGTGGATGAGAATACCGTAACGTTGCGCGTGACGCCGGGGGCGACGGTCGGTGCGGCGGCAGACATCGGTGTCGTCGATCCGCGAACGGCAACGCACGTCGTCGTGCGATGCGACGTCTTTCTTGGCCGGGCCACACGCGTTGTCGGGCGCGCGACGACGGGGGCGATCGGGAGCGACGACACGATCGACGTCACGCGCGATCGCGGCGGTTGTCCCGAAGTCATCGGCTCGATCCCGCTAGGATCGCCCGCAGAAACCGTTGCTACCGCGGTCGTCTCTCCGGCGGTCTCCGCGCGCGAAACGCTCGTCGCAACATTGGGCCTTTCATCGCCCACGCAAACCCGTGACGTAGCGCCGCTCGACGAAATCGAGTCGCCGGAGGGCCGCGTGGTGTGGGCTCACGATTCGCAGCCTCTCGCGAATATGCTCGGCCCGCGCTTTTGGTTACCCTCCGATAATCTCTTTGGCGAACTCTTGCTCGAGGAACTCGGTTTCGCGGCGGGCGGTAAGCCCGGGACGACGGCAAAGGGCGTCGCTTACGAAAAACAATGGCTCCAAAGTATCGGCGTCGATCCGGCGACGGTCACGCTCGCCGATGGCAGCGGCCTCTCGCAATACGATCGGATCACGCCGCGCGATCTCATCGCGATCCTGCAGCACGATTGGAACGGACCCAACCGTCAGCTCGTGCTCGATTCGTTACCCGTCGGCGGGGCGCGCGGCACGATCGAAGGCATCGCGGGGACGTCTGTTGTCGGTCGCGTCTTCGCGAAAACGGGGAGTATGATGCACGTGCGTGGTCTTGCAGGGTACCTCGCAACGCTGCATCACGGTGCGGTGACGTTCGCGTTCAACGTCGATGACTGGAACGGCGCCTATCGCGACCTCGCGGCCTTGCGCGCGGCGGTACTCGCACGCATCGTAACGGATTGATGCGCGAACCGTAATGCTCGGCGAACGCTTCGAAGCCGAGATCCGCGAGCAACCCGCGGTGTGGCGCGCGATCGCCGCAACCGATCTCGCGACGACGTTCGCCCAGGCCGTGCACGAAAACGACGTCGTACTCGTCGGCAGCGGAAGTTCGCTCTTTGTCGCGATGCTCGGCGCGCTCGCGCTACGGCGGCGCGGTGTGCGTGCGGCGGCGTTGCCAGCGACCGAAGCCGCATTCGAACGCACGTCGTATCGGGGTCGAACGGTCATCGCGCTTTCACAGAGTGGGCGCTCCGCAGACGTGCTCGCCGCCGTCGAAACGCTCGCGCCCGAGCGACTTATCGCTCTCACCAACGATGCGACGTCGCCGTTGGCGTCGCGTGCGGATCTCGTGCTCGACATCGCGGCCGGATCCGAGCGCGCGGTACCCGCGAGCAAGAGCGTCACGGCGATGATCGCCGTCGTATTGTGGGGCGCGGCGTTGCTTGGCGGCACGACCGAACGTAGCGCCGCGTCTTTGCGCGCGACGGCCGACGATATCGAAACGTGGCTCACGAGCGATGCGATCGCGGGCGTCGAGCGCGCGGCGCAACGCATCGCGCGACGCCGTAGCGTCGCGGTCGTCGGCGCGGGATATGGCGTTCCGGTCGCCCTCGAACTCGCGCTCAAACTCAAAGAAGCGAGCTACGTGCATGCGGAGGGTTTTGCCGCGGGCGAATTCCGCCACGGGTCGGCTGCGATTCTCGATGCAACGACGACGCTCGTGGGCGTCGCCGACGACGCGTCGGCTGCGATCGTCGCGCGATCCCTCGCCGACGCGGAACGCACGGAGACGCTACGTTTCACGATCGGGGCGCCGCTCGCGGGGGTGACGATGCTCGGCCCGCGCACGGGTGAGGCGTTCAACACGCTCGCGTGGGTCGTCGCGGGTCAGATGCTCGCGCTCGAAGTCGGTCGTGCGCGCGGCGTCGAGAGCGACACGCCCCGCGGTCTCACGAAATACGTGATCTGATGCTCTCGGCGGCAAGGCGTCGCGCGCGCGCGACGAATCGGGTCTGAGATGTTGCACGTTCCACCGCAGCCGACTCCCGCCGAACCCGCCGTCCCGCCCGTCGCGGCACACGACGAATCGCAGCCCGAAGCGCTTCTCGCCTTTATGATCACGGGCTGGGAAGCGCGCAAGCCGCACGTCGAGCCGCTCGCTGAAGCCGCGCGCTTCCGCGGTCGTCGCGAGCGACTCTCCGCGGAATTCGCGGGCGCCCTACTCGTCGTGCCGAGCGGGCACGAAAAAACGCGTTCGAACGATACGACCTATCGCTTTCGGCCCGGAACCGATTTTTATTATCTCACGGGTAATCTCGAGGCCGATTGCGTGCTCGTCATGCGGCCCACGGCCGCCGGACACGATGCCACGCTCTACGTCGAACCGAACCCAGGCAAAGGCGATGCGACGTTCTTTACCGATCGCGGCAAAGGCGAGCTCTGGGTCGGCCCGCGACTCGGCGTCGCCGAAAGTGCGGTTCGTTTCGGTTGCGAGGCGCGCGCGCTCGGCGAACTCGGGGCCGATCTCAAAACGTTCATGACCGAAGCACCTGCAGGCACGCGCGTGCTTTGCGGCATCGATCCGCAGCTCGATACGACGCTCGTGCGCGCCGCGCATGAGGAACCGTCCGAAGACCCCGACGTCGCCTTCGCCGCCGCGCTCTCGGAGATGCGACTCATCAAAGACGCGTACGAGATCGATCAAATCGAACGCGCCGTCGTTTCGACGAAGGCGGGTTTCGACGACGTGCTTCGCGGTTTGCCGGTCGCGAAGACCGAGCGCTACGTCGAGGGGCTCTTCAATATGCGCGCCCGCATCGAAGGCAACGATGTCGGCTACGGCACGATTGCGGCGTCGGGACACCACGCGTGTACGTTGCACTGGACCTCGAACGACGGCGACCTGCGCCCGGGCGATCTCTTGCTCCTCGATGCGGGTGTCGAAACGCACACGCTCTACACGGCCGACGTTACGCGGACGATTCCGCTTAGCGGGACGTTCTCTAAGGAGCAGCGCGAGATCTACGAACTCGTGCTCGCCGCGCAAGATGCTGCGTTTGAGAAATGCAAGCCAGGCGAAGATTTCCTCAGCCCCAACGCCGCTGCGATGCACGTCCTCGCACACGGTCTCGAGCGGCTCGGCATCTTGCCGATGTCTGCGAGCGAAGCGTTGCTTGCGACGAATCTTTTCTACAAGCGGTATTCGCTCCATAACGTCAGCCATATGCTCGGCCTCGACGTGCACGATTGCGCGCAGGCGCGGGCGAAAACATACAAACTCGGCGCGCTTCAGGAAGGCATGGTCCTTACCGTCGAGCCCGGCCTGTACTTCCAACGCGACGATCTCACCGTGCCCGAACGCTATCGCGGAATCGGCGTGCGCATCGAGGACGATATCGTCATTACCGCCGGCGGCTACCGCAACCTTAGCGCGATCTTACCCCGCACGACGGCCGACGTCGAAGCCTGGGTCGCGGGATCGCGCGCTTAAGCGACGCGTTCGGTCGCGAGGGCCTCGAAGGCGGCGAGTGCCGACGCGACGACCTGATCCATATTGTAGTACCGATACTCGGCGAGGCGACCGACGAAGGTGACGTGCGTTTCACGTGCGGCGCGTGCCGCATATTTGGCGTAGAGCGCGCGATTTTCGGCGCGCGGAATCGGGTAGTATGGGTCGCCGATCGCGGTTGGATATTCGCGAGCGATCGTCGTCTTTGCGTGAACTTGGCCCGTGAGCGTCTTGAACTCGGTGATGCGCGTGAAGGGCTCGTTGCCGGGATAGTTCACGACTGCAGCATCCTGATAGCGCTCGAGGTCGAGCGTCTCGAAGGCGAATTCGAGCGAGCGATAGGGTAGGCGGCCGAAGGCGTGATCGAAATAGGCGTCGATCGGGCCCGTGTAGACGATACGGTCGAAGTGAATGCGGTCGGCGATCTCTTCGAAGGTCGTCCCCAGAACGACTTCGATGTTCGGGTGATCGAGCATCCGCCCGAACATCGCTTCGAAACCATCGAGCGGCATCGCCTGAAAGGTGTCGGAGAAGTAGCGATCGTCGCGCGAGGTCCGAACGGGAATGCGACCGCAGACGCTCGCATCGAGATCGCGCGCGTCGATGCCCCATTGCTTGCGGGTGTAGTTTGCAAAGAGCGTGGTGTAGAGATCGCGGCCGACGCGCGAGACGATCGCATCCTCAGAATTCCGCACGAGCGGCAAGCGCTCGCGAGCGGCTTCGAAAAATTCGGCCATCTGGTTTTCGTCGAGATCGAGCCCGTACAGGGCGGCAATCGTCTGTGCGCAGATCGGCATCGATATGTTGCGGTCGCCGACGCGAGCGAGCACGCGGTGCTCGTAGGGGCGCCACGCGGTGAACTGCGAGAGGTACGCGACGACACGGTCGCTCGAAGTGTGGAAGATATGGGGGCCGTAGCGGTGGACGCGGATTCCATGCTCGTCGAGCGGATCGAAGGCGTTGCCTGCGACGTGATCGCGGCTATCGACGACGAGCACGCGAGCGTCGCATTGCGTCGCAAGGCGCTCGGCTACGGTACTCCCCGCAAACCCGGCTCCGACGACGAGGTAATCGTAGGTCACTGCCAACGTGTAGACACGGCCGAATGCCGATATGTTACACGGCCGGAGGCCAAGACTCGGTTTCGCGTCAAAGAATGCTCATCGGACATCTCTCGAAAGGCTTCGTGTTGGCTAAAAAAACCGCCCTGATCACTGGCATCACGGGACAGGACGGATCCTATCTAGCGGAGCTTTTATTAGAGGAGGGCTATCGCGTCGTCGGCATGACGCGACGGACGAGCACGGAAGTCCACGAGCGCATCGAACACCTGGTCGATCGGATCGAGATCGTCTCGGGCGATCTCCTGGATCAAAGCTCGATGACCAAACTGATCGACGATGTTCGGCCGTCCGAAGTGTACAATCTCGCCGCGCAATCGTTCGTTCCGACGTCGTGGGCACAGCCCGTCCTGACGGGCGAATTCACGGCCCTTGGGGTCACGCGCGTTCTCGACGCGATCCGACAGGTCGATACGAAGATCAAATTCTACCAAGCCTCGAGCTCGGAAATGTTCGGCAAAGTCCAAGAGACGCCGCAACGTGAGGAAACGCCGTTTTATCCGCGCAGCCCCTATGGCGTTGCGAAAGTTTATGGCCATTGGATCACGGTAAATTACCGCGAGTCGTACGACATGTTTGCGGTCAGCGGCATTCTCTTCAATCACGAATCGGAACGGCGCGGCAAAGAGTTCGTGACACGCAAGATCACGGACGGGGTCGCGCGGATCGCACTGGGATTGCAGAAAAAACTGCCTTTAGGGAATCTCGATGCAAAACGCGATTGGGGTTTTGCCGGGGATTACGTGCGCGCGATGTGGTTGATGTTACAACAGTCGGGTCCCGAAGATTACGTGATCGCGACGGGCCGGACCAATACGGTCCGCGAGTTCTGCCGACTCGCTTTCGCGGCGGCCGATCTCGATTACGAGGCGTACGTTGTTGAAGATGCGCGGTTCATGCGACCGGCTGAAGTCGATCTTTTGATCGGCGACCCTTCGAAAGCCGCGCGAGTCTTGAAGTGGGTACCGCAGACGACCTTCGAACAACTTATCGATCGCATGGTGCGAGCCGATCTCGCCCGCCTTCGACCCCTCGCCAGCGTTTAATATGCGCGTTCTCGTTACGGGTGGCAATGGATTCGTCGGTCGGTATTTATGCCTCGAACTGCGGTCGCGCGGCATCGAGGTCGTCTCGGCCGGTCAAACGATTCATGGCGGCGAGATCGATGTTGCCTTCGATCTCGCCGACAACGCGAGTGTCGCTGCGGCTCTGGAGCGCATTCGGCCGACGGTCGTTTTCCATCTCGCGGCGCAGGCGTTCGTTCCCCAAGCGACGAGCGACCCACTTGGGACGTACGAAATCAACGTTATGGGTACGGCGCGTTTGATCGAATCCGTCCGCGCCGTACCCGTATCGAATCGGCCGAGATTCGTCTTCGTAAGTTCGGGCGAAGTGTATGGGTCGCAAGCAGCCGCGAATTTGCCGTTGCGCGAGTCGATGCCGACCGCGCCCGCAACGCCGTACGCCGCGAGTAAGGTTGCGGGCGAAGCGATCGTGCTCGCTTCGGCGAGAACGTACGGATTCGAAGCGATCGTCACGCGGGCGTTCAACCATATCGGACCGGGCCAGAGCGACCGTTTCGTCGTCGCCTCGTTCGCAAAGCGGCTCGCCGAGATCGCGGCGGGAGATAACGCCTTGTTCCCGGTCGGCAACCTGACGCCGTCACGCGATTTTCTCGACGTCCGCGATGTCGTTCGTGCGTACGCGGATCTCGCAACAGCGGGGACCTCGGGCGAGATTTACAACGTCTGTAGCGGCGTCCCGACGAAAATCCAAGACGTGCTCCGTCATCTCGTCATGGCCGCGCGCGTCGGCGTCGAAATCCGTGAAGATCCCGCACTCGTCCGCGCCGTCGACGTTCCACTCATTTACGGAGATAATTCCAAACTTCGCGCGGCGACGGGTTGGGAACCGAAAATTACCTTGCCGGCATCGCTTCGCGACGTTTACGCAGCCGCACGTCAGACCCTCACCTCCGCGTGAAAATCGCGTATTTCGAGACGATCGGTGGCGCGAGTGGAAATATGATCTTGGGTGCGTTGCTCGATGCCGGCGTCGACGGCGCCACCGTGGAAGCCGCACTCCGGACGATTCCCGTCGGTCCGTGGACGCTCGAACGCACGCGAATCACGAAGCGAAACATCGCCGCGACACACGTCGATTTCGCAATCGAAGGCGATGGCGTCGCAGGCCACGGTCGGCATCTCGACCAGGTTCTCGCGCTCGTCGATGCGAGCGATCTCACGAGTCATCAGAAATCGCAAGCACGGTGCATCTACGAGCGCTTGGGCGAGTCCGAAGCGCGCGTGCACGGTACGACGATCGAACAGATTCACTTTCACGAAGTCGGTGCGGTCGATGCGATCCTCGACATCGCGGGTGCGTGTATCGCACTCGATCTCTTGGGGGTTGAGGCGGTTCACTGCTCGGCGCTTCCCGTGGGCCGCGGCGAGATCGCGATGATCCACGGTCGCTACCCCAATCCGCCGCCGGCGACGGCCGATCTCTTGCGCGGCGCCCCAACGTACGACGCCGGATTCGACGGCGAGACCGTCACGACGACGGCTGCGGCGATTCTCTCGACGTTCGTCGAGAGTTTCGGCGTCCGACCGCCGATGATCGTCGAGACGATCGGCTACGGTGCGGGAAGCGCCGACTTCCCCGTTCCGAACGTCCTTCGCGTATCGATCGGAACGCTCGTCGGTGCGGCACCACGCGCGAGCTACGACGGTTACGTGCTCGACACGGTCGTCGTCTGTGAAGCCACGATCGACGATATGTCGCCGCAACATTTCGAACTCGCGATCGAACGCGTGCTCGCTGCGGGAGCGTACGACATTTGGCTCGCGCCGATCACGATGAAAAAACTGCGTCCCGCAGTGCTCTTTGGCGCCGTCGCGCCGCTCGAAGCGGAAGCGGCGGTCGCGCGCGCCATACTCGCGGAAACTTCCACACTTGGCGTGCGCGTTCGGCAGGAGCGGCGCTACACGCTTGCGCGCGTGATCGAAACGATCGAAACGCCGTTTGGGTCCATGAGGGTAAAGACGGCTCGCGTGGATGGTCACGTTCGCCGGACGCTCGAATACGACGATGTGCTGCGTATCGCGCGAAACCACGCGCGCCCGATCGCCGAGATCGCGGCTCGACTTCAGGAGTTCTTACCGCCGCTATGATCGTCGTCTTGAGCGACTCGCTCGTCGAAAAAGAAACACGGTTGCGCGAGCTGCTCCGATCGTTTGCGAGTGTCGTCGTCGCGTTTTCCGGCGGCGTGGATTCCGCGCTCGTCCTCGCGATTGCGACCGAGGAGCTCGGCGAGCGCGCGTACGGCGTGACGGGAAAATCGGCGAGTCTGGCGACGAGCGAACTCGACGGCGCCGTCGCTTTCGCCGGTGCGCTTGGCTCCACGCACGCGATCGTCGACACGCACGAACTCGACAATCCGAAGTATCTCGCGAATCCCGCGAACCGGTGTTATTACTGCAAGGACGAGCTCTACGGCAAGCTCGCGGAGATCGCGCGCGAACGCGGCGCGAACGTCGTCGTCGACGGCTTCAACCTCGACGACGAAGGCGACTATCGGCCCGGCCGCAAGGCCGCGGGCGAGCACGGCGTCCGCAGCCCGCTTGCCGAGTGTGGATTCACGAAAGCCGATGTCCGCGCGCTCGCACGCGAGCGTGGTCTCGATGTGTGGGAGAAGCCTGCGCTCGCGTGTCTTTCGTCGCGCTTTCCGTACGGTACGTCGATCACGCTCGACCTTTTGCGTCAAGTTGAGGCGGCGGAATCGGCCGTGCATGGCGCCGGGATCGCGAGCTGTCGCGTGCGTCATCATGGCGATGTCGCACGCATCGAAGTGCCGATCGCCGATATTGCGACGCTCGCCTCGCCGGGCGTCCGCGAGGCGATCGTCGCGGGTGTTCGCGCGGCGGGCTACCGCTACGTTTCACTCGATCTGGGCGGATATGTCTCCGGCAATGTGAACGGTTCGCACCATGGCACGTGACCGATCCTCCTCTTGGCGCAACGCGTTTTTTAAAAACCGTGGCACGCTCCTCGCCCTTCCCGCGGTTGCCCTTGGTGTCTTTGGCAAGCCGAGTTCGGCGTCGATTGCATTCGGTGTTCCAATAGCGGTTCTGGGCGAGGCGATTCGCTGCTGGGCTGTCGGTTATTCGGGCGTGACGACGCGCGCCGATCACGTGACGGCACCCGCGCTCACGACGGCCGGTCCGTACGCCTACGTCCGCAATCCGCTCTATGTCGGTAACTTCATGACGGCGCTCGGCTTTTCGATCGCGTATACGGGGGGGCTTCCGCCCGCCCGGCGCGCTCTTTTAACCGCGCTCGGCCTCGGAACGATGCTCGGTGTATACGCCGCGATCGTCCCGCTTGAAGAAGCGTATCTACGCGAGACCTTCGGCGACGCATTCGAAGATTACGTCGCACGCGTGCCACGACTCGTGCCGCAGACCTCGCCCACGCATCTGCAAGCCGGCACGTACGACGCAAGCGTGATCGCTTCGGCGGAAACGCGAACGTTCGTCACGTTTGGCGCGATGCTCGCCGTACTCGCGTTCAAAGCGCGTAGCGTCGACTGACGTGGCACACGCACACGTACACGGCCACGCACATGTCGGTCACGCGCACGGTAGCGGCGCACACGCGCCGCTCAAAACGGCACTCGCGCTCACGCTCGCAATCGCGGCGCTCGAACTCGGCGGCGGCATCGTCGCGCACAGCATCGCGCTGCTCGCCGATGCCGCTCACGTCTTCATGGATGCCGTCGCCCTCGCAATCGCCGTCGCCGCTCAGCTTCAGTCGCAACGTCCCGCGACCGAGCACCGAAGTTTCGGCTACGCGCGCTTCGAGATCCTCGCGGCGCTCGGCAACGGTGGTCTGCTCTTCGGCATCACGCTCGTCATCGTGATCGAAGCGGTTCGGCGCTTCGCCACGCCCGACGTGCCGCAAGGCGGCATCATGGCGTCGGTTGCGGCGATTGGATTTCTCGTCAATCTCGGTATCGGGCTATCGCTCGTGGCCGGTGCGCGTGAAGATCTCAATATTAAAGCGGCGCTCTTTCACGTAGCGAGCGACGCGGTCGGCGCGATCGCGGTTGCGATCGGCGGGCTCGTCGTCCTGCGCTGGCATGCGGCCTGGATCGATCCCGCGCTCTCGCTCGTGGTTGCCGCGATCGTCGCGGTCGGCGTCGTGCGCATCGTACGCGAGGCGGCCGATGTGCTGCTCGAGAGTGCGCCCGCGCATGCGCGCATTCCGGCCGTCCGCGACCGGATGCGCGCCATAGCGGGCGTGGTCGACGTGCACGATCTCCACGTCTGGACGATCGGAAGCGGCTCGCACGTGCTCACGGCACACGTTTTGCTCGCGGATGCGCGCATCAGCGAGGCGTCGGCGATCCTACGCGAGATCGAATCGCGCGTGCGGGCTGAATTTAAGATCGATCACGTGACGGTCCAGTTCGAGTGCGTCTCGTGCGAAGCGAGCGATGGAATCGTGTGCACGCAGCGTCCGACGGACGCGCGGTAGCCCTCCCCGCGCGGCTATTCTCCGCTCGCTTGCAGAGCGAGCGCGCATACCGACGCTTCAAATTTATAGAGGGTTAAGGCGCAACGTTATGAATCCGCCGAATCTCGGTCAATCCAGCGCTCCTGATATGAATGCATAAGGAGCCGCCGCGACGGCCATCACCCGGTTTCTACGGAGAGTGACGAACATTCAACACGTTGTTCGCGGCATTCGGGGGGCTTTGCATCCTCGAATCCTCGCCTTGTTCGCATTATTTGCCTTCCTCGTGTCGTTCGCGGCACCGACGTTTGCCGCCGGTGGACAGACCGGCCAAATCTCTGGAACCGTCGTTGATGTGACGACGCGCGCCGCCGTCGTCGGGGCGCGCATCGGACTCGCATCGCCGTCCGGCTCGTATTCCGCAACGACCGATGGTGAGGGCCGCTTTACGATCAACGGCATCTCCGTCGATACGTACACGCTGACGATCGAACGCCAGGGCTACGCTACGCAGCAATCTGCGGGCGTCACGATCACCGGCGACCAGACGCTCAATCTGGGTAGCCTTACGATTTCGAAACAGCTCAAAACGATCGGCTCGACGCGAGCGCGTGGAGCCGCGAGTGCCTTCCAGCCCAATCAGACGACCGACTCGTATACGATCAGCGGTGCCCGTCAACAAGAAGCGCTTGGAAAAGCGGCAAATTTCGATGAAAATGCGCTGATTTTATCGGTGCCTGGCGCATCGACGACGGCGGCGGGTCGCGTGACGATTCGCGGCGGCCTCTCGAACGAAGTCGGCTACCAACTCGATGGCGTGCCCTTCACCGAGCCGTTCTTTTCGCAACCCGGCGGTAGCCGCAACGGTGGTAGCACCAACACGTTCAACGGACTGGGCTCGTTGCAGGTCGTTGAGGGCGCGGGTGACGCGACACAAGGGAACATCGGCTCCGGCGTCGTGAACATCGTGCCCAAGCGCGGGACGTATCCGGGCACCGGCCTCTTTGACGCCGAGCTCGGAACGCCGGGCTTCAACCATCAGATCGCCGTCGACTTCGGCTTTGCGACGCGCTCGGGTAATATCTCGAACTACCTTTCATATGCGGGCCAGCGCTACTCTCCGTACTATGGTTATCAGAACCAAGACCCAGCGAATTCGGGCAACTACTTCAACACGAGCCTGCGCGCCCTCGACGATATTATCGACAATTTTGTCTTTAAATTTGGCAAGAATAACCGACAGTCGCTGCAAGCGCTCTACAATACCAAGAACATTCAGGACTTCGGCCAACGCGGCGGCCTCACTGGCCGCAACTACTACCTCTACGATCCCTACGTGCTCAACCACGGCGCGTTCGGTAACCCGTTTGCGGGTCTGCTCAATCCTAGCGACGACGGCACGGCCGCGTTCGCCCAGTATACCGGGAAGACGCCGTACGCGCTCGATCCGAGGCAGATTCCGAGTGCCATCGTCGTTTTGGCGAATCCGCTCCAATCGCTGAAATTCGAATACGACAACGCGCTCGACGACAAGACGTTCCTCGCGGTTCGTTACTACAATTTCAGCGCGTTTAATAGCTCGAACACGACCGTCGATTCGAATGCCAATTCGAGCGTGAGCAACACCGGCGGGCAGCGCGTCGGCCAGAGTTTCGAACTGACGCACAGCTTCGGGCCGCATACGGTTACGTTGCAGGGCCAGCTCGAAAATCAGAAGCCGATCTGGAACGATTACGCGCCGCTCGAGTCTCTCGGCATCCTCGGCGTGAACGGTACGCAACTCAACGACTTCCTGCCGGCGGCATACAATGCCAACGCGACGGGTGCCGATGCAGGCGTCGACGGCTGGGTGTATTCGCACATCGGTTATACGCGCATCCCGGTCGTCGGAATCAACTACAACAAGGCCGATTTCCAGGTGCTTGGCGCGGGTCTGCGCGATCAGTGGGCGATCAACGACAAGATCAAGCTCGACTATGGCGTGCGCGTCGATCATGCGAACTATAAGTTTGGTTCGAATACGGCGCTCAATCCCGACATCGGCAACTTTTCCGATGTCGATCCGTCGTTCTTACGCAAAGAAGTGCTGCAGCCGACGGTCATCGAGCCGCGCTTCGCGTTGTCGCTCCAGCCGACGCGCAACGACGCCGTGCGGTTTGGCTACGGCCGTTCGGTCGAGTTTCTCAACGCGCAGGACGCGGGAACGCCTGGCGGCATTTACGGCGGCGAAGCGCTCGCCGGTGTTCCGGTAACGCCGGGAACCAATACGGGCGACCCCAAATCGTGGACGTGCGGCTCGGGGCTCAATAGCGCGCGTCTGTTGCCTAGCGGCGCCAATGCGTCGGGTAAGGGCGGCGGATACTTCCGTTGCGCCAACTACCTGCAGCAAATGTACTGGGCGTACGATCAGAACTTCGATGCACCGGATATCGGTAATGGAACGTCCCCGACCTACGACAATTACGATGCGTCGTATTCTCATCAGTTCAAGAGCGGCTTCGCGTTGCGGACGACGGGATTTTACCGTCGCGCGAGTGGCTTGCCCAGTTTCTTCGTGCTCGCGCAGAAGAACGATCCGGCGACCGGCCAGATTCTCTACCAGGTCTTTTCGGTCAACAACAATGCGATCAACAAAACGACTGGCGTCGAGTTTAATCTGACGACCCCCGAGCGACCGGTGGGCTTCTCGGGCTTCCTCAGCGCGACGTACCAAAACGCGATCTCGAGCGTGCCGCCACTGCTTCCCGGTGAAGATGCGCTCCCACTGATTACGACCCAGTCGTTCCAACTCGGCAACACCTATCGCGCGGGCTTCTTATCGCCGTTCGTTGTGTCGGTCGGCGGCACGTATCGTTCGAAAGGCGGCCTCAAAGTGACGCCGACCGTGCAGTTCGATGCGGGCTATCCGACGGGCGTCGGCAAGTTGATCGCTTACAACGGCTTCGTCAACGGTCAGGCCGTGAACGTTCTGCAAAGCAACCTCGGCGGGTCGGCACCGACGGCGGCGGGTTATAACGGGTCGACGGGTCAAGGGGTCGCGACGCAGTACGTCGATCCGGCATATCCCGGGAGCATCATCAAGCCGAATATCGCGGCGACGCGCGGAACGGCCGAAGGTCCCAGCGCCGGCGCGCAACTGACCAGACCGTCGGCGCTCGCGAACCTCACCGTGGAGTACACGATCGCGAAACACAGCACGATCGGCGTCGTGGTAAAGAACTTGTTCGGCAACGTCTACTACGGCAACACGCCGCAGTCGAACACGTACTACCAGCCAGTGACCACCGGCGTCGCCGGTCCGGCCACGGGCTATCCGCTTCAAGCGAACCCCGCGCAGACGAGTTACGCGAATCACGGCTTCGTGCAATTACCGACGAGCTCGTTCGGCAATCAAGCGAATCTGCTGCTTCCGAACGCTCCGACCACTTACCGCCTCTACTACCAGCTCGGTTTGTAGGTGCGATCCAACATGGTGAATGACGTGATGAAATTCCGTAACCTCGTCGTGCCCGCCGTCGCGCTCGTCGCGATCGCCGGGTGCGCCGGGAACGCCGTATCCCCGCCGGGAGCCACGACCGTGGTGAGTCCGTCGTCGGCCAAGGCGCAACTTGCCGTCGGAACGGCGAATCTCTTCGGAACGAGCATGGGCATGAACGTCGTCGCGACGATGCGCACGCCCTCGGGCAGTTCGGTCCTCCTCTCGACGCCGACGCTCACGGGGCCATTCGCGCTTCCGGCGGCACCGGGGACCAAGACGAGTACCGGTGCGACGATCGCCGACGGGCCGAGTGCGAGCGAGATCGCGACCGGCGGCGTCATCAGCGGTACGCCGCAGGTCACGCCGGGAACGCCGTCGTCACAGATTGCAGCGACCACATTCGGCATCCGTGGTGGCCTCTTCGCCAACGGCTTCATTCCCGCGAACGCCGACAACCTCGGCGTCGCGCGCGTGACGCCGTATTCGCAACCGCTATACGCCCAGGCCGACGCGAACGCGTTCGTGCCGCTGGGCGGCCCGCCGGCGTTCGATCCCAATGGCAATGGCGAGGGCACGCGCGATGGCACCTTCGATCCGAGCGTCCTCGGTGTGTACGAGGGGCTCAACATCTTCGCGGGCGTGGCCCCGAAGACGGGCGCTTACGCTTTGAACGTCGTGATCCCATCGAATGCGGGCAACACGACGATCTCCGCATCGGCGAACCTGCCGGCGATCGTGGCGCTCGCCACGGTAACGGCACCGACGTTCGTGCCCGACGGGAACGGCGGCGGGTCGTTTGCGGTGTCGCTCCCCACGGGTGTGACGGATGCTCTCGTTTCGGTGACCGACACCGGTGCCGCGGACGGTCAGCCGAACTGCCACCTCGGCAATCCAGGCAAGGCATATTACACGATTCACGCCACCGCATCGGGCACCGTAACGTTACCCAAAAACGACGGTCCGCGCACCGCAACGTCGCCGTTCACGACGACGCCAACGATCTGCACGGCCGCTCAAAATAGCGCCGTCGGGAACACGTCGGGCGGCGATATGCTCACGGTGCAACTGATCGGCGCCGACTACCCCCTCTATGCCTCGAACTACCTCTTCAATCTCACGAGTCAGCTTCCGGCGATCGTAGGACCGAACGGCACGGACGACATCACGGTCTCCGCGCTCGCGGCGCAAACCTCGAGCTAAACCCAAGTCAGACGAATCGATGCGCGAGGGCGCTCCGTTATGGGGCGCTCTCTTTGCGTCGAGGGTCCGCTTCGGCATATCCGGAATCAAACTCAGAGCGCGTCGACCGCGAATGCGCCACGCCATCTAAAGGAGTCGCCATGAAGTCCAAAACCGTCGTCATCAGCACCGCTCGCACGCCCTTTGGGAAGCTCGGGGGAGCGCTCGCATCGCTTTCGGCAACGACGCTTGGAGGCGAGGCGATTCGCGCGGCGGTGGAGCGGTCGAAGATCGATCCTTCGGAGATCGAACACGTCATAATGGGCAACGTCGTGCAGGCGGGAGTCGGGCAGGCTCCGGCGCGGCAGGCAATGTTCAAGGCGGGGCTTGCGAAGACGACGACCTTCGAGACGATCAATAAAGTCTGTGCGTCGGGGCTCGTTGCCGTCGCGCAGGCGGCGCGACTGATCAATGCCGATGAGAAGAAGGTCGCCGTCGCGGGCGGTATGGAGTCGATGTCCAACGGGCCCTATGCGATGCTCAACGCACGTTTCGGCTATCGTTTTGGCGATGGGGCGCTCGTCGATTTGATGAATTACGACGCGCTCGTGGATCCGTTTTCGGGATTGACGATGGCGCAGTCGCAGACCCGCGTGAATGCCGATCTCGGCATCACACGCGACGTGCAAGATGAATTTGCGGCGATCTCGCACCAGCGTGCGGCCGCATCGCAACGCGACGGCGCGCTCGCGCATGAAATCGTGCCGCTCCGCGTGGCGACGAAAGCGAAGGGGAAGCTCGTCGTCGATGCGTTGCCGGCACCCGCAGTCGCGCGCGTTCCCGTAACCACGGGCGCGAACGGCGCGGCATCCAAACTCTTTCACGCGCCGCCTGAAAATATGCAGGCGCAACTCGCGCGCTACAACGCGTACGTGACGGGCGATGTTCCCTCGACGCTCGTCGATGCCGACGAGCCCGTGCGGCCCGACACGACGCTCGCGGGGCTCGCGAAGCTCGCGCCACTTGAAAAAGATGGCACGGTGACCGCGGGTAATGCGCCCGGCGTCAACGACGGGGCGGCGGCACTCGTGCTCGCGAGCGAAGAGTATGCGAAGGCGCATGGCTATGAAGCACTCGCGACGATCGTCGATCATGCCGATGCGTCGTGGGATCCGGCGTATCTCGCGCTCACGCCCGCGATGGCCGCGCAGATCGTGCTCGATCGCAACGGGCTCAAAGCGAGCGACATCGCGATCTGGGAGGTCAACGAAGCTTTCGCTGCCGTCGCTTGGAGTACGGCGAATCTGCTCGGGCTCGATCCGCGCGTGCTCAACCTGCAGGGTGGCGCGGTCGCCTTCGGTCATCCCGTCGGTGCCTCGGGCGCGCGTATCGTCGGGTCGGTCGTGCACCAACTGCGCAAACGCGGCGGCGGTTGGGGAATCGCTGCGATCTGTAGCGGCGGCGGTCAGGGCGACGCGCTCCTCATCAAAGTTGGTTAAGTAATGAAGCTTCTCGTCATCGGCGCGGGACAGATGGGTGGCGGCATCGCGCAGGTCGCCGCGGCCGCCGGTGACGAGGTAACGCTCTTCGATCGCGACCTCGCCCTCGTCGAGCGCGGCATCGCGACGATGCGCAAGAACCTCGATCGGAGCATCGAGAAAGCGCGCATCACCGCAGCCGATCGCGATGCGACGCTCGCGCGCATCGTCCCGGCGACGGCGTGGGCGCACTTCGATGTAGACGTCGCGATCGAAGCGGCAACCGAGAACGAAGCGCTCAAGCGCGAGATCTTCGCGAAGCTCGATGCGAATACGCCTGCGAGCGCGATCCTTGCGAGCAACACGTCGTCGATCTCGATCACGAAGCTCGCAGCGGCGACGTCGCGTCCGGAGCGCGTCATCGGCATGCATTATATGAATCCCGTCCCGGTCATGGCGCTCGTCGAGATCATTCGCGGGATCGCGACTTCGCAGTCCACGTACGAGACCGTTCGCGATCTCGCGATCCGTCACGGGAAGACGCCCGTCGAAGTGCGGAATTATCCGGGTTTTGCGAGCAATCGCATCTTGTGTCCGATGCTCAACGAAGGGATCTTCGCGCTCTTCGAAGGCGTCGGCACGGTCGAGGCGATCGATACGGTCATGAAGCTCGGCATGAACCATCCGATGGGCCCGCTCGAGCTCGCCGATTTTATCGGTCTCGATACGCTCGCATCGATTCTCGACGTGTTGCGCGAGGGGCTCGGCGATCCGAAATATCGCGCGTGTCCGCTGCTACGCGAGTACGTCGCGGCAGGCTGGCTCGGTCGTAAGAGCGGCCTCGGGTTTTACGATTGGCGTGGCGGGACGCGCGCGCCGCGTTCCGATCTCGGCCCGAGCGGCGTTCCGGCGTTTGCGTCGTGATCGAGCGCATGGCCGCGGGGCTCTTCGACGTCACCTCTGATCAGCGCGAGATCGGCAATCTCGCCCGCGAGATCGCGCAGCGCGAGATCGCGCCGCACATTGCGGCATGGGATAAAGCGCACTATTTCCCGCGCGAACTCTACACGAAGCTCGATGCCGCGGGGCTCATGGGGATCGTCGTCCCCGAGCGCTACGGTGGCGCGGGTGCGGACTACGTGTCGTATGCGCTCGCGATCGAAGAACTCGCCCGCGTCGATGCGGGCACGGCCGTAACGCTTTCGGTCCACGCGATGATCACGTCGGCGATCAATCGGCTCGGAACGGACGAACAGAAAGAACGGTATCTCCCGCGACTCGCTACGGGCGACGTGATTGCCGGGTTCGGACTGACGGAGCCGGGGGCGGGATCCGATGCGGCGGCGCTCACGAGTACGGCGCGTCGCGACGGCGACTCGTACGTTCTATCGGGACGCAAACAATGGTGCACGAACGGTAGCTATGCGGGCGTGACCATGGGGATGTTTCGTACGGGTGCCTCTGGATCCAAAGGCGTCTCGGCGTTTTTGATCGAGCGCGATACGCCGGGATATATCGTCGAGAAAGTGACCGAAAAACTCGGCATCCACACGAGCAACACGTGCGATATCGTTTTCGAAAACGTGCGCGTGCCCCATTCGGCGATGCTGGGAGAGGAAGGCACGGGATTTTCGATGGCCCTCTCTGCCCTCACCGCCGGACGGATCGGAATCGCGGCGCAAGCGACCGGCATCCTCGCGGCGTGTCTCGATGCATCGGTCACCTTCGCGCGCGATCGCGAAGCGTTCGGGAAACCGATCGCCGCATTCGAAGCGATTTCGTTCAAGATCGCACAGATGGCGACCGATCTCGACGCGGCTCGGCTGCTCGTGTATCGCGCGGCGTCGCTCTGCGATCGCGGCTTACCCTTCGCGATCGAAGCGAGTAAGGCGAAGCTCTTCGCATCGACGGCCGCGCGCAAACATGCGGCCGAAGCGGTCCAGATTCACGGCGGATATGGGTACACGACCGAATTTCCCGTCGAACGGTATTACCGCGATGCGAAGATCACGGAGATCTACGAAGGTACGAGCGAGATCCAACAACTCATCATCGCCCGGTCGTTGCTCGGTCGCTTCGACTAGCGCACCCGCACTCGAAGATTGCGCGCCTGTCGGCGCGAATCGCGCGATATGATCCGTCGTCTGTGCGCCGCCGTCTTCGCATCGGTTGTCATCGCTCTCATGTTATTCGAGCCGCTCGCGCAGCGTGATGGCGATCTGCGAGTCGCTCGTGCGGCGTCGATTCCAGCGCATGTCGACCCCGCGCTCTATCGCGACCTGCGTTGGCGCAACATCGGGCCCTATCGCGGCGGCAGGTCGGTCGCCGCCACCGGCGTCGCGGGTGATTCGCGCACGTTTTATTTCGGCGCGGTCGGTGGCGGTGTGTGGAAGAGTGAGAACGCGGGCCTTACGTGGCGCCCGATCATGGACGCGATGAACGTTGCCTCGATCGGGGCAATTGCTTTAGCACCGAGCGATCCGAAGACCCTTTACGTCGGCAGCGGCGAGGCCGATATGCGCTCCGATATCGCGCACGGCAACGGCATGTATCGTTCGACCGATGCGGGTGCCACGTGGAGCCATATCGGGCTCGACGATTCGCGTCAGATCGGACGCATTCTCATCTCGCCGACCGATCCGAAAACGCTCGTCGTCGCGGTCCTCGGCCATGGCTACGGTCCCAACGCCATGCGCGGTGTCTATCGCTCGACCGATGGCGGAACGACGTGGGTCCGAACGCTCGCGCGCGATGCCGACACGGGGGCGATCGATCTCGCGAGCGATCCGGCGATGCACGATATTTTCGTCTCACTCTGGAATACCCGCCGACCACCGTGGAGCGTCTATCCGCCGTCGTATGGGCCCGGTTCGGGACTGTACCATTCGCTCGACGGTGGCGCGACGTGGGCACCGGTTACGGGTGCGGGCCTCCCGACCGAACGCGTCGGAAAGATTGGGATCGCAGTCGCGCCGAGCGATCCCAATCGCGTCTACGCGATCGTCGATGCGAAGGCGGGCGGTCTCTATCGTAGCGACGATGGCGGCGCCTCGTGGCGCCTCGTGGATAAAGACAAACGCCTTTGGGATCGGGGCTGGTACTTCGGTCACGTGACGGTCGATCCGCGCGACGCGGGAAGCGTTTACGTTTCGGATACGTCGGTCTATCATTCGTCCGACGGTGGCGTGCATTTCGCGGCGATCAAAGGCTCGCCCGACGGCGACGACTTCCATCAACTCTGGATCGACCCGACCGAACCCACGCGCATGGTCCTCGCGAGCGATCAAGGCACGAGCGTGAGTCTCGACGGCGCGCGCTCATGGTCGAGCTGGTTCAATCAACCCACGGGCCAGTTCTATCACGTGACGGCCGATGCAACGGTACCGTACCATCTCTTCGGCGCGCAACAAGATAATGGCGCGGCGATGATCCTTTCGCGTAGCGATCACCGTGGGATCGAGGAGCGCGATTGGCGCGCCCTCGTCGCGGGCGGTGAGAGCGGGACGGTGGCCGTCGATCCGCGCCAGCCGGATATGGCTTACGGCACGGTTGGTGGCGGAAGCGACGACGTCGTCGTCGAGAACCTGCGCACGAATCAATCGCGCGCGATCAAACCGACGCTCGGCCTGCCGGGTCCGTGGCGCGCCGAGTGGACGCAACCCATCGTCTTCGGTCGCGATGGTGCGCTCTATGCGACGAATCAACGCATCTTTCGCTCGCGCGATCGCGGGATGACGTGGCGTGCGATTTCGCGCGATCTCGCGCGATCGCATGCGGGCACGCCGCCTACCCTCGACGTGACGACGGCTGCGGATATCGACGGGCCCGAGCCGCGGGGCGTCGTCTACGCGCTCGCACCGTCGCCGCGCGATGCGACGATGCTCTGGGCGGGCACCGACGACGGCACCATCCATCGCACGACCGACGACGGGCGAACCTGGCACGACGTCACACCGCCCACGTTCGCTGCGTGGAGTCACGTCGACGGTATCGAGGCATCGCATTTCGATTCTGACGCCGCGTACGTCGCGCTCGATCGTCATCGCCTCGACGACGATCGGCCGTACGTGTATGCGACGCACGATGGCGGCCGGACGTGGCGCGAAGCGCACGACGGGATACCGCAGAACGCGTACGTCAACGTCGTTCGTGAAGATCCGCTAGAGCGCGGTCTGCTGTACGCGGGAACGGAGCAAGGCGTCTTCGTTTCGTTCGATGACGGGATCTCGTGGCAATCGCTGCGCGCGAACATGCCCGTCGTATCGGTGCGCGATCTTATCGTGCACGACGGCGATCTCGCAATCGCGACGCACGGTCGCGCGCTCTGGGTGCTCGACGACGTGCAACCGCTACGCGATCTCGCGCGCGCTCGCAGCCGCATCGAAACGGAAGCGAACGACGGACCGCGCCTCTACACGTTGCGCGATGCCGTCCGCATGCGCGGCGGAAACGACGAAGCCGAGGCGACGCCGCCGGAAATCCCACTCGGTGAGAATCCGCCGAGCGGTGCGTTCGTCGATTACGTCGTGCCCCCGAATTTCGACCGATCGCTCCAGCTCGAAATCCGCGATCGACGCGGCGCGCTCGTGCGCTCGTGGTCGAGCAGCGATCCGAACGTCGCCCCCAATAGCGATGCGTTACCCTACCCGCCGTATTGGTTGCCCGCGCCGCAAGCGCTTCTTGCGACGCCCGGAATGCATCGCTTCGTTTGGGATTTCCACGTCGGTCGCGCCGACGGTCCGCTCGCAGCGCCCGGCACGTATGAAGTCCGGCTCGTCGGCTCTCGTACCGCTCCCGGGCAGTTCATCACGCGGCGCCTCGTCCTCCGACGCGATCCGCGCGTTCCGGCAAGCGATGCCGATCTCGTCGCGCAGTACGATCTCGCGCGTGCGGTCGATTCGGCGAAGGTACGCGTCGATGCGCGCGTGTCGGCTACATCACGCGGCACCGAAAGCGATTCGCGGCCGTCGACGGTGACAGAAAAGGCGCTTCGCGATCGCTCGCGCGCGCTCGGCGAACTCGAAGCGTCGATCGAAAGCGCCGATGCGGCGCCGACGGCTGCCGAGCGCGCGGCGTGGGCACGCCTGCGGGTTCGGCTCTAGGGTTTCTTTGCGGAACGGACAACCGTGACACGTTTGCGCTTTTTGGGGGAGTTCGGTTTACCGTGAAATTGATGGAGTACCAGGGCAAGGAATTGTTCCGACGCGTCGGCATCCCGACGCCGCGCGGCGTTCACGCGACGAGCGCGGCAGAGACGGTCGACTTCGTCGCCGCCAATCCCGGCTCGTGGGTCCTCAAGAGTCAGGTGATGATGGGCGGTCGCGGCAAAGCGGGCGGTATCAAATTTGCGGACGACGCCGCCGCAGCGAAGGAGCTAGCCGACCAACTCTTCGGAAAAGTCCTCAAGAACGAACAGAATCCCGGCGGCGAAGAAGTCCGGTCGTTGCTCGTCGAGGAAAAGGTGCAGATCGCGAGCGAGGCTTACGCCTCGATTACGATCGACCGCGCCGCGAAGAAGCCCGTGATCATCGTGAGCTCGCAGGGCGGCATGGATGTCGAAGACGTCGCCGAGCACCACCCCGAAGCGATCAGCAAATTTTGGATCGATCCCGCAATCGGTTTCCAGCCGTTCGAGGCGCGTCAGCTCGCGTTCGCGGCGAAACTTCCCGTGGGCTATCACAAAGCGTTCCCAAAAATTCTTGCAGGACTGTACCAAATGTTCGTGGACTACGGCGCGAATCTCGTCGAGATCAATCCGCTCGTACTCACCGTTTCGGGCGATGTGATCGCGAGCGACGCGAAAGTCGAACTCGACGACAACGGGATCTACAAACATCCCGAACTCAACGGGTGGCGCAACGATGGGCCTGCCGATGAAGATCAGGCGGCGGCCGTCGCGATCGGTCTGGGCATCTCGAACTACGCGAAGTTCGCCGACGAACCGGGGGAGGTACCCAAGACGATCGGCACGATCGCAAACGGCGCGGGCCTCGGTATGGGCACGATGGACGCGATTAAGAGCGCGGGCGGTGGCGCGGCAAACTTCCTCGATATCGGTGGTGGCGCGCAGGCAGAGTTAGTTAGAAAAAGTTATAATCTCGTAACGTCCGACCGTCGCGTAAAGGCGCTGTTCATCAATATTTTCGGTGGCATCACGCGCGGCGATCAAGTCGCAATCGGGATCGTCGAAGCACTCAAGGGCGACGACGTGCGCAAGGTCCCGCTCGTCATTCGGCTTACCGGCACCAATTCCGAAGAAGGCCGCAAAATTCTCGCGGAGGCCGGCTTCTTTCCGGTCGAGACCATGAACGAGGGCGCGGCCAGAGCCGTCGCGCTTGCGAACGGAGTGCACTAACCGTGGCGATATTTCTCGATAAGAATTCCAGAGTTATCGTGCAAGGCATCACGGGCCGTGAAGGCCTCTTTCACACACAGCGCATGCTTGCGTACGGCACGAACATCGTCGGCGGTGTCACCCCGGGCAAGGGCGGTACGCACGTCGATGGCGGCGGCGCGGGCGCGGCGGCATCGACGACGTTGCCGGTATTCAACACGGTGAGAGATGCCGTCGAGGCGACGGGTGCGACGCACACGATCATTTTCGTGCCGCCGCCGTTCGCTGCGGACGCCCTGTACGAAGCACACGACGCGGGCATCGGCCTCGCGGTCGCGATCACCGAGGGCATTCCCGCGCACGACATGCTCAAGGTCGTCGCAACGACGAAATCGATGCGCATCATCGGGCCCAATTGCCCCGGACTCGTCTCGCCGGGCAAAGCGCTCCTGGGGATCATGCCGGGTGGCGTGTTCACAGCGGGACGGATCGGCATGATCTCACGGTCGGGAACGCTCACATACGAAATCGTCGATATGCTCACGAAAGCGGGACTCGGCCAGTCGACGTGCGTCGGTATCGGCGGCGATCCGATCATCGGCACGACCTTCGTCGATTGCCTCGAAGCCTTCGCAAACGATCCCGAGACCGACGCCGTCGTGGTCTGTGGCGAAATCGGCGGCTCGGACGAAGAAGATGCTGCGGCGTTCATCAAGGCGCATCTACCGAACAAGCCGTGCGTTGCCTTTATCGGCGGTCGCTCGGCCCCAAAGGGTAAGCGTCTCGGCCACGCGGGCGCGATCATCTCCGGGAACTTTGGAACGCCGGAAAGTAAGCTTGCGGCGTTTGCCGCTGCAGGCGTTCCCGTCGCCGAACGGCCGTCGGATATTCCCGACCTGCTCGAGTCGCGACGCGCCGTTCACGCCTAAAACGGCCGCAACCTATCGCGGAAGAAGCCCTCGCGCTTGCGCGGGGGCTTCTTCGCTTAATGAACGCGTAAGAGGGACGAGATCCTGAGCCCAAGGAATGTTAGAGAAGTAATAATGGAAGTCGTCTCCATCTTACCTACGGAACCATAGGATAATAGTTCGTTAATTAGGAAACAAAGCGTCCTCTCGCGGAGATGCTTCAGGGCATCCGTGAGTTTCTCCAAACGTCCCTTATTAAGGAGCCCCATTGCTGAAATCAACATTCAGCCGGTGGTTCGTAATCCTAATTGCGGTCTTCGCGCTTATTGCGCCGGGCTCGATTTCTTTTGCAGGTACCACCGGTACATTATCCGGGACGGTCGTCGATTCGACGACCAAACTTCCGATCTCCGGCGTGAAAGTGACGGCAGCAAGCCCGTCGCAAGTCTCGTCGCAAACCACGGATGGCGAAGGCCATTACTCGTTTCTGAGCCTCGCGCCGGATACGTACACCGTCTCCGCCGAAGGCAAGGGCTTCGAGCCGGATAGCGAGACGGGCATCACCGTCGTCGCTGATAACACGCGCATCTTGCCGATCGCACTCGGCAAGGCGCTCAAGACGATCGGTCGTACGATCTCGCGCGCAAACTCCGGCAGCCTCGTGCGTCCCGGTACGACCGCCGACGTGTACTCGATCAATGCCGAGACGCAATCGAAGGTCGCAGCTGCGGGCGGCGGCGGCAATCTCGATAGCGCCTTCTCCGCGCTCGCAACGGTTCCGGGCGTTGCTGTTCAGCCCGGTCAGAGCGGCTACATCGGCGCCGCCGCAGCGCTCTCGATTCGCGGTGGCGATTATGATCAAATCGGCTACCAGATCGACGGTATCCCCGTCAATCGCGCATTCGACAATTACCCGTCGGGCTCGACATCGTCGCTCGGTCAACAGGAGCTGCAAGTCTACACGGGCGCGCCTCCGGCGAGCTCCGTGTCCGAGGGCATCTCCGGTTACATCAATCAGGTCATTAAGACCGGAACGATCCCTGGTTTCCAAAGCCTGACGTTCGGTGTCGGCGCACCGGCGTATTATCATAAGTTCGCAGCTGAATTCGGCGGAGAAACCGATAATCGCCGATTCTCGTATTACGCCGGTATCGGTGGATACAATCAGACGTATCACTACGCCGACAACTTCGACGGTGCGTCGATCGGCACTTCGTACGGCGTGCCGTATGGCGTTGCGTGCGATCCAACCGTTTCGGCGAAAGTGGCGCCTTCATGCTACAACGGCAGCGCCTTCAACAACGGCTTGCTGCTCGGTCCGAATAATCTTTTCTCGACGTCGCAAGTCGCAGACCGTGATACGGTCGTCAATCTCCACTACTACGTTCCGCACAAAGACGGATCGCGCGATGACCTTCAGGCGCTTTCGTCGATCAACTTCATCAACACGAAGGTCTACAGCTCGACGAACGACCAAGGCGGAGCGACATTCCTCAATACGGTCGGCATCGGCGCGCCGACGTACCTCGATGGTTACACGCTCAACTTGCAACCCGGCACGCTCGCGTCTGCAGGGACGTTGAATTCGTCGGCGGGATATTATTATTTCCCGAACACTCCCGCGCACGCGTTCGGTGCTCCGATCCCTGAAAACGCCCAAGATGGCACGAACAACAATCAGGGGATCGTCAAGCTCCAGTATACGAAATCGCTCGGAACGAACGCGTTCGCGCGTCTCTACGGCTACACGTACTACTCGAATTGGCTGATCTACGGCGCGCAGAGCGCCCAGTTCAACGGTAACGCAGGAAACCCGGGCGATTACGAGCTCAGCTCGCATTCACGCGGCCTAAACTTTGCATTCACCGATCAGCTCAATTCGAAAAATCTCTTGCAGTTCGGTGCCGACTATGTAACTTCGAACGTGTTGCGATCGAACAACACGCAGTACATCAACGGCTCTTACGGCGCCTCGAAATTGCGGTCGCGCACCGCCGTCGGCGTCCTCGTCGATTCGAGTAATCCGACCAACGGCATCTGCTACACGTCGGCGGCAACCCCGACGCCGTGCTATAAGAGCGCGTCGAACTATAACGGCGCCGCCCAGTTCGCAACGATTCGCTCCGCGTTCGACGGCACGGTCAAGGACGTTCCGAATGCCACGTGCGGAAGCGGCCCTTGCCAATATCTCGTGCTCGAAAACGGCACGTATGCGACCTTTAATCAGGTCGACCCGAGGTTCTACGGTCTTTCGCTAACCGACGAATTCCGTCCGACGTCGAAACTGACGATCAACGGTGGCCTCCGCGTCGACATTTATCAATACCAAAGCGCGGACACGACAGGCACCACGGCGCGTAAGTTCCTCTACAACGCTTACGACCGCGACAATTGCCTCAATAGCTCGACGCAAGCGATCGCGAACAAGGTCTATGGTCTCGGCCTCGCGAGCTCCGACGCCGCGTGTCCCACAGGCTACGTCGCCGCGCCGTTCACTAACCCGTCCGGCAAGACCACGCAAACGTACGACGTCTTCCAGCCGCGGCTCGGCTTCACGTATGCCATCGATCCCTCGACCGTTCTCCGTGGCTCCTACGGCCGTTATGGCCAGCCACCGAACAGCGCCTTCGAACAATACAACGTCGCGCAACAAAACGCGCCGGCGCAACTCTACGGCGTCTACGGCTTCCAACAGTATGGCTTCTACACGCCGAGTCATCCGATTCCGCCGGCGGCCTCGAACAATTACGACTTCTCGATCGAGCACCAGTTCCCGCAGCAGATCTCGATCAAGCTGACGCCGTTCCTGCGCCAAACGCAGAATCAAACGCAGCAGTTCTTCCTCAACCGCGCGACCAATTTCGTCTCCGGCCTCAACGTTGGAAACCAGACCTCGCGCGGTGTCGAACTCGAACTCGACAAGGGCGACTTCGGTCGTGACGGGCTCTCCGCACGTCTCGCGTTCGCGTACACGAATAGCTACATCAAATACAATACGCTTTCAAACGGTCGTACCGTCCTTTCGCCGGTCGTCGACGGAATCAACGCGTACAACGCATTTACGAAGGCGGGCGGCGGCGCAGCGTGCTACACGAACGCAGCAGCCGACGGTACTCCCGGCGCGGCCGATCCGACGTGCGCTGCGGGAAGCATCGCCAACCCGTACTACAATGCTCCGTTGCAGAGCACGTCCGCGTACGCACCGGGAAGTCGGTTCGTGCCGTACGATACCATCCCAGCTGGCATCGGCGTATCGAGCACGCAAATCGGCGTTCCGTACGTCGCGTCGCTCGTTCTCAACGAAAAGATCAAGCGTTTCTCAATCGCGCCGATCTTCCAACTCTTCGCGGGTCAACGTTACGGGACGCCACTTTCGACGGCCGGGATCGACCCGACGGCGTGCACGGGCGCGCTGAACACCACCACGGCGGGCGATGCGCGCTACGCCAACGGACCGCAAGCGGGCGCATCGTTCGATGCGAGCAAATGCGGCCAACTCGACAACGGTATCCCCAACATCGAGAGCGGGAGATTCGACGGTATTGGCGCCTACGTCAATCCGACGAACTTGCTGATGCACATGCAGTTGAGCTACGAAGTGAGCAAAAACTTCGCGATTACGGCAAATGTCTCGAACGTGATCAACACGTGCTTCGGCGGCTCGTCGGTGCCGTGGAATATCGCAGGCGCGTGTGGCTACACGTATTCCAACGGCGGCAATCAAGGCGCTCTTGGAAACACCTATAACCCCGGTGATGGGACGCAGAAGCAGGCGATCGGGAAGTCGGCATACGTGCCGATCTTCTCGCAACAGCCGCTCGGCATCGCGGTTCAAGCGAGTCTCAAGCTCTAAGCCCCGAGATTCGTCACGGAAAAGGCCCTCGCATTC
>ENA-OFCD01000235-OFCD01000235.1-metagenomes-genome-assembly--contig:-NODE-235-length-37371-cov-3.131177_pt1 | contig 37371 bp, 26 predicted proteins | sample MGYA00153392_OFCD01 | MGnify analysis MGYA00153392 | reverse complement strand
CTGACGACAAGCGTAACATCTGCTTTCGACATGATGTCCAGCTCCTGTTTCTTCATCGCCTCCGCGGCGGCAATCAGGCTTGGTTGCGGATCTAATTCGGCGAGGCGTTGCTGACGCAAAAAATGCAGATCGACTGTATCGAATACCAGCTTGGCCCGCGGCGCAACGCGCTTGACCAGGTCAACATACTTCACCGCCACCGTAGCCCGCGATAGCATGACCACATCGTATTGCGCGGCGGTGCGCTGCAGTAACGCGCTGACGGATGCATAAAACGGATGCCATAGCACCTCCACTCCGAGCGACTGAATCTGCTGCGTATAAGGAGATCGATATTCCAGGTTATCCGCCACAAACGTGACTTTGCAGCCCATGCCCGCCATAATTTTAAGCATCTCAAACATGCGTAACGAGCCTGCATCCTGATCAGGGGTAAGCATGCAGGCATCGAGCACCAGCACCCGGCGCTTGCTGTAACGATCACGCTCCAATTGCGGTGACAGGCCATTGATACGATGCTTGGCAAGCACGTTGCGCCAGCGGTTCACAAATGTTCCCTGGTTGATAACCTGATGCTTTTTGATGCCTTGCGTTAAATCAGTGCCCGAGCTCTTGCCTTCAAAATGTACCACCACCGCACGCGGCTGGTAAAACACCCGTTTGCCAGCTGCGCGTACCCGAAACGCCAAGTCACCATCTTCGTAATAAGCCGGTGCATAGGCTTCATCAAAGCCGCCCAGCTCATTCCAGAAATCACGGCGAATCAGCAAACATGCGCCTGAGCAATAATCAACTTCGCGTAAATAATTGTATTCAGGTTTGTCGGCTTTATCGTTGCGACCAACATTCCAGCCCGAGCCATCGCGCCAAATAATACCGCCTGCCTCCTGTAAGGTGCCGTCCGGATAAATTAATTTACAACCCACCATGCCGGTATCGGTTTGGCTATCAAACACCGCCGCCATTTCCGCTAGCCAACCTTTGGTCACAATGGTGTCGTTATTCAGGATCACCAAATACTCGCCGCGTGCAAGTTGTGCCGCTTTATTGCAGTTGCGCAAAAAACCCAGATTGACCGTATTCCGCACAATGGTAATGCCGGTTACGGCGGCCAATGCCTCGGACGCCGGTTCGGGCGAACAATCATCGATAACGATGACTTCAATGGCAAGGTCCGCACAGGTTGCCGAAATACTTTTAAGGCAGGTAAACGTCATGACGTGCTGTGCATAGACAGGAATGATGATGGTGAAACGCGGCGCGGCATGATGCGGGACTACGAGCGGCGTAATGGCTGCTTCCAGTTCATAAATCGGCTTGGACTCGCGTGGAGTTTCCATACGACGTGTGAGTTTTTCATGGACGCGTTTGCCTAGCGCAACCGCCCCCTCCTCTTTCAATATTTGCGAAGCAACCGCGATCCGGTGGGGTAATTGCCGGGCGCTGAGCCGGGCATCTTTTGCGCGGTATACCCATGATTTAATAAAGTGCGCAACCGTTCTTAATGGGGCCGTCATGCGCCAGAATCGACTACCGTCGATTTCATGATAAGCGGCTCTGGCGACATCACGCTCACCTTCCAGCGTCACGCGGGTTTCATCAAGAGCTGCAGCCAATTCTTCCTGGTGGCGTTGCAGGACACCATAATCCGCCTGGGTTTGTTGTAGCGCTAAATTGAGATCATCAACATCCTGATCGCGTTCACGTAAGGCGATATGGGCGGCTTCGGCGGATTCTCTGGCGGACACAATTTCATGCTCGGCTTCATCAATGCGGCGTACTAACTCATGGCGGGCTTCGGCCTGCCCGCAGACCACACCAAGGCTATATAAATCCGGCATTGAATAAATTGTGTCTGTCGATATTTTTTTAGGCGCATAAAAAAATGCCGCTTTCAATGTGACTGATCGAGGGATATCTGTTGCAGACGCGTTGGTAGCGGCGGCCGCGTTGGTAGCGGCGGTCGTGGTGGCAGCATTTGTGGCATGGGTGGCAACGCTCACCGCCGTATATTGTGCAAAATATTGAGCGGGTGAAATAGCTTGAGCAGTTACATTATTTTTAGGGATGGGCGGTGCGCTAGCGGCAGTGAGCAGCGCGTCATTCCAGATGTTCGCGGCACTATTCCAATCCAGCATTTTGGCTTGCGGTATCGTTTCAAGCCGTTCGATAAATGCGCCTAGTCTAGAGGCAATAATCGGCAACCCTGAGGCCAGCGCAATGCTCAGGGTGTATGAAAAACTCTCCGGAATTTGCGAAGGAAATATAAACGCATCGGCGCGCTCAAGCGCGACAAGTTCAGGCAAATCATGCTCTTCATAACTGCCGTGGACGGTAATCGGTAATGCTGGAAAACAGGACAATGGCACGACCGTTGGCCCCAACACCACGAACTCCAACGCCAGATTACGCGTTTTGGCATCAAGCGCACAAGCTTCAATGATACCGAGGCCCTTACCGGGCGTCAGACGGCCTAGCACGATAACCTTAACTGTAGGTACTGCACTGCCGCTGTGTTGAATAAACACTTGCGGATGCGGCCACACCAAGGTTTTAATATCGGGAAAATATTCCGCGATACGCTCCTGAATATAGCGCGATGGGCAAATAACCCGCGCAGCGGCTTTGAGAAGCCGATGCATCTGGCCGCGCCACTCATCGTTTGACAAATTCCACGCATGAACAATCCTGCGCGTCGGCACTACACCACCTTCATCCAGGTAGTATTGCGGCGTGATCGGGAAATGATCGTGCAGGGTAATGTCGAGCGCTGCATCCAGCGCTGCGGCCAAATCCAGAATGGCTTTTGGCAAGCCATCTACATGATGCAAATGAACCCGCGAAATTACCAACGATCTTAAAAACTCGACCAGTTGTGGATACTCTGAAGTGCCTGAAAAATAAGCGGTCAACTTTTCACTTTGCCTGGCCCATTGCAATGAGAGCACGTCCGGGCCAGCCGGTTTCAGGATCAATACCTCATGGGTATCGGCTAACATCAGCGCCAGATCCTGAACATGACGCTCAGTGCCACCACCCAGCGCGTGAGTGATAAAAACGACTTTTGGCAGCGTGGAGGACGCTAAGCGCGCCAGAGCGGCATTACGTTCCTGGGTATCGTGTTCAATGGAAATAGCGGAAACGGCTGTGGTCACGGAAGGTCACTAAAAAGGTAATGGAATGTGCTCGGTTAAGCATATATTCAAGCTAAAGATTATAAGCGAGCCCGTGATACTTTCATTTTGTCGAGCCAATAGTAGAGCGAGCGGAGGGGCGAGCGGACGCACCGACGTCGCGGGATGCGAAATAAATCCCCGACAACAATACCGTAAACCCCAGCAACTGAAGAAGGGCAAATTTTTCGCCAAATATCCACCATGCGAGCAGCGAGGAGCCGATGGGCTCGCCCAAAATAACGATGGCAATAAAAGTAGCCGGGATATGTTTCAGCGCCCAGTTAATGCCACTGTGCCCGATGAGCTGTGGCCCTAAGCCCAGCCCCAGCAGGCACAGCCAGGCAAGGCCTGAATAGCCTGCCAGCGGTTGGCTGGTTGCTAAGGCAGCCATCAACAAAGCCAACGCAGCGCTGCCATAGGTGAGCAGGATGTACGGCAACAGCGCCATCGTTTTTCGAAGACGCCGACCAATTAATAAATAGCCGCAGACCGCGAATGAACCTATTAGCGCCAGCATATTGCCCAGCAATGGATTGGTATCGCTGCCGCTCGCCGTCAAACGCGCATCAGAAGCGAAAATTAATGCGCTACCCAGAATGGCGGCGATGATGCCGATGACTAACCATTTGCCCAGCTTTTCATGAAACACCAGCCACGAAACAAGCGCAATCCAGATCGGATTGGTGGTCACCAGCGCGGTGCTGCTGGCAACCGAGGTATAGCTTAATGATGAAATCCAGGAAGCGAAATGTGCTGCCAAAAAAACGCCGGAGGCAGCGGCGAGCAGATAATCCTGTTTGCTGATTTTTGCGAGCTCCGCACGCGCATCGGATTTCAAAGCCACCACGACCACCAGCACCAGCGCAGCGATACCGAGACGCCAGGCTGCAATGGCCAGGGAAGAAACGTTCTCCGCTTGCGCGTAGCGAATCATGATTGCCGCACTTGATACCATCAGCACGGATAGACTTAGCACCGCATAGCGCAGCCATTTTGAATGCGATGATGAGTCCACGACAATCATGCGTTAGCCCGCGCGCCGTTCCAGCTTGTGAGTCAAAGCGCTAATCCAGGATTAAGCAAACGGCTGCTGCAATACGATGGTTTCTTCACGATCAGGCCCGGTAGATACCAGCGCGATCGGTGCGCCGACCAAGGCTTCCAGGCGACGCAAATAAGCTTGCGCGTTTGACGGCAGTTTGTCCCAGTCGCTGACGCCGACCGTGCTGTCAGTCCAGCCGGCATGGTCTTCATAAATCGGCGTGCAGGAAGCAATGTTTTCTGCGCCGTAGGGCAGGATATCCACCACCGTTCCATTTACGGAATACCCGGTACAGATGCGTAAGGTTTGCAAACCATCCAGCACATCAAGCTTGGTAATGCATAGGCCGGACAAACCATTGATTTGCGCAGCACGTTTCAAAGCCGCCGCATCAAACCAGCCGCAGCGACGTGGACGCCCCGTCACGGAGCCATACTCATTGCCGCGCTTGCGCAGCGCCTCACCAATCTCATCTTCAAGCTCGGTTGGAAACGGCCCTGAACCGACGCGCGTTGCGTAGGCTTTGGTAATACCCAATACATAATTCAATGCCTGCGGGCCGACCCCAGCCCCGGCCGAGGCTTGACCAGCGAGGCAATTTGATGAGGTCACAAACGGATAGGTACCGTGATCAACATCCAGTAAGGCGGCTTGCGCACCTTCAAACAAAAGCTGCTTGCCCTCTGCCATGAGCTGATGCAGTTCGGCTGAGACATCTGCAATCATCGGCTTCAGGCGTTCAGCCATCACCAGTGTTGGTTCAAACACGGATTCAATACTGACAGGCGCAGCCTTCAGGTAATGAGTCAATACAAAATTGTGATAATCGAGCACCTCAATTAACTTATCGCGAAACCGCTCCGGAAACAGTAAATCGTTAACCCGAATAGCGCGGCGTGCGACTTTATCTTCATAGGCGGGGCCGATGCCGCGCCCTGTTGTGCCGAGCTTGTCTGCGCCTAATTTGATCTCGCGTGCCTGATCGATTGCCACATGATAGGGCAGGATCAACGGACAGGCCTGTGATATGCGCAGACGCGACATAACATCCAAACCTGAAGCGGTTAGTTCATCGATTTCCTGCAGCAACGCGGCGGGCGACAACACCACACCATTGCCAATAAAACATGTGACGTGCGGATGCAGCATGCCAGACGGGATCAAACGCAAAATGGTTTTTTTGCCATTCACGACCAAGGTATGACCGGCATTATGTCCGCCCTGAAAGCGCACCACGCCGGCCACTTCGTCGGTCAGCCAATCGACAATCTTGCCTTTACCTTCATCGCCCCACTGGGTGCCGATCACCACAACATTTTTTGCCATTTTAAAACCCTTTGTTTGAATCTATTGAATGAGTGTGTAACTAAAACGCGTGGACAGCGCATGGGAAAGGCGTGGGAAGTGCCGCGAAAATACGGGTGAATACACGAATTAGCCGTTTACCGATTGCCGGAAATTGCCAGGATTATCGAATGGGATGACTGTCCAGCGACCTTCTTTGTATATAAGTTGACGGTCACAACCAAGCTCATGGGTATGCGCATCATGTCCGGGTAGGTGCGCAATCACAACTTCACCGCCAGCACGCAATTGGTTAATGATTGTTTGTGCAGCCTGGTCTATTGTCAGCGGAGCCAGTATCGCGCCAGACGTAACCTGATCCGCAATCAGCGGCAGCAATGATTTTAAATCCATGGAGAAACCAGTTGCCGCTCTTGCACGACCGAACGCCTTGCCAACCTGATCATAACGACCACCACGCGCTACCGCATCTGATGCGCCTTTGGCAAAAGCCGCAAAAACAATACCACTCTCGTAATTAAATCCGCCTAATTCACCCAAATCGATACTGACGGCAATGCCTTGCGCCGAAAAATGTTGGGCGATAGTGCGCAGTTGTGCAAGCGCGTTGGTGATGCGCTCATCCTGAGGGAGTGCAGCGGTGGCGCGCTCCAGTACGCTAGCGTCACCATATAGCGTTGGCAGACTGAGAAACGCTTCGACCAATTGGCTGGGCAAATTAAGCTTGGCCATCCCGGTTTTGAGACTCGGCGTATCCTTGGCCTCAGTGGCCTTAAAAATATCGTCAGCAACCGCTTGAGAAACCTTGGCCAGATCAATAAGCGCACGAAAAATGGCTGGATGGCCTATATCAAGCTGCACCGCTTTTACGCCTACCGCGGTTAGTGCATCGATCATTAATTGCTGAATTTCAATATCGGCTTCGAGGCCCGCGTGGCCATACAGCTCAGCACCGGCCTGGAAGGGTTGGCGACTCTTGCCTAAGCCGGATGGCAAGGTGTGCAGCACACTACCAGCGTAACAAAGGCGGGATACGCCCTGGCGGTTCAGCACATGCGCATCAATGCGCGCCACCTGAGGCGTCGTATCGGCGCGAATCCCCATCGTGCGGCCGGATAGCTGGTCAACCAGCTTGAAGGTAGCCAAATCCATATCATGACCGGTGCCGCTTAACAGCGAATCTACATATTCCATGAGCGGCGGCACTACCAGCTCGTATCCATGCCGGGCAAACATATCCAGCGCCAGTCGGCGAATATGCTCAAGCTTTTTCGCATCATGCGGCAACACATCTTCAATATGTTCAGGTAATGCCCAAGTTCTCATCGGCTTCACTTTTATTTCATTTAATTATTTCAAGCAGCGTTTTTTTAACATCTGCCTCGTCGGCTTATTCAGCACTTTGTTCAACCTCAGGACGCAAAAACGGCGCGTCCCTGTTTAGGACGCGCCGTTGACGGATTATACGGAAGTTTTTCGGTTCTGCTGATTTAGCTTACGTTAGCGCTATGTTTATTGCCGCCCATCCTGCTTTACTTGCCGCTCTTGTTAGGATTTTTCAAATATTTAAATAAATCAGAACTGGGATCCAGCACCATCAAGTCGGTCTTGTTGCGAAAGCTGTTTTTATAGACATCCATGCTTCGGTAAAAAGCATAAAATTCCGCATTTTTGGTGAACGCCTGCGCATAAATTTTTGCTGCTGAAGCATCGCCTTCCCCTTTAATTTTTTGGGCATCGCGGAACGCTTCAGCCAAAATAATTTCTCGCTGCCGCTCGGCATCGGCGCGAATTTTTTCAGCTTCACCCGAGCCCGTGGAGCGCAGCTCATTGGCTACACGTTTGCGCTCTGAATCCATACGGCGATACACATCAGCGCTGATCTCGGGCACTAGATCAACACGCTTCAAGCGCACATCGAGCACCTCGATACCGATGCTGCGCGCATCTTTATCGGTTCTGACGAGAAGATTTTCCATAATTTTATTACGTTCACCCGAGATCACTTCTGCCAGACTGCGTTGACCGAATTCTGCGCGCAAATCATCGTTCACACTTTGGGAAAGCCGCACCTCGGCCCGGGCAAAATCACCACCCGTTGATACAAAAAATTGTTTTACATCGACGATGCGATATTTAACATAGGTATCAACTAACACATTGTTTTTTTCTTTGGTTTGAATACGCTCTGCATCCTTGCTATCCAGCGTCTGAATGCGTGTGTCGTATAAGCGGATATTTTCAATGAACGGCACTTTAAAATAAAGCCCCGGCGTGGTTTGGATGGCAACCACCTGCCCTAACTGAAATTTAATCGCCGCCTGCCGCTGGTCAACGGTGTAAACCGATAAAACCAGTACCAGCAACAGCACGATGAGACTGATAACAATAGCCGGAATATTTTTTTGCATAATTTTGATCTCGTTATTTCTGGATGTTCAGCAATGAGGCGCTCAGCGATTGCGCAGCGAAGTAGCCCGCGAAGGCTCAGTCGGCGCCGTAATAGTGGCTGGCGCAGCCGGTGCGTCTACGGCCCCTGCAGCAACATTCCGTGGGGTTGAATTATCGCTGTTGACAGGCGCTGTTGAAGGTGCCGTCGATTGAATCAGCTTATCGAGCGGAAGGTACAGCAGGTTCTGGCCGCCTTTTTGATCAACCAGAACTTTGCTCGCGCTCTGCATAATTTGCTGCATAGCATCAAGGTACATGCGCTCACGCGTGACGCCCGGTGCTTTTTCGTATTCTGTCAGCACTTGCGTGAAACGTGATGCATCGCCCTGTGCGTTCGCAATAACACGCTGCTTGTGACCCTGCGCTTCTTCCATCAAACGTGCCGCAGCGCCTTTTGTTTTCGGCAAGATATCGTTGGCATAGGCTTCGCCTTCGTTTTTGAGGCGCTCCCGATCCTGCTTGGCGCGCACTGCGTCATCGAAACTGTTTTGGACTTGTTGTGGCGGCTGCGCGTTTTGCATCGTGACAGTTGAGACCTGAATACCGGTTTTATAGCGATCCAGGATAATCTGCATCAGCGCCCTGGCTCGAGCACCAATATCAGCACGGCCTTCATAAAGCACAAAATCCATCTTGCTTTTGCCGACAATTTCCCGCATCGAGGTTTCGGCAGCCTGGCGCACCGCTTCATCGGGCTCGCGATTAAAAAACAGAAAATCTTCAGGACTCTTCAAGGTGTATTGAACGGCAAACTGAACATCAACAATGTTTTGATCTTCAGTCAACATCAGCGACTCTTCCGGGACTTTGGTCTTCTGATTATTGCGATGCCCCACTTCGATGGCGCGAACTTGCGACACATTAACAATTTCTACCGATTCAAACGGATACGGAATGCGCCAGCGCGGGCCCGGTTGGGTGGTTTGAGTATATTTGCCCAGGCGCAATTCAACCCCACGTTTACCTTCTTCTACAATGTAAAAACCACTACCCAACCACACTACCAGAGCGAGGCCGACGGCCAGTAATATGCCGCCACCCATGGCGGCTTTACTGGGACCACCAGTGTCGTTATCGTTGCCGCCTTGACCGTTATTGCCTTTTTTGCCGAACAAATTGTTGAGCTTCTGACTAAATTTATTGAAAATTTCATTGAGGTCAGGAGGGCCATCATTTTTATTGCCGCCGCGCTTGCCCCATTGCGGATCATTAAGTGACATCTCGGCCGTACTATCGGGACGGTCTGTCGCCGATAATGGTGCACGTATTTTTTTGATCTGATAGCCCAACCGGAAAACAGGGTAGGCCAGAATCGTCAATGGCCATAACAACGCACGTTTATCCAGCAATTGCAAAAGTCGCAACATACTTAACTCACTCCGAGGTGCGCAAAAGATTGCGCTTGATCAATCGAAACAACTTCATTTTCATAGCCGACCTGGGAACGCTCATCAAAATCAGACGCCAGGTCAGTCCGATGGTGCAACATTTCTGCATATTCATGAATGGTGTCGCGCACTAGATTCATGCCGACGCCAGACATCGCACTTACACGCAATTCGATAATTTTATCACTCTCATCACGCAATGAAGCAGAAGCAGGCGCAAATAAAGTTCCCGTATCGAGTAGATCGATTTTGTTATACACAACAATTTGCGGAATTAACTCTGCACCAATTTCCGCAAGCACTTTATTAACTTCGGCTATTTGCTCTTCGCGTGCCGGATTCGCAGCATCCACTACATGCAGCAACAGATCCGCCTCAACCGCTTCGGTCAGCGTTGCATGAAATGCGGCCACTAGGCCATGCGGAAGGTTGCGAATAAATCCGACCGTGTCAGACAGAGCTACATTAATATTGGGCGCAATATACAAGCGGCGAGTGGTGGTATCCAGCGTCGCAAATAGTTGATCCGCTACATAAGTACCTGAGCGCGTCAATCGATTAAACAGGGTTGATTTACCAGCATTGGTATAGCCGACAATCGAGACTGAAAAAGTCCCCGCACGGCGGCGACTGGCGCGCTGAGTATTACGCTGACGTCCTAATTTTTTGAGCTTTTCTTTAAGTTTTTTAACCTTGTCACCCACCATGCGGCGATCCAACTCAAGCTGAGATTCGCCGGGGCCGCCACGCACACTAATGCCGCCGCGTTGCCGCTCCAGATGAGTCCAGCCTTTCACCAAGCGCGTCATCAAATGTTGCATTTGGGCTAATTCAACCTGCAGCTTACCTTCAGCAGAGCGCGCACGCTGGGCAAAAATATCAAGAATTAAATCGGTGCGATCGATTACCCGAACGCCAACAATTTTTTCGATATTACGAATCTGGATTGGGGAAAGCTGGTGATTAAATACCACAAGCGATGCATTGGTTTGCACAACAGCTTCGGCTATTTCTTCAATTTTGCCGCTGCCCGCAAAGGTGGCCGGATCGGGTTTATGACGCTTGCCGGTTAAAGTGGACGCAACCTTGGCGCCTGCACTTGATATCAACTCGCGCGCTTCCGCAAGCTGTACTTCAAAATGCACATCATCAAAATTAATTCCAACAAGCACAGCAGCGCCTTGCGGTGATGCAGAATCAGCAAAATTAGGTTTCATCGTTTTAACAAGAATGAGCTTTGTGTGCTCGTAGTTGTGCTCGCATCATAACGACGCGAGTACATTACCAATCCACAATCCAATTTCGTCACCAAGGCACCGCCTGCAAACAATGCCTGGTAACGATGCTCAAACGAAATATTAAGTTTCGCTGGGCGCTTCAAATGGAATTGAAACCGCACGTGCTGGCACAACAGTGGAAATGGCGTGTTTGTAAACCATTTGCGTGACTGTATTTTTTAACAACACAACATACTGGTCGAAGGATTCGATTTGGCCCTGCAACTTGATGCCATTGACCAGATAAATCGAAACCGGGACATGTTCCTTACGTAAAATATTAAGGAATGGGTCTTGTAATAGTTGCCCTTTTGCACTCATTTTTATTCTCCAGCTTCTAGTTTTAGTTAACAACAACGCAGTAAATTAGCGTCCGAATAGTGATGATACGTGAACCGTGAATTGTTTGTTTTAAATCATTATGACAAAAACTTTTGACCGAATTTATCAACTTTTTCAACATCTCTAGCCCTAACACAGACCGGAAAATTTCATCTAGGTTCCTTGGTTAGCGCATATTGGCTAAGACGTTTCAATTTATTGGCCATTTTGTGCACCAACACACTAATTGCTATACGGATATGCAGGCGCAGCGGATGCTTTTCAAGTATTGAAACGCAAAATCAGCAAAACAGGTTAGCTTTATGCAAGGATCAGGCAAATTTACGTTTCATGCGGATGCGCCCGCGACGACGCTGATTTTCCTGACTTGCCGTCAACACTTGTGGTTTACGATTGGCGTAGGGGTTATGGCTCTTTTTTAGCTCTACCCGCAACGGTGTGCCTTTAAGTTTGAACGCATCCCGGAAAGTGTTTTCCAGGTAGCGAACATAGCTATCAGCCAATCCATCCAGTCCGGAGCCGTGAATAACCACAATCGGTGGATTGTGACCACCCTGGTGGGCATAGCGCAGTTTAGGGCGGTGCAAACCATTCATGGGCGGCTGATGGGCGGCAGTAGCGGCCATCAATGCGCGAGTAAGCTTGGGTGTGGAAAGCTTGGACATGGCTGCCGCGAAAGCTTCATCGATTGACTTGAATAGGGGCGCCAATCCCATTCCGTCTTTGGCTGAAACCGTGTGCATGCGCGCAAAATCTAGAAAATGCAGTTTGCGATCAAAATCACTCTTGGTACGCTCGCGGGTGTAATCATCCAGGTTGTCCCATTTGTTGATGCCCACCACCACCGCCCGGCCGGATTCCAGTACAAAACCCGCAATATGCGCATCCTGATCGGATACTTCCTGGCGCGCATCCAGCAATAACACCACCACATGTGCGTCTTCAATCGCCTGCAGGGTTTTAATGACTGAAAATTTCTCAACCGCCTCGAACACTTTGCCTTTGCGACGAATACCCGCGGTGTCGATCAATGTGTAATTTTTATCATGGAATGTCAGCGGAATGTAAATCGAATCGCGGGTGGTTCCCGGCTCATCAAAAGCAATCACGCGCTCTTCACCCAGCAAGCGGTTCACCAGTGTTGATTTGCCGACATTGGGACGGCCTACAATAGCCACGCGCGGCGTATCGGGATCGAGATTTTCTTCAGCATCCGGAAAATGTTCCAACACATCTTCTATGAGTTGTCGGGTGCCCTCACCATGTGCTGCAGAGATGGCAACGGGCTCGCCCAAACCCAATTCATGAAATTCGGCACAAACAACTTCTTCATTCATCCCTTCGGCTTTATTGACGGCAATCGCCATCGGGATACCGCGCCCCTGAGCATCACGGCGCAAACGCTCACCTATAATTTTGTCTTGCGGCGTCAGTCCTTGCCGGCCATCTACAACAAAAATGACGGCATCCGCTTCCGCAATTGCCTGCAGCGTCTGCTTTGCCATTTCATGCAATATGCCGTCAGTCACCTTGGGCTCAAAGCCACCCGTATCGACACATAAATAGGGCTTTGAGGCGCCACGTCCGTGTCCGTAGTGGCGGTCACGCGTTAAGCCCGGCATATCCGCGACCAAGGCATCACGGGTTTTGGTGAGGCGATTGAACAGCATGGATTTGCCGACGTTAGGACGTCCAACAATAACAATGGTGGGTTTCATTTTTCTGCGCTTAATGCTCTCGCTATATTGGGAGAGCCGGACATGAGAACTGCTATGGAAACTGCTTAAACACGGGTCAGCACGACCGGCAGCCGTGCTGTGATTGCTGTCAAAATTTTCGAAAGGTGTATTCGAAAATAATTTTTAACTGGTGTTTCAGACTACTTGACTGAAAGCGCGTAAACACCGCCTTTAGCAGTCTGCACAATGGCCTTATCGCCATTTTGCAGTAGCGCGACAACCTCGCTTCCATCAGTACTGACGCGGCCAATCAATTCGCCATTTTCCGGTGACAATAGATGCACCAGACCAGTAGCATCACCGACTAGAACCTTGCCTTTAAAGCTTAATGGCGCACCCAGCTCACGACGTTGTAATTTATCCTGTTTCCAGACCGTTGCGCCGGATGTTTTATCGAGCGCATAAACATTGCCCTCTGTGTCGGCCACATATAAATATTTGGCATCGATTGCGACACCATCTGCACTTGAAATTTCACGCGACCACAGCACATTGCCATTCAACGCCTCCACACAACCCGTACGGCCTTGATAAACGGCAGCACAAATACGCGAATCATCCAGAACAGGTATCCCGGCCACATCGGCTACACGCTCAAGCTCGGTCGAACCGCGCGGTGTAGAGATGGTCGCTTCCCATGTGGGTTTGCCGCTTTCTGCTTCAATCGCAATCACTTTGCCGCCTGCATACCCCGCATAAATGGTGCCACGATTCACCACCACGCTGGCGTTAGTGCGCAGGGTCAGGGCCGGAGTAGCCCGTTGAAACACCCATTTACGTTTGCCATCGGCACGGTTCAACGCAAAAATTCGCCCGTCTGCAGTGCGCACAATAACATTGGCGCCAACGACCACCGGTGCCGCCAGCACTTCACCACTAACCTGACTTTTCCAGACCGAACGTCCGGCGGAATCAAATGCCAGCACCTCACCTTTATTGCTCGCCACCACAACCATGTTGTCACTAATGCCGACGCCGCCGGCCAAGGGAATGCCGGTTTCAATTTGGCTGACTTGGCGACCACCCTCGTCGGACAACGCCACAATGCCGCTCTTATGTGTCGCTACATAAATTAATTTATCGGCAAATGCGGGCGTAAACAAATAGCCTGCGGATTTACCCACACTGGATGACCAGACAATCGCAAGATCAGAGTTTTTTAAATCTGGCAATGCCGCCGGTTTTAGCTTGCTGCCGCTGAACAAACCGCAACCTGCCACCGCCGTACACAATATAGCCGCCATGGCAACACGAATTAACCCGAACGCTGAACTCGGTTTTGAAGTTGAGTAAAAAGCTGATTCCGATAACTTAGTCACTTCGTGATTCCTTTACTGTCTTTACCATCTTGAGCATTTTTTTCGCCGGATTTTGCATCATCCTTGATAGCCACTTTTTTACTTTCATCGGTGCCGCCAAACGCATCCAGCTTGGTTTGAGAAATGGCTTTCAAGGCACTGCGTGCGTCGGCTTTTTCAACCGCAATCTGATAGGACGCACGAGCTTCTGCGCGTTTGCCTTGTGCTGCATAAATATCGCCTTTTAAATCTGCCGTGACCGATTGAAACGCTTCATCTTTTGCGCCCTCAAGCGTCTTTAATGCGCCATCATAATCTTTGGTTTCAAGCATGACAGCGGCAAGGCGCACTCGGGCCAAGGTGCGATGTGTGTCACGACCGTTATCGATAACCCATTGCAATTGTGATTTTGCACTCGCAAAATCACCTGCCTCAAAAGCGGCTTTGGCAGCCATCAACTGGGCTTCTGTCGCCTGAAACGTGCCGGGGAATTTGTCGACCAAAGCGCTCACCGCATCAGAAAGTTTTTTGCTATCTTTGACCCCATCTTTGTTGGCAGCGTCTTTACCGGCAGCAACTTCTTCGCCCGTTTTTTTGACGCTCTTGAAAAGCGTTTCAGCTTGTAAGCTCTGGGATTTTTGATAGTAGCGATAAAGTTGTACACCAACCACGCCTACCAGCGTCGCCAATACCCCGGCCGTCACCCAATTACCCCATTTATCCCACCAGTCTTTGAGGGCTGAAATACGTTCTTGTTCTTCTAAATCATAAGTTGACATGTAAAACTTTCACTAATTACTAAAAATGGTTTAGGAGGAGCTTGCGAATAATCGGACGTTCAAGTGCTCTGTGATGAAGTGCTTCGTAACAATAAAATGGCTTCGTCAAGAGTGGCCAAGGCTTGCTCGCCGTCAGCCATGTTTTTGAGGCTCATTTTACCGGCTGCCAATTCGTCTGAACCCAAGATGATAGCAAAGCGCGCGCCACTTCCGTCCGCTTTCTTCATTTGCGATTTAAAACTGCCTATCCCGCCATCGGCAGCGCCGTGCACCGCAACGGCCAAACCGTAGTCCCGCAACTGTTCTGCAATGCCGCAAGCCTGAGGTTCAGCCTCTGCTGCATAAACAACGTAGGCATCCAACATAGATGACGAGGGCTGCCGGGTTTCCTGCAACAACATAATGACGCGCTCAACACCAAAACCGAACCCGCACGAAGGGGCCGGTTTGCCACCCATGTTCTCAACCAGGCCATCATAGCGACCGCCGCCAGCGATAGCTAGTTCCCAGTCCTTGCCGCGCCCGATAAATTCGAAAACGGTGCGGTTGTAATAATCAAAGCCGCGCACTAGACGTGGATTAACCTGATAGACCACACCCGCGGCATTGAGTCGTGATTTAACGCCGTCAAAGTGGGCGCGTTCTGCCTCACCCAGATAATCAGCGAGCTTGGGTGCCGCGTTGGCCAAATCTTGCATTTTTGGATTTTTACTATCCAGCGTACGCAGCGGGTTCGTATACAGGCGGCGCTTTGCGTCTTCGTCCAAATGATCCTGATGCGCTTCAAAATAGACTACCAGCGCATCGCGATGCGCCTTGCGGGCCGCCGCGTCACCGATCGAATTAATTTGCAGCTCAATGTTCGAAAAACCAAGCCGCTTCCAAAGCCGCGCCAGCATCGTAATCTGCTCGGCATCAACATCAGGACCAGCAAAACCAAGCGCTTCAACATCAAATTGATGAAATTGCCGATAGCGTCCTTTCTGTGGACGTTCGTGCCGGAACATTGGCCCCCATGTCCAGATACGCTTGGGGCCGTCATAAAGCAGGTTATGCTCAATCGCCGCACGCACCAGGCCAGCAGTCGCTTCGGGACGCAACGTCAACTTTTCGCCGCTTAGACCGTCTTCGAAGGAGTACATTTCCCTTTCGACCACATCAGTCACTTCACCCAGCGAACGCACATATAACGGGGTCGGCTCAACTATAGGCGTGCGCATCAGGCAATAGCCATATTGCTCAAACACTTCACGTGTGACATCTTCCAAAAATTGCCAAAGCGGCGCATCTTTGGGCAGTAGGTCATTCATACCGCGGACGGCTTGAATCGTGGCTTTGCTGGCTTGCGCGAGCTGCTGGGGAGAATTACTCATGCCGCTTGGTTTTTGGTTTACGTTACAAAACGCCTGATTTTACAGGTATTCAGCGTCGCTTCGCCACTTTTGGTGTCGGTCAGGCCCGCGGCGAGTCACAATCCATTACCTGCATGACCAACACTGAACACTGCACAGCGCCGTGCCAAGCCAAGCCAACCAACTATTTTTTACTTTCTACTCGAAAGCGCAATATGAATTTTCAGTGAAAGTTTAAATCCGTAGAGCAGATCATCATCGCGTTTGACTTTTTGCCACTCATGAATTGATCAAATATCCGTGGGCGCACCCAGGTTTTCGTCAGCAGCGCCGCCATTTGGCAGCATTTACAAAATAGGCCGAGTAGCACTTAAATCATATCCGAAAAAAGCACTATCTCGTTTATCCACGAGGATTTCGAGGCATTTTGTCGCCATGATTCCCGCCACTGCTAGACTTTCATTTATGGTTTGGCTCATATTTGGCGGTCATCTGTGTTTGACTTTGATCTTCCGGCTGCACTAATTTAAGTGCAACACAATTTCAAACATCAGATTAATCTCCTGCTTTCAGCTTGGCATGAATGCGCCGTGTGGTGCGCCAGACTGCCCATAGCACCAGCGGAATCATTGCGCCGGTGATGATCTCAGGATCGATTGGCACACCAACAGCTTTGAGCGCTTTATTTAAGTAGAGCAACAAGCTGATCACGTAATACGAAATAGCTGCGATCGATAGGCCTTCTACTGTCGATTGCAGGCGTAGCTGGAGTGCTTGACCGCGCGTGAGTTTTTCCAGCAACTGCTGATTTTGCACCTCGGTGGCAATATCCACTCGGGTCCGCAACAACGCGCTGGTGCGTGAAACCCGTTCGGACAATGAGGCCAGCCGTTGCGCGGTAGCTGCCACGGTTGCGATGGCGGGTGATAAGCGACGCTGCATGAATTCGCCAATCGTCTGCGTACCTGGAATCGGCTTTTCGCGCAGCTCGGCAATACGCTGGCTCACCAGCGTATCGTAAGCGCGGGTGGCCGAAAAACGGTACGCATGCAGCGCAGTGGCACGCTCCACCCGCGCCGCCAATGACACCAGCGTATCCAATAAATCCTGATCCATGGCGGTCTTGTTTTCAAGCTGCGCAGTGATATCCGCCAGCCCGCTTTCCGCATCTGCCAACATCGGCCCCAGCTGTTTAGCCGTAGGTAAGCCGCGCAACGCCATCAGGCGATAGGTTTCAAGCTCCAGCAGGCGATGGGTGATACGGCCGGCACGCGTTTCGCTGGTGCCGGGCGGCGCGATCACCAGCATGCGCTCATAGCCGTCCGCGCCGATGCAGAATTCCGTTACCGCCCATGAATGCCCATTGCCCATTTGCGAAGCCACCACCGCACGTCTGCCATACCAGGTCTGCGCCTGAGCCATTAGGGATATTTCATCGCTGAGATCGCCATTCACAATGGCGAGCTGAATGGCAGCTATCGTGCGCCCCGGAATATCACGCAGCCATTCAGGCGCAACCACCAAAGCAGACAGCAATTCCGGATCAGACGCGCCCACCCCCAGTAAGGCGGCGGCGGGCAACGGCTGCACGATGGTATAACGGGTAAATTCGGTATGCCGTTCCCATTTGACGGTATAGCCTTCAAAGCGCAACCGCAAAAAATTATTGTTCAAGCTATCCAACGATAACGCGTGTTGATTGGGCAAGTTTCGCAGGTGTCCACACTCTTGCTCTCGCGTTACCTCGGCGTTCAGCACAGCCACGTAAATGATGAGTGCTGGCAACCTTACACGCGCCATCGGTCGTGCATGCACCTCGTTATGCAACGTGACGCGCAACGGATCATCCGGCGGAAGCGCTGCCGCTTTCGTAAAAACAAGTGGTGGCATGGAATTCATAACGAATATTAAGCGTATTCAAATTCCAAGCGCAATGATTTACGCAAAACGTCGCGTTGATTTAGCAGCGCAGCTTGATGGCTTGGTCGATCATGTTAAGCCATGAAATTTATGCGCGCAGCACTTCTCCAAACCGCCAATGTGGTGGCCGCTCGCAATCTCGATGTTTTTATTCCGCAATTTACTGCTGTGACCCCGTCCTTTGCGTGCGTCTGAATGTGAATAACGCGCAATATAGGCAAGTCAACTTTGATACCCATAAATTGATCAGAAAGCCGCTATCAACATGGCTCAGAAATGAGTCGTTACACTTTTAATCGCCTAGAATGTGAATCGTTCGTTAAAATTCGTTTTTGTATTGTAAATAAATTATATTTTACCTTAAGCGTTTGAAATAATATGAAACGAGTACTGGAATTTAATGCGGGTTACGGTCGTTTGTTGAATGATCATGACGAGCCTTCATTACAAATTCTTTGCGAGCAATGCGATGACGTGGCACTTCAGCTCACCGGCATCCATCCCGGTGCCGATGCCGCGAATAAATTACTCACTGATGCGGCGTTGCCGTCTGCTACCCAGGTTCGGGGATCATGCATCGGGATATTTGATTTTTCATCATCACTCATTGGCGTACTGATCATTCGGCAACACCAGCCTAATGAACATGATTGGTATATTGGTTTGTTGATGTTCAAACCCGACATGCGCGCAAGGGGTTACGGCCATAAGGTGGTTGAAGCGTTTCAGCATTATGTTTGGGAACAGCGCGGCAAACGCATATTGCTGGCAGTCATGTGGAGCAATCCTCGCGCGATGGCGTTCTGGAAACGTCTGGGATATGAAACCGCACGTTCTCTGGAGCCGATGCAGTTTGGACGGTTGATGCAATCTGGCTTTGAATTGCAGCAACGACCTAACACTTATCAAAACTGGCCAACACCGACGATGCCTGTTATGCACGACCGAAGCGCATTCGAATAAAAGGTTAGCTGCTTCTCGCCTTTGCATAACTATGCACAACGCGCATGATTTTTTTGCGTGAATTCGAGAGCCGCAATTGACGACAAGTCTATAATGCGGGCTCCACGAATAATTGCCTGCTGCGTCAGGCCACACTCCATGACGATATCAATCTCAACGACTGCAGAACAGCGCAAAACCATTCTCCTGAATGAAATCAACCAGCTCATTGACTCTAAAGTGCCTGACAAAGAACAGGCTGCAGCCAAAGCTTTTGCGGCCAGCTACTACCGGGAAATGGACCCTGAAGATTTTACAATGCGCGGCGCCGCTACCTGGTGCGAGATTGCGCTTAACCACCTGCAATTTGGCCAAGAGTTTCAGTCTGGCGCTGCGAAAATGCGCATTTTTAGTCCGAAGACCGACGAACATGGTTGGACTGCATCAACTACGGTCATAGAATTTGTTAATGACGATATGCCGTTTCTGGTGGATTCAATTGCCATGGAAATCAATCGCCAGGGAATTGCCACGCATTTTGTGATTCATCCGTTATTTGATGCACTGCGTGACAAACACGGCCAACTCACCTATCTGGACAATCCGCATGACGGTGTAAAGCTCGAATCATGGATTCATGTTGAGGTTGAACGCATCAGCGATCCGGCGCGTATCAAGGCGCTGGGTGATGGTTTGGTCGCAGTGTTAGGCGATGTGCGTTCGTCCGTTGAAGACTGGCCGCAAATGAAAGCAAAAGTCGCTGAAATTTTGGGCTCCATGAGCGGTGCTGCAAAAGTGGTTCCGATCGAAGAGCTGGATGAGGCTCGCGCATTTTTAACCTGGGTTGGCGATAATCACTTCACGTTTTTGGGCTATCGCGATTATGAATTGACCGAACAAAATGGCCAAGACGTGCTGAAAATCGTCCCCAAATCCGGGCTCGGTATCTTGCGCGAACCCAAGCTTGGCGGGGTCTCAGCGAGTTTCACTGAATTACCGCCGGAAATTCGCGCCCTCGCCCGCAACCCGCAATTACTGGTGCTCACCAAAGCCAATTCACGCGCTACCGTGCATCGCGTGGGCTATCTGGATTATCTCGGCATCAAGCGTTTTGATTTAGACGGCCAAGTCATCGGCGAGCGTCGTTTTGTGGGGCTTTATACGTCTAGTACCTATCACGCCAATCCACAGGATATTCCGCTATTGCGGCAGAAAATTCAGCGGGTGATGACGCGTGCCGGCTTTCCGCATTCTAGCCACGCGGGCAAAAATTTATTCTCGATTCTCGAAACTTATCCGCGCGATGAATTATTCCAGATCGGCGAGGAGATGCTGTTTGAAACCGCCATGGGCATTCTGCGATTAGGCGAGCGTGCCCGGACGCGGGTGTTCGTACGCCGCGATGTTTATGCGCGTTTTTATTCCTGCCTGATTTTTTTACCGCGTGAAAATTACAACACCGAGGTCCGTGTAAAACTCCAGGAAATTCTGAAACGGGCCTTTAATGGCACCAGCGCAGAATTCAATGTGCAATTATCCGAATCCGTTTTGGCGCGTGTTCATATGCTGGTGCGTACCTCACCGACTGTCAGCACCCAGGTTGATTTAAAAGCGCTGGAGGCCGAAATTGTGGCCGCCATCAGCCGCTGGGAAGACGGTGTATTTTTAGCGCTTAATAGCGCCCGCGGAGAAGCTGCCGCCAACGCCGCACGGCGTGACTTTGTGTTGCCTTTCCCGGCCGCCTATCGGGAAGATGTTTCTGCGCACGAAGCCGTGCAGGATTTTGCGATGGCACAAAAGCTGTCGCCGGATAATCTGCTGGCGATGATGCTCTATCAAGCAACTGAATCCGCCGCTGACACCCTGCACTTCCGGCTATATCAGCTGGGAGCCGCGATCCCGCTGTCAGCGAGCTTGCCGATGCTTGAAAACATGGGTGTCAAGGTGGACAGCGAACGTTCATATGTGATTGAGCGTCACAGCAATCCTGCGATTTATATTCATGATTTCGGATTGGTACATACGTTCAAAGAACTTAATCTTGCAAACGTCAAAATGAAATTTGAAGTTGCATTTGGCCGCATTTGGGCACGGCAGGTTGAGAACGATGGCTTTAATCGTTTGACCTTGGCGGCGGCGCTGGCGAGCGAAGAAATTGTGATGATCCGCGCTTATGCAAAATATTTAAAGCAGGCAGGATTTACCTACAGCCAAAGCTATATCGAGCAGACGCTCGCCAATAACCCTGCCATTACACAGGCACTGGTTGCGCTTTTTCATCAGCGCTTTGATCCTGCACTCCAAGCCACGCCAATGGCCAGCGCTGAAACCGTCAAGCATATTCAGGCGCTGCTGGATACCGTCAGCAATGCCGATGAAGACCGTATTTTGAGGCGCTTTTTAGCCGTGATCCAGGCCACGCTTCGTACCAATTATTATCAGCCTGACGCGGTAGGGGAGCGCAAGCCTTACCTTTCGCTAAAGCTTGAATCCGCCAAGGTGCCGGAGCTGCCTGAACCCAAACCGTTATTTGAAATTTTTGTTTATTCACCGCGCGTTGAAGGCATCCATTTGCGCTTTGGAAAAGTCGCGCGCGGCGGCTTGCGCTGGTCTGATCGCCCGGAAGATTTCCGCACCGAAGTACTGGGCCTGGTCAAAGCGCAACAGGTCAAAAACGCAGTGATCGTACCGGTGGGCTCCAAAGGCGGCTTTGTACTTAAAGCCGCACCACCGGCAGCCGAGCGCGAGGCGTATATGAAGGAAGGTGTTGCTTGCTATCAAACTTTCCTGCGTGGACTTTTGGATCTGACGGACAACCTGGTTAAAGGCAAACTAGTTCCACCCAAACAGGTGGTACGTCATGATGAGGATGATCCTTATCTGGTGGTTGCCGCCGATAAGGGCACCGCAACATTTTCGGATTATGCGAACGCCATTTCAAAAGAATACGGCCACTGGTTAGGTGATGCTTTCGCATCCGGTGGTTCAGTCGGCTATGACCATAAAAAAATGGGCATTACCGCTAAAGGTGCATGGGAAAGCGTCAAGCGGCATTTCCGCGAGACCGATTTCAACACTCAAACCACTGACTTTACGGTAGCGGGTGTAGGCGATATGTCGGGCGATGTTTTCGGTAATGGCATGCTGCTTTCGCGGCATATATGTTTGGTGGCCGCGTTTGATCATCGCCATATTTTTCTGGATCCTGATCCGGATTCAGCTATTGGTTTCAAAGAGCGCGAGCGCATGTTTGCTCTGCCTCGTTCAAGCTGGGAAGACTACAACAAAGCCTTGATTTCTAAAGGCGGCGGTGTGTTTTCGCGTGGGGCAAAATCGATAGCGATTTCGCCGGAAGTAAAAAGCGCACTGGCTATTAATAATGACAATATGACGCCCGTAGAATTGATGCGCGCCATTTTGAAGGCTCCTGTAGATTTATTTTATAACGGCGGCATTGGCACCTACATCAAAGCCAGCTATCAAAGCCATGCTGAAGTCGGCGACCGCGCCACCGATCCGTTGCGCATTAACGGTAATGAGCTGCGCTGCAAGGTCGTCGCTGAAGGCGGCAATCTGGGCGCGACCCAGCTTGGCAGGGTCGAAGCCGCCATGAATGGCGTGCGTATCAACACCGACGCCATAGATAATTCAGCTGGTGTGGATTGCTCTGACCATGAAGTAAATATCAAAATTCTGATCGATGCGATTATTGATCAGGGAGATTTAAAAATTGACGAGCGTGACGAGCTGCTGGCGTCAATGACTGATGAAGTCGGGGCACTGGTGCTGCAGGATAATTATTTTCAAACCCAAACTCTGTCAGTTTCAGGGGTGCGCGCAGAAAAATTACTCGATGCGCAATCCCGCTTTATTCGCCACCTGGAAAAAGCCGGTCGACTCAATCGAGCGGTGGAATATCTGCCGGATGATGAGGAGATCACAAGTCGCAAAGCCAATAAAAAGGGCCTCACCTCACCGGAACGCGCGGTGCTGCTGGCTTACAGCAAGATGGAACTATCTGACGTGCTGCTTAAATCAAGTCTGATCGATGATGAATATGTCGCCAAAGAGCTGATTACCTATTTTCCCACCGCGCTCCAAAAGCGCTTTGCCGCGATCATGCCCCGTCATCCGTTAAAGCGCGAAATTATTGCCACTGTAGTCGCTAACGGCACCATTAACCGCACCGGCAGTGTGTTTGTAAACCGCATGCAAGAAGAAACCGGCGCCTCAGCATCCGAGGTGGTGCGTAGCTATATTCTGGCGCGCGATGTGTTTGGTTTATTGCCGCTTTGGCAAGCCATTGATGCGCTCGACAATCAAGTGCCCGCATCGATTCAAAATGAGATGACTATTGAAGTCGGTCGGCTGGTCGTGCGTGCCACGCTGTGGTTTTTACGTCGTCGTTCGGAGCAAATGCCGATTGCACAAGTGCTGGCTTTTTTTGCCCCCGGCGTGGCAGCGGTTTCATCGCGACTGGGCGAATTTTTATCAGCTGAAGATCTCGCGGCCATCAAACAGGCTGAATTTCACCTGACCGAGCGTGGCGTGCCGGCGGCATTATCCAGCGCGGTTGCGAGGCTGGATGCGTTGTATTCGGTACTGGATATTGTTGAAGTCTCGGTTGAAAAAAAACGGGGGGTGCCACTTGCTGCTGCGGTTTATTTTGCATTGGTGGGCAAGCTCGACTTGCGCTGGGCATCGGGGCAGATTGCCGCTTTACCCGCCGACACACACTGGCAATCGATGGCCCGCGCCGCCATGCGTGATGATATTGCCAATCTGCAGCGGCAATTGACGGCGGGAGTATTGAATTTGTCGCCTGAATTAAATGGTGCCACTGTGCTCATTGATGCATGGTCAAGCCATCATGAAAAAGCGCTTGCCCGCATGCGTGAAGTCATGGCCGATTTGAAACACGCCAGAGAATCAGATCTGGCGATGCTATCGGTGTTGCTGCGCGAACTTCGTGTACTGGCCTAGGACAAAACACATGGTTATCAAACTCTCCGCACGCGCTGTTTTTTCAGTTATCGCGCTTATTTGCATCGCTCTTCTGTTAACAGCATATCAATTGCAATACGGTGCACAACGCCAACAGCCCTGTCCGTTATGCATCCTGCAGCGCTATGCTTACATAGGCATTGCTTTGGTTGCCTTAATAGGCGCAATACACGGCCCACGTAGAACGGCAGGCATGTTCTATAACGCCATCATTGCTATTATTGCTTTGGTCGGCGCAGGCTGTGCACTGTGGCAGCTCAGCAAAGGTGACACCATGCAATCATGTCTGGCCGATCCGTTAGGCAATTTTGTCAACACCTTGCCCAGTGCAAATTGGTGGCCCGAATATTTTTTTGCGACCGGCGGCTGTGCTGATAAATACCCGCCCATCCTCGGCATCACGGTGGCCGCATGGTCGCTGTTGTGGTTCGGATTATTTGCCGCGTTTTCACTCGCACTTATCGCGAAAGCCAAGCGTGCGAGCCGTGCGGCCGCATTAACAAAAGTCAGCAGCTGACATGATGATTCAAGAGCCCACCTCCAGCAGCGCACAGCGAACCGCGCGGCTTCTAACCCTGGCAGGGGCAATTCCGTTTGTGGTGCTAGCTGGCATGCTGTTTATGGGCGAGTCGTATGATGTGTCACGCGGCCAGCCATACGACAAGTCGCAAACTGCGCTGGCTCTGCAGCTCCTTACCACCTATGCGGCGGTGATTTTATCGTTTCTCGGCGGCATTCAATGGGGTATCGGTATTGGCTTTTCCGAATCAGCGCCGCGCAGTGCCACCACGCTTTTTTATCTTTCCGTGGTGCCATCGCTGCTGGCATGGGCGATGCTGTTTGTGTCGCACCCCACCTCCCGCATATTCGTTACCATCTTTTTATTCGGCTTTGTGTGGGCTATTGATACCCTGCTGAATTTGCAGAAGCTGATTCCGCTCTGGTTCTATAAACTACGTTCAGTTATTACCGCGATGGTGATCATTACGCTGCTCATTGCGGTAGTCAAAATTCAGGCCCTGCCTGGTGTGTAGCCGGTCGTGACTACGTAAATTTTTATTATTTTTTAAAGCCAATCGAGTATGACACAACCCATCTGGCATCGCCGCCCTACTCTGGCCGAGCTTAACCATCCGGCGCCCACGCTGAACGCGCACCTCGGTATCGAATTCATTGAGGTCGGCGATGATTATCTTAAAGCAAGGATGCCAGTGGATCACCGCACCCATCAGCCGATGGGCTTGCTGCATGGTGGCGCTTCAGTGGCATTGGCTGAAACGCTGGGCAGCACGGGGGCGTTTTTAGTGGTGGATACGAGCAAGCATAATGTGGTCGGCCTTGAAATAAACGCCAACCATATTCGCAGCGTACGTGCGGGCTTTGTGGTCGGCACGGCACGGCCACTGCATATCGGCAGGGCCACTCATATTTGGGAAATCCGGATCGCCGATGAAGCCGACAAACTCGTCGCCATTTCACGCATCACCATTGCGATTTTGAATAAAAATCCGGTGGATGCCTAGTGTGAAATTTTGTTGAAAGCATCATCACATTTTTCGCCGAATTTTTTTGCCCGATTTTTTACGCCCTATCGTGATTTTCTGGCTCTTCCCGATGTCGGCACGACCCTGATCATCACGTTTTTGTCACGCATGCCAATTGGCATGATGGGGCTGTCGATGGTGATGTATTTGCGCGAATCGCTGGGAAATTTCAAAATTGCCGGCAGCGTGCTAGGCGTATATTTTTTTGCGATGGCGGTTGCCGCGCCGGTACAGGGCCGTATTATTGACCGGATCGGCCCGCTGCTGCCGCTGCGCATAACTGCCGTAATGGAGCCGCTTGCATTCGCGCTTTTTATCGCGTCGCTGTGGTGGCGCTGGCCACTGGCTGCCGTATTCACGTCAGTCGTGCTGATGGGGATTTTCTCGCCACCGATCACGGTGCTCACGCGCACCTTGTGGCGACACCGTTTTGAAAATGATGCGGATCGGCGCATGGCATTTTCGGTCGACTCAATACTGATGGAAATGAATTTCACCATTGGGCCAGCACTCATGGGCATTATTCTCGCGTTCAGTAATCCGCGTGCTGCCATTTTGACCGCATGGGGCGTGGTAACTCTTTCGATCGTGGTTTTTCTACGTTCACCCGCGCTCAAATACTGGCAGCAGGAACAGCCCACCGAACGGCATTTTTTAGGCCCTCTAACAGAACCAAAATTAATTTTGCTGTTCGTCACCATATTTGGCCTGACCACGGCCTGCGGCTTAATGGAGGTGGGTTACCCTGCCTATGCCACCGCGATGGCAACCCCTGCCTTTGCCGGGCTGTTGCTATCGCTCAATTCGGTTGGCAGCGTCATTGGCGGCGCGATTTACGGTGGCTTGCATCTCCGGAAGCCGGTCGAGCGGCAGTTTGCGTTATTGCTGGCGATGTTTGCCGTGCCGCTGATGTTGCATGGCGTGATTGATCATCGACTCGGCTTTGCGTTTATTGCTTTTATTGCTGGCTTTACGATTTCGCCAGCGTTTGCAGCGCAGGCATTAATGGTCTCGCGTCTGGCGCCCGCCAAATATGCGACCGAAGCCTTTACTTGGTCAGCGACTTTTATTGTGTGCGGGTTGGGAGCCGGAATGGCGGCGGCAGGAACTCTGGCCGAGACGGTGGGTGTGAAGGCACCGTTTGTTGCAGGCGGACTGTTAATGCTGGCGATGGCTGCATTAGCGCTGATGCTAAAACCCGGCGCATCACATTACTGAGGTCGCTGAGCTAAACTCAGCTTCTTCACACAAAAACTCTCCCTACTGCATACCCTCGTCCAGCACCACGCCAGGCGGCAACGATACCGTTTCGATGCCCTCTTCACGCAAGGCAATCGCTTCATCAATAGATACCCGACCGCGAATATTGCGCTGCGATTCTTCACCGTAATGGATCCGGCGTGCGGTCTCGGCAAATTCTGTGCCGACGTTTTCGGTATTGCTTAATACGAAATTTTTAAATTGCCGCAACATGTGTTCCTGCAAGCCCGGCATCATCGAGGCGGCCAGTACTTCTTGCCCTTCGATTAAGCGTCGTTGACCCGTGCGGAGTTGTGATGCTGCGCTATCGCTATCGTTGCTATTGCTGTTGTCGTTGTTGCTGTAGTTGCCACTACCGTCGCCGCCATTGCCACCATTGCCACCATTACTGCGGGAAACTGAGGCCCCCGAATTTATACGTGGCGCCGAAAGCTGTTTGGTAATGTGCTTATCGCCGCAAAGGGGACATTCCACCAGGCCACCTGCAGCTTGACGATCATAGTCTTCTGCCGAACGGAACCAGCCGTCGAAGCTGTGCTGTTCGGAACACGATAAATTAAAAACAATCATTAAATTCTCAAAAATTAAGGACTCACAACGGCGAATTTTATCTATTATAAATGGCGATGACTTATAGATCTTCAAGGTGCTTATCGCTAGAGGTTGACTTACCCCATCAGCTAGCAACGCAGACTACGGCATAAAAGTGGACGCGTATTGCTTTCGCAATACATTTTTTTGTATTTTACCCATCGCATTACGTGGCAAGTCGTTAACGATAAAGACTCGTTTGGGGACTTTGAAATGGGCGAGTTTTGATTTCAGTACGGCGATGATGTGTGCCTCTGACATCACTTCCAAAACTTCACCTGCCGCAGCCACCGCCTTAGAGCCCCCGCCCAGAGCCGAGTTTGGCACAATGTTGGGCATAATCACCACCGCCACCGCCTCACCAAAATCAGGATGCGGCAAACCGATGACCGCACTTTCAGTCACACCGGGCAGCGCGTCAATCAGCAGTTCTATTTCCTTGGGATAAATATTGTAGCCGCCTGAAATAATCAAATCTTTCGAGCGCCCGACGATGGTGATGTAGCCATCGGCATCCATCACCCCCAAATCGCCGGTCTTGAAAAAACCATCCTCGGTAAATTCTTCCTGGCTTTTTTCAGGCATGCGCCAGTAGCCGGGCGACACATTGGGGCCTTTTACCTGTAACACGCCCACCTGTAATGCACCCATTTCATGAAGACTGGCAGCGGTAAAGCAGGTGTTGACGTGTTCATGATCAGCATCAGCAACGGTTGCGATACGCACCGTCACACCCGGCAGCGGCTGACCTACCGTACCGCCCTTGCGCGCGTCCACCAATGGGTTAGATGTGAGCATACCGGTCTCGGTCATCCCGTAGCGCTCCAGAATCGTGTGGCCAGTGCGGGTTTGAAATTCACTGAAGGTATGGGCTAATAAAGGCGCGGAGCCCGAGATGAATAGCCGCATATGGCTGCATGCTTCCCGCCCAAACGAGGGCTCCGCCAATAGCCGCGTGTACATGGTGGGCACACCCATAAAAATGGTGGCGCGTTCAAGCGCAGCCACAGCCGCCTTCGCTTCAAATTTATTCTGAAAAATCATGCGCCCGCCATGGTACGCATTGAGCAACGCCGTATGCGCCGCGACAAACAGACCATGCACATGAAACAGTGGCAGGACATGCAGCAACACATCGTCTGACTTAAAGCCCCAATGCTGATGCAGCGTAAGCGCGTTAGAACTCAGATTGCGATGCGTAATCATCGCGCCTTTGCTGCGCCCGGTGGTACCGGAGGTGTAGAGGATTGCCGCAAGATCGTCATCACAACGCGGCACAATGTCTGAATTAAACTCTAGGCCTGATGAGGCGTTTGAGGCAATTATGCTCCAAGAGCCTCTCCCTGCTTCATTTAGGGTGTAGCGCTGCGCAATATTCAACTCAGTACAAAGTGGTCCAATCCAATGCTCATCCTGCGGCGCATGAATCATCAACTTCGGTTCTGCATTCTCTAAAAAATAGCGTATCTCACCTTCACGATAAGCGCTGTTGAGCGGCACATAAACCACGCCCGCTTTAAGACAGGCGAGATACAACATCAACGCTTCGGGCGATTTTTCAGTCTGTACCGCTACCCGTTCGCCGGGTGCAATCGCCAGCGCCAGAATGAGGTTCGCATATTGCGAAATCGTCGCCTCAAATTCAGCAAAGGTGATGATACGTCGGACCGTCCCCGGTCCATCGCCCTCGATGAACACACGCGATTTATCCGCCGGGAAGCGGGATGCAAAAAGTGCAAATAAATTCTGGTTCATGTTTTTAAATATCGTGTGCGCACGTGCATGTATATAAAAATCAGTCACAAAAATCAATTACGTAAATCAATCGCGCAAATAGCCCACCTTCAATTCATCATCCGCGACCCTGGCCTTCACATAATCAGCCAGCTCATATTGGGCCGCGTCTGCGTCGCCCAGAATGCTGGCGACGGCCTTGCTCGGCAGCAATTGGATATCCGCACCATGCAGCAAATTCACTTTGTGCGAAGCCGCTGCCAGCGCCACATACACACCACCACCCACACGACCCAATACGGTGGTTTCAATCATCGCACCCATTTTTGCCAACGTCATCAGCGCGATTGATAAATCGGCCAGATAGCAGGACAACATCGCGCGCTCATCATCGAGCTGTGCGGAATGCGCTTCGCAATCCACCAGTACATTCACACGCTCGACTCCCTTGGCGGCGAATTTGGCACCCAGCGCCCACACCCGATCGGCCAGTGCCCAGGTGCGGGCCGCACCCAACAGGCGTTTATCAATCAGGCCGAGCAATCGAATCCCCCCGCTCACATCTTTGGCTTTACCAAAAAATACTTTGGATGATGCGATAGTTGACTCAAATCCTTGATAGCCCAGCGGATACAACGCCGCCACATCTTTACGTTGCACCACATCATGGCGTGTGTCACCTTGTGAACTGGCCAACGCCAGTGCAGCAGCAACCGTCGGATGAGTAGCCAGTTTTTGATGCTGCGCCAGTTTCTGATGCTGCGCGTGTCGGCTGCCTGGCGAAGCGCTCAAACTGGATATTGCCGTGTGGTCCCACACTAATACGTTTTGTGGCGAAAGCTTTGCGCGTGCCGCTGCCCCAATGCCTGCGCTGGCGATGGCGCGAAAACTTTCGTCCAACGCCGAGACGCCCGCGGCCGCAGCCAAAATCGTGGGGCCGGACATGGCCAATTGTGTATTCGCGGAGAACACCCGCTGCTGCGCCAGCGCCGCCAACATGCTGGCCCCGCCATAGCAATGCGTGCCCAGCAACGCGGTCATCGGCGCGCCCGCCAGCGTCATTTCGAGTGCTGCACGATACATGTGGCGAAACGCGCCCAGCGCCGGCAACCCTTCCGAAACCCGTGCGCCGGCACAATCCAGATAAAGCAGTAGCGGGGTTTTTTGTGCACCCACGATCCGAAACAAACTCGCTAACTTATCGCACTCTCTGACGCCAATTGAGCCTGAAGCAATTTTGTTTTCTACCAGTGCAATATGCACCGGACGCTCATTTAACGTCCCCCGTCCGAGCGTGAGATTACCCGTCGCCTCGCCCAACGGCGTGAAACCGGTAGTGGATTTTAAAAGCTGTAGCGTTTCAGTGGGCGTCATGTAAGTGGCAAGTTAATAACATGAACCGAAAACCTGATGTCCAGGCACTCACCTCATATCGGATTAGTGGTTCGAGCAAGATTATAGCGCCCTGTTAAACTTGCAAACTTAGTTGACAAACGGCACTGGTGACGACGACAGTCACGATGACGACAACAACAAGCGTAGAGAAAAATAATGGAGCGGGGGTTGAAAACACAACCCGATGCATCATGTTTTTGTCATGCGCTTTTCATCATTTGATTTTTGTCATTTAATTTTCACCACCCACAAGCGTGCCAGATTCTCAATCTCACTAAAAACATGATCGACATGGACACACATCTTAATCTTAGCGTTGACAATATCGACAACCCGCTGCTGCAAACCTGGACTACCCCGTATGCACTGCCTCCGTTTGGCGAGTTTTCAGCGGCTGATTTTCAGCCTGCATTCACGGTCGCGCTGCAGGCACATGATGACGAGCTGGATGCCATTGCGCTCAATCCGGTAGCAGCTACATTTGACAATACCATCGCCACATTCGATAAAAGCGGTCGCCTTTTGAATCGCATTGAAGCCTTGTTTGAAAACCTGACTGCATCCGAGACATCGGCTGCGCTGCAAGCCGTTGAACGCGACATGGCCGCGCCTCTGGCTGCGCACGGCAACGCGGTGTACATGAATGCATCGCTGTTTAAACGCATCGATGATCTGTATCAGCAGCGCATTGGTTTAGGGCTTAATACTGAGCAAGCACGCCTTCTGGAGCGCATTCATCTCGATTTCCTTCGCGCCGGCGCACAGCTTTCAGTCGCAGCACAAGCACGCTACGGCAAAATCATGGAACAACTGGCCGAACTCACGACCCGTTTTACGCAGAATTTATTAGCGGTCGAAGCGGCGTATGAATTGCGGCTCGGGCCGGACGATCTCGCCGGATTACCGGCTGCCGTCATCGCATCAGCCAGGCAAGCCGCGCAAGAACGGGGCACCAAAGAAGGTTACATCATCACTCTTTCACGCTCATTGATAGTGCCGTTTTTAACTTTTTCGGATCGCCGCGATTTGCGTGAGCAAGCATTCAAGGCCTGGACTCAGCGCGGCAGTCAGAGCCCTGAAGTGGAAACGAGCACCGACACCAACACAAGCACAAATAATAGCTCGTCAGGTGAACCTGACAATCTGCTGGTTGCGGTTGAAATCATGAAGCTGCGCCTCGAACAAGCACAGTTGCATGGTTTTGATAATTATTCTGACTATGCCCTCGCCGACATGATGGCCGGCACACGACAAGCTGTCGATGATTTGTTGATGCGACTGTGGGCACCCGCCAAATTAAAAGCCGCAGCAGAATGCGCGGCACTAAAAACCATCGCAGGCGATGATCACATTAAAGACATTGCAGCTTGGGACTGGCGCTATTATGCGGAGAAAGTTCGCGCCGCCCGCTATGATTTACGGGATGCCGAGATCAAACCTTATTTTCCGCTGCATCGCATGGTCGAGGCGATATTCGATTGCGCACAACGCTTGTTCGGCATTCGTTTCACCGAGCAGCCCAACATCAAGTCGTACCATCCGGATGTCAAAACCTACGAAGTCCACGATGCTGATAACAAACTGATCGGGATTTTCCTGCACGATAATTTTGCCCGCGCCACCAAGCGCGGCGGCGCGTGGATGAGCGTCTATCGCTCGCAGAGCAGGATCGACGGCGAGGTTATGCCGATTGTGGTCAACAACAATAATTTCGCTAAAGGCGAGCCGACGCTGTTGAGCTTTGATGATGCACGCACCCTATTCCATGAGTTCGGCCACGGCCTGCATGGCCTGCTTTCAAATGTGCATTACGAACGTCTGGCCGGTACCCGCGTGCTACGCGATTTTGTTGAACTGCCGTCGCAGTTGTTCGAACACTGGCTCAGCGAGCCTGAGGTACTCAAGCGCTTCGCCCGACACTATCAAACTCACGAGCCGATTCCCGATGAGCTCATAGCCAAACTCAAGCAAGCTCGCACCTTTAATCAGGGCTTTGAGAATGTCGAGTTTGTCGCTTCAGCGCTGCTCGATATGGCGCTGCATAGCCGCCGCAATATGGACGGACTTGATCTCAATGAATTCGAAACCGAACAGCTCACGCGACTTGGCATGCCCAGAGAAATCGTCATGCGGCATCGCTTCGCGCATTTCCAGCACTTGTTTTCTGGCTCAAGCTATGCGTCCGGCTATTATGTTTATCTGTGGGCTGCGGTGCTCGACGCCGACGGATTTGAAGCCTTCACCGAGGCCGGTGATCCGTTTGATCCCGTAATTGCCAAGCGACTGCTGAAATATATTTATGCAAGCGGCAATACCAGGCCACCGATGGAAGCCTATCGCGCGTTTCGCGGCAAAGAACCCACCGTGACGGCGATGTTGCGCAAGAAAGGCTTGTTGGAGGATTGATTGCGCTACAATCATCAACCTTGATTCGGGCATCAAACCCTAGCATCGGCGGGTGTTTCACGGCATAAATGCCTCAAGCGGCACGTCAATAGGTGACTTTGACTTTTAAATGATGATTTTCTGCGCGAGCTAGCCACCACACCAATAAAATTAAAACACCCTGCAGCACGAGACGCATCCACAATGCCGCCTCACTGAAATCCGGATAGAGCGCCGGATGTAGCGCCATTTGAATGTGAACCGGGCTGACCGCAATCATCAGTGCGATCATGCCCCACGCTGCGAGTCGTTCAATGCGCCGAAAAAACAGCATGACACCGAGCAATATCTCAGCCACACCGCTCACATAAACCAGTGCAACGTGCCAAGGCAGATAAAGATAAGGCGGCATGATGCTCACATAAAAATCTGTATGAATAAAATGATTTGCACCGGCAATTACAAAGCTTGCGCCAAATATCCACTTCAGTATTGCTCGTAAGGGTTGCATGCGTTTGGGTTGTGCTTAATCAATGCGTGATCGCCGATATGGTCGAAGATGCGGACGAACCAGCACCTTCGCCCAGCACAAACTGCGCAACATCATCCAATACCGGTGCTATGCGCCGCAGCGGCCACGCGAAGGCGCCAATCAACGAAGCGTGACTGGCGCCGGAATATACCTTCAACGTGACCGGCACACCCGCCGCACGCAACTTTTCGGCGAGTTGTTTGGTGTTACGTTCCGGGTTGACGACATCATCGGTGGCGGGCACGCCCAGAAAAGTGCGTGGCGCGGCTTTGGTAACGTAGTCAATTGGTTGGGAGCCGGGTGGATAATCAGGATGATTAAATACCGGCTGTGCCTGCATATTGGTCATCGGAAAAAAATCATAAGGCCCGGCTAAACCGATCCAGCCCGCCACTGCCGACGGCTTAACGCCTGCTGCCGTGAGCCAGCGCGGATCGAGTGTCAGCATCGCGGCGTTATACGCACCGGAGCTGTGACCCATTAAATACAAACGTTTGGTATCGCCACCGTAGCGCGACACCTCACGCTGCGCCCAGGCGACGGCGAGCGCACAGTCGTTAAGAAAATCCGGATAGCGAACCTGGGGATAAAGCCGATAATCCGCCACGATGACGAGAATGCCTTTGGCAGCCAATGCTTCGGCAACGAAGCGATAACTGGCACGATCCCCGCTAACCCACGATCCACCAAAGAAAAATACCACCACCGGAAAGCTGGCTTGCGCAAATTGCGCAGATTGCGCAGATTGTGGGGGCAGCTTGGGTTGATACAGATCCAGCTTGTTGCGCGCATCTGGACCGTATTCAATATTAACTGTTGCGCTATAGGTGTCGGTGGTCGTTAACCCATTAACAATTTTCAACGGCGAGCATGCCGAAACAATCACGGCCAATATCAGCAGTGCAATAACAACCAGTGTCATACGCAACATGTTTTTTTACCCACAGAGAAAATATTTTTTGCATTTCATGACTCACAAGCGCCATACCGTGAAATAAATAACGGCTGCGAAGTCATGATGGCCAAATAACCTACGGGGCTGGTTGTGATGTGGATTCTTTCGACGTTGCAGATTTGCCAGTCGCCCTCGGCTTTATGGATTTATTCGATGCTGCGGGAGGTGCTGTAGACTTTTTTGCCTTGGACGTCATATCACTCGTTTTCACGCCCGCGTCGGATTTGGCCTGACTGATAAGCGCGGCACAATTGCTGTCCTTATTTTTACCAAAATCAAGCAGCGGTATTAACGCGCCGATGCCAGCCGTGGCCGCACCCAGTGCAGCTGCGAGACCGCCGCGAATAATGGCACCGCCTAATTCAGGCCGCACCGCCGGGTTCTTGAATGTGCCCGCAATGTTGACTGGGCCACGTAAACTTGCCAGGCTAAATCCTTTCGAGCGAGACACTAGCCTGATGTGTAGCGATTCATCAATAAAATTGATATCGCCACTGCCGGTCACATTAACCTTGGGCGTATCAAGCACCAAATCCTGCACGATGAAATCGCCGTTAACCGCTTTAAAATTGCCGACCATGCAACCAATCGGCGTTTGTTTATCGCCGGCGAGAAGCAGCCTGAGCGAATTCGCAATATCGAGGTTCGCGAGCCGCAGCGATAATTCACCAACCGAGCCACCGTCCATAATCAACGCGGCTTCGCCGTTTGAAGAGCCAAGCAATTGCGCCATTGAATTACCCTTGCCTACCAACTTGGCACGGCCACCCATCGTGCCCGTATCAGCCGAGGCGAGCTTGGAATTTGGAAACATCTGATCGAGCCTGAGTCCTTTGGCGACAATGTCTGCGCGGGTGGTGATATTTTTCTGGCTTCCGTCCATTTCTATTTGCGACACCAGATGTCCGCCGGCCATCCAAAAATCGAGCGGCTTGAGTTTAAGCACTCCGTTGTTGACAAGAAGATGAGCACTCATTTTCTCAAGTGGCATGGATTCAGTCACGATGTGTTCACCGCGAAAAAGCACGTCCATGTCTGCAGCCTGTATTTTTTCAAGGCTGAAAGGCTCGGTCGGCATCAACCTGTCGCTGGGTGGTGGCGCCTCGCTGCGCCGGGTGCCACGATCCGCGCCAATGAAACCGCCAAGGTCACGCATCAGTAGTTTTTGCGAGACCAGGTTAGCGGTTATTTTTTGCGGCTGCTGGCTACGATCAACCGCAAAATCACCACTGATGTCACTTTGTCCCACGACGCCTTTAAAACGGCGAAAAGTCCATACCTGGTCGGCATGATCCAGAAACCCGGCGAGCTTGTAAGCAGGTGTTGGCGGAATCGGCACGCCGATAATCGGAAACAGTAACGCCAAATCGCTGCCTTCCAGTTTGAAGTTCAGCTGCTCGGATTTGAGATTCAAGGGGTCAACCAGCGTGCCATCAATACTAGCTTTGGTGGTCCCCATCATGGCCGCTACCTGCAGCGGATAAGGATGGGTGGCATCGCGCACACTCAATAGCGCCCCACCTCGTCCCTGTAGTGACATGGGCATACCTTTAAAACGTCCTTTGCCCGTCACCTCAAGGCGAAAATCAGATTTATCGGTGCCATCGGCCAAGGTTTTGACAGCCATCACGAGGTCAGTATGGTGTTTTAGATCGCGATAGGTCGCGCTACCTTGATCAATCGTCAGCGCACCAATCTCCGGAAATTCCATTGGCTTGCGCTTTGGGTTAAAAATCCAGTTAGGCGCGCCATCGCTATCTATTTCGAGCCAAACGCGAGGCTCGGACAACGCTATTTCCGGCAATACCACATGCCCACCCAGGAGCTTCAAGAGATTAACCCTGAAATCGAGGCGCTTGATCTGAGCCATATTGGGGTCATCGCTGTCAGCCTTATTGCCGAGCACGATATCGTTGGCGATGATGCGTGGGTGTAACGAAAGGTGCACCGTCAGATCGCCATTAATCGCAAAGCTTCTGCCGGTTAGGGCAGTCACCCTTTGCGCTATCGGGCCACGCAATAAGTTCCAATCAAAAAAAATGATGATCATCACGATTAACGTCAACAACAGTAGCGTGGCGACGGCAGCACGTACCCACCATTTATGCGAACGCCAACCCTTGTTGGGGGGAGGCAAGGTGTCAACTTTAATAGTTTCAGGATGCTTGGAAATCATGCGTTGAAGTTCTCGAATCTTTTATGGGTTTTGTCTTTGCCGTGCAGACTGTCGGAATTAACATTCATAGGCCACATTGTCAGAAGGTCAAAAATACGTTGGCCCGCCAAAATATGCGGTGCGGTAACGAACATAAGGTTAAAACTCAGCAGTAATTTGACCACACCCTTTTTAATGCCAAAGCGCTGAGCTGAGAACAAACGGGCTTCATTATCGATCCGCCATATTGTCGCAGTCAATTTCGCTAAGGCGTCATCAAACCGACACACTGCGCAGGCAGGATTGTATCGATTAATGCTGAACCAAAAATATCCCGTCCACATTTTTCATACGGGAATCTTGCCCTGTGAATAATCCATTCCCTTCTCACCAGTCACATCGTCATTTCCTGCAAATGCTGGCTGGCGCGCCCATGCTTTCTTTGGCGTCTTCACTGTCAGCGGTTACGCTACTGACAGGTTGTAACAGCGGCAGCGATAACCGCTTTGTAGATAAGCCGAGTTTCAATAACGTCAGCTTCCAGTCCATGGCCGCACCCAACATGGTAAACCCTGCGACAATGGCCACGACCTAGGTAAGCTAAACCCTGAGGCGCGGTCTATGCGCAAACTCTGCGCGGCGGTCAAGCTGACAAGAGCGGCATCGCAATACCGAGCGAATGGGTGCCGGTTGATATGACCGCCGTACCTGCGCTCATCAGTGAAGACCTCGGCGGCGGTAAATTCAAGCAGCAGGACATGCTGGGTAACTTCGCAAATGCAGAAAAAATCGCGACCCCTGACAA
>ENA-OFCD01000234-OFCD01000234.1-metagenomes-genome-assembly--contig:-NODE-234-length-37470-cov-7.189309_pt1 | contig 37470 bp, 29 predicted proteins | sample MGYA00153392_OFCD01 | MGnify analysis MGYA00153392 | reverse complement strand
GATCGCCGAGGCCGCCGACTTCTTCTCCTTCGGCACCAACGACCTGACCCAGATGGGCTGGGGGTTCAGCCGCGACGACGTCGAGGCCTCGTTCTTCTCCCGCTACCTCGACCTCGGCATCTTCGGGGTCAGCCCGTTCGAGTCGATCGACCGGGACGGGGTCGGCCGGCTGGTGCGGCTGTCGGTGGCCGAGGGTAGGGCCGCCAAGCCCGACCTCAAGGTCGGCGTGTGCGGCGAGCACGGCGGTGACCCCGACAGCGTGCACTTCTTCCACGACGCCGGGCTCGACTACGTCTCCTGCTCGCCGTTCCGCGTTCCGGTGGCCCGCCTGGAGGCCGGCCGCGCCGCCGCCGCCGCGCGGATGACCGGCTAGGTGCCGCTGCTCCTGCTGTCCAGGACCGTCCGGCGGGTGATCGCCCTGCTCGTGCTGGCCGTCCTCGCCGTCGTCGGCGGCACCGCGGCCCGGATCTGGTGGATCGCCCGGCAGGACGACCGGACCGCGAGCGACGTGATCGTCGTGCTCGGCGCGAGTCAGTACAACGGCCGCCCGAGCGCGGTCTTCGAAGCCCGTCTCGAGCACGCCAAGCAGCTGTACGACGCCGGAGTCGCCCCGCGGGTCGTCACCGTCGGCGGGGCCGCCCCGGGCGACCGGTTCACCGAGGGCGACTCCGGCAAGACCTACCTGGTCGGTCGTGGTGTCAAGGACGTCGTCGCCATCGGTGAAGGCCGCAACACCCTGGAGAGCCTGCAGGCGCTACGCCGCACGATGACCGCCAAGGGCTGGCGGAGCGCGGTGGTCGTCACCGACCCGTGGCACTCGCTCCGGTCCCGGCGGATGGCCACCGACCTGGGCATCCGCGCCGTCAGCTCGCCCACCCGGCAGGGCCCGTCGGTACACACCCGCGGCACCGAGATCCGCTACATCGCCCGCGAGACGGCCGCGTACCTCTACTACCGGGTCTTCGGGCGCAGCACCGAGGGCGGCCCCAGCGCGGTGTAGCGGACATCGCGTGACGGCCGACCGCGCGACCCATCACGTCGCGGCCCGCGGGCGACGACCGCGCAAAGGTCCTCCCGTGCCGCTGCCCGACCCCTCCACAGCTGCCCCCGTCCGAGTTCGCACCGGCGGCGGCCGCCCGTGACACCGCCCTAGGCTCGCCTGATGACCCCGGGGCCGCGCGCGCCCATGACGTACTCCGACGCCGATCGCGAGCGCCGAGTCGGCGGCCCGGAAGGCACCGGACGTGCCGCCTTCCAGCGCGACCGGGCGCGGGTGCTGCACTCCGGTGCGCTGCGGCGCCTGGCCGGCAAGACGCAGGTGGTCGAGCCGATCGCGACGTCGTCCTCGGCCCCGCGGACCCGCTTGACGCACTCCCTGGAGTGCGCGCAGGTCGGCCGCGAGCTGGGGGCGGTGCTCGGCTGCGACCCCGACCTGGTCGACGCCGCCTGCCTCGCCCACGACCTGGGCCACCCGCCGTACGGCCACAACGGCGAGACGGCGCTGGACGAGGCGGCGCAGGCGTGCGGCGGCTTCGAGGGCAACGCGCAGTCGCTGCGGGTGCTCACCCGGCTCGAGGTCAAGGTGCCCGGGGCCGGCCTGGACCTGACCCGGGCTGCCCTGGACGCCGCGACGAAGTACCCCTGGCCGCGCGGACCGCACAGCGTGAAGTACGGCGTGTACGACGACGACCTACCGGTCTTCGGCTGGCTCCGCGACGGCGCCCCCGACGGGGTGCGCTGCCTGGAGTCGCAGGTGATGGACTGGGCAGACGACGTGGCGTACTCCGTACACGACGTGGAGGACGGTGTTCTCGCCGGGCTCGTCAGGCTCGAGGATCTCGCCGACCCGCAGGAGCGCGACGAGCTGGCCGCGCTCGCCGCGCTCGTCTACAGCGACGACAGCGCCACCGACCTGCGCGCGGTGCTGGACGACCTGCTGGCGCGGACGTCCTTCCCGCGGACCTACGACGGCGGCTCGGCGAGCACCGCGGCGTTGAAGGCGTGCGCCAGCGAGCTGATCGGCCGGTTCTGCAGCGCGGCGCAGATCGCGACCCGCCAGCGGTACGGCGACGGCCCGCTCCTGCGCTACGCCGCCGGGCTGGTCGTCCCGCAGGTCGAGCGAGCCGAGTGCGCGCTGCTCAAGGCCGTCGCCGCGCGCTACGTGATGAGCCGGGCCGGCGCCCACACGGCCCAGGCTCGCGAGCGCGACGTGGTGCGTGGGCTCGTCGACCAGCTGTGTGCGCGCCCGCACGAGCTCGGCCCGCTCGCCGCGGAGGCGTGGGCCGCCGCGGGCGACGACGGGGCGCGGCTGCGAGCGGTCGTGGATCAGGTCGCCAGCCTCACGGACGCCTCCGCGGCCCACCTGTACGCCCGGCTCCTACCGACCTGACCGGACTGCTCCGTCCTGGCCCGGCGATCCCCCATGCGGTCGTACGATGAGCCCCGGCAGGTCCTGGACCCGGCTCGCCACGGCGGTCCGAGGGCAGACGGGGGTGGGGCGTGGCGGGACGGATCCGCGACGTTGACGTTGTCCTGGTCCGGGAGCGGGCCCGCATCGACGAGGTCATCGGCGAGCGCCTCCAGCTGCGCCCAGCCGGCGGCGGCCGGCTGAAGGGTCTGTGCCCCTTCCACGACGAGAAGTCGCCGTCGTTCAACGTCAACCCGGCGCTGGGCTTCTTCCACTGCTTCGGCTGTGGGGTCTCGGGTGACGTCATCACCTTCCTGCGCGACTCGGAGCACCTGAGCTTCGTCGAGGCGGTGGAGATGCTGGCCGGCCGGTACGGCATCGTGCTGACCTATGAGCAGGGCTCCGCGGCGCCGGGGCGCCAGAGCAGCCAGCGCACCCGCCTCGTGGAGGCCAACCGTGCCGCCGTGACCTTCTTCGCCGAGCAGCTTGAGAGCCCGCCCGCGGCCGCCGCCCGAGCCTTTCTGGCCGAGCGAGGGTTCGACCGCGAGGCGGCGTCGACGTACGGCCTGGGGTTCGCGCCCGAGGGCTGGGACGTGCTGGTCAAGGCGCTGCGGGCGAAGGGGTTCTCCGCCGAGGAGCTGCTTGCGGCCGGGCTCGCCAGCCAGGGCCGGCAGGGTCCCATCGACCGGTTCCGGCACCGTCTGGTCTGGCCGATCCGCGACCTGACCGGCGAGGTCGTCGGCTTCGGTGCACGCAAGCTGTCGACCGATCCCGGCGACGACAGCCCGAAGTACCTCAACACCCCCGAGACGCCGCTCTACAAGAAGAGCCACGTCCTGTACGGGTTGGAGGCCGCGAAGAAGGAGATCGCCAAGCGCCGCCAAGCCGTCGTGGTGGAGGGCTACACCGACGTGATGGCCTGTCACCTGGCGGGCGTGCCCACGGCTGTCGCGACCTGCGGCACCGCGTTCGGCAGCGACCACATCGCAGTGCTGCGTCGGTTGCTGATGGATTCGGGTGAGCTGCGCGGCGAAGTGGTGTTCCTGTTCGACGGCGACGCCGCCGGGCAGAAGGCCGCGCTGAAGGCGTTCGACAGCGACCAGGAGTTCGTCGCGCAGACCTTCATCGCGATCAGCCCGGGCGGCATGGACCCGTGCGAGCTGCGGCTCGCGCACGGTGACACGGCCGTCCGCGACCTCGTCGCCAGTCGGGTGCCGCTGGTGGAGTTCGCGCTGTCCTCACTGCTCGCGAAGTACGACCTGGAGACCGCCGAGGGCCGGGTCGGTGCGCTCGGCGCGGCCGCGCCGCTGGTAGCCAAGATCAAGGACCGGGCGCTGCGACCGGAGTACGCCCGGCGCCTCGCGGGTCGACTCGGACTGGATGTCGAGGTGGTGCACGCCCGGGTCGCCGAGCTGACCGGGCAGCCGCGCGCACCCCGTCAGCGCGGCGCGGCGCCCCGGCCGGCAGCGGACACCGCGGCGCTGGCCGTGGAGCGTGAGGCGGTGAAGCTCGCGGTGCAGCTGCCCGTGCTGGCCGCGCCGGTGTTCGATGCCATCGACGAGCAGGCCTGGACCGACGAGCAGCTCCGCAGCGTGCGGATGCTCATCGCCAAGGTTGGTGGCACCGCTGTCACCGCAGGCGGTGAGGCCTGGGTGGCGGCGCTGCGCGAAGCCGCCGATGACGACGCCCTGCGCACGCTGGTGACCGTGCTGGCGGTGGAGCCGCTGCGCAGCGACGCCGAACCCGACGGGCGCTACGTCGCGGCGGTGCTCAGCCGGCTGCAGGAGTTCGCGCTCAGTCGACGCATTGCCGAGCTCAAGCCACAGCTGCAACGGATCAACCCGGTGCAGGAAGCCGAACGCTACGGTCGGGCCTTCGCCGAGCTGGTGCAGCTCGAGCAGACCGTACGCGCGCTGCGTGAGCGGGGAGCAGGGCAGCTGTGAGCCCCGAGCAGGCACGGTCCGTCCTCCACTCCGCGGACCTGCCTGCTCCGCCCGTCCTCGCGCGCATCCCGGAGGTGCATGAGCTGCTCGCCCGCGGGCGCGCTGCAGGGTCGTTGACCACCGAGGAGGTCGCCGCCGCCGTCGGAGCTGCGGAGCTGCCGCTGGAGCAGCTCGAAGCTGTGCTGAAGGCAGTCTCCGACGCCGGCATCGAGGTCCTCGACGATGATGCCGGCGACGCCGAGGACGAAGCCAGGGAGGCCCGGTTGGCGCGGCAGGAGGAGATCGACGCCCGGACCGCCCCGACCAGCGACCCGGTCCGGCTCTACCTCAAAGAGATCGGCAAGGTCGCCCTGCTCACCGCGGAGCTCGAGGTCGACCTCGCGAAGCGCATCGAGGCGGGCTTGTTCGCGGCGGAGAAGCTGACCGGCGCTCAGGTGCTGTCCGCGGCGCTGCGGCGCGACCTGGTCGCCCTGCAGTGGGACGGCGCGATCGCCAAGCGCCAGCTGGTGGAGGCCAACCTGCGACTGGTGGTCAGCATCGCCAAGCGCTACGTCGGTCGCGGCATGCTGTTCCTCGACCTGATCCAGGAGGGCAACCTGGGGCTGATCCGGGCGGTCGAGAAGTTCGACTACACCAAGGGCTTCAAGTTCTCGACGTACGCGACCTGGTGGATCCGCCAGGCCATCACCCGGGCGATCGCCGACCAGGCCCGCACCATCCGGATCCCCGTGCACATGGTCGAGACGATCAACAAGCTGGTCCGCCTGCAGCGCCAGATGCTGCAGGAGCTCGGCCGGGAGGCGACGGCCGAGGAGCTCGGCGCGGCACTGGAGCTGACGCCCCAGAAGGTGCTGGAGATCCAGAAGCTGGCGCAGGAGCCGGTCTCACTGGACACCCCGATCGGCACCGAGGAGGACTCCCACCTCGGCGACTTCATCGAGGACAGCGACGCGGTCGTGCCGCCCGACGCCGCCTCGTTCATCTTGCTGCAGGAGCAGCTGGAGACGGTGTTGCACGGCTTGTCCGACCGTGAGCAGCGGGTCATCGCACTGCGCTTCGGGCTGCAGGACGGCCATCCGCGCACCCTGGAGGAGGTCGGCCGCGAGTTCGGCGTGACCCGGGAGCGGATCCGGCAGATCGAAAGCAAGACGCTGTCCAAGCTCCGGCACCCGTCCCGGTCGGACAAGCTGCGCGACTACCTGGACGAGTGACACGCCTAGGCTTTGCCGATGCCCTTCCCGCGCCGACGCTCCGTCCCCGCGACGGTGAAGGCGCTCCGGCTGCCGCCAGGGGAGCGGCGCACCACCTGGGGGCTGACCGTCGACGGCGAGCCCGTCGTCGCCACCGACGTCGCGCTGGTGCTGCCCGGCGATAGGCGCCTGGAGTGGTCGCAGGTCGAGCGCGCGACCTGGCAGCCGCCCCGCCTGACGGTCCTCGAGGTCGCCGAGGTGGCGGGAGCGGGCCGCCGGCACGTACTCGACCTCGACGACGTCGGCGACCTGCCGCAGGTCGTTCGGGCCCGGGTCACCGGCAGCGTCGCCTGGTCCAGCCACGAGAAGCTGACGCCGGCCGGCGGGGTGCGGGTCGTCGGTCGCCGTGTCGCCGGCGAACGAACGCTGCGCTGGCAGCTGGTGTTCGACGCGGGCACCGACCGCGACGACCCGCTGGTACGCGCGCAGGCCGACGACCTGCTCGAGGGGGCCCGGCGCTCTATCGGCTGACCGGTGCGCTAGCCGGCGAGACGGGCGGCGGACTCCTCCGGTGCCCGCAACAGGCGAAGCACCGCCGCCTCGGTCGCACCCTGTACGGCAGGTTGGCCGAAGACCGTGTCCAGGCCCAGGTCGGGGAGCTCGTCGACGATGGTGATGCCGTTCTCGTACAGGTCAAGGACGCGCGGGTCGATGTAGGACGCCCGGCACACTGCCGGGGTGTTGCCGAGGTAGGCCGCGACCTCCTTGACCACCCGGGTCACCGCGCGTTTCCTGGCGGTGGGGCTGGTTTCGGCGTGGGTGGACACGGCCAGGCCGACCGCGGCGTACACGGTGGCGTTCCAGGTCCGGAAGTCCTTGGCGGTGTGGTCGCCGCCGGTCACCTCGCGCAGGTGCTCGTTGATGTCGTGGCTCTTCACGTCGACCCAGCCGCCACCGCCCTGCCAGGCCAGCAGCTCCTCGCCGCCGCCGCGCCGTCGCTTCATCGCGGTGACCACGGTGCGCACCTGGTCGTCCACGAGGCTCTGCACCCGGTGCTTGCCGCTCTTGGCCGTGAAGTCGAAGGTCAGCACGCCGCCCCGCGAGACGGTGACGTGCTCACGCCGGATGGTCGCCAGACCGTACGTCTGGTTGGCCTCGGCGTACTGCTCGCTGCCGACGCGGAAGAAGCCGAGGTCGAGCAGTCTGACGGCGCACGCCAGCACCCGACGCCGCGTCAGGGCGCGATCCGCCAGCTGCTCGGCGATCCGCTCCCTGGCCACCGGCAAGGCCTGGGCGAAGTCCAGGATGCGTTCGTGCTTGACAAGATCGCGCTGGACGCGCCACAGGTCGTGGTAGCGGTACTGGCGACGACCGCGAGCGTCGACCCCGGTGGCCTGGATATGACCGTGTGCGATCGGGCAGATCCAGACGTCATCCCATGCCGGGGGCAGCACGAGGGCGTCCACCCGGGCCAACGTGTCCGGGTCGGTCACGGGCCGGCCGGCCGCGTCGACGTAGCGGAAGGCCTGTCCTGCCCGGACGCGGCCCAGTCCTGCGGAGGCGCAGTTGACACGCTTGAGCCTGGGCACCCCGACCATGTACCCGGTCGCCATCGCCACGACTCGCCCGAGTTGGGCTTACCCGTCTGTCTCCAGGTGCATGGCGCTCTCCTCGGCGCTGTACCCACCGAGGTCGGTGCCGCGGTCGCCGGCCACCAGGTCCGCTTCGGTGTCGGGACGACCACCTTCATCGGGTTCGACGAGCCGTCCGACGCCTTGGCCGGCACGCTCGTCGAAGGGGGTGTCGGTGCCTGGGGACTCGTCCGCGTCACGGTCGGCGGCGACGAGCACCTCCGGTTGCTCACGGGCAAGCCGCCCGTCCAGCGCCTCGCCGTCATGCTCCTCGGCCGCGGTCGTGCCGAAGTCGTCCACGGCGAGCGCGGTGTCGTGCGGCGGCTCCGCGCCGTATGCCGAGCCGTCGTCACCGCTGGCATCCTGGCCCGGGCTGGCCTCTCCGGGGTCCGGGATTCCCTCGGCCTCGAACTCGGACGGGCGCTCGGGGATGCGGGCAGTCATGTGAGTCCTCTCGTGACAGGGTTGACCGAGCTAAACGACGTCCGGCGCTGACCCGCTCGCCGAGGCGCCGGGGACCGGTCCGCTCGACACCGGGTGGCCACCGAGGTCGACCACGACGTCGTTGCTCCGAGTCGTCGCCGGCGAGGGGGCGACCTTGTCGCCGACAGCCTCGACCTTGTCGTTGACGGTTGCCTTGGCCCGGTCGGCTGCGGCCGCGGCGGTAGAGCCCACGCTGCTGGTGAGGTCCTGCACGGCCGGGCGACCCATCAGTTCGCGCACCTTGCCCTCGATCTGTCGGTAGCGCTCCTTGCCGGCCTTCGCGCCGAGCACGTAGCCGGCGCCGAGGCCGACGGCGAGAGTGAGTTTGCGGATCACGGTGTGCTCCTTGGGGGGGTCGTGGCGGTCGCTCCTAGACCGTCCCTACCCCTTGCCGGGGCTCCCTCACCTGCTCCGGTCTGAGCGCGGCCGTGCGCTAGTCTGACGGCCCGCCGGGTGACCGGCGCCCTTCCCGCGTAGCTCAATTGGCAGAGCATGCGACTGTTAATCGCAGGGTTCCTGGTTCGAGTCCAGGCGCGGGAGCCCCTCTGACCTGCAGATCCAGAAGCGAGACGGGCGCGGGCATCCTGGTGGCAGAGCTACCGGGCGGGCACAGTGGCTCGCTGTGAGCAAACTGATCGGTCAAGCCAGCCTCCGCTCCTGCCCACGCCGACCAGGCGGCCGGCCCGGATACCACACTGCCTTCGGGCGCCGGGTTGTCGATCGCCGGCTGGGTGGCGATCATGCAGGGCGATGGCAACTTCGTCATCTATGCCAATGGGGTGGCGCAGTACAGCACCGGCACGTTCGTCGCCGGCAGCCGCGCAGGTCATGCAGGCCGATGGCAACTTCGTCATCTACACGCCGAACAACGTGCCAGGCTTCAACACCAGGACTTTCGCCGCCAACAGCACTCTGGTCATGCAGTCAGACGGCAACCTGGTCATCTACTCACCCACCCGGGCGGTGTGGAGCCGGACCACCGGGCGCAGACCCCGCCACTGATGCCTCCTCCCACGACGGGCCTCGCTGACCCCAGGCTCAATCGGTAGGGCCATCCCACCGAGTCGGTGGCGCGCCGTCGATCTGTCGTACGAACTCCAGCAGGTACCAGGCACGGAAGCGGCGCTGGTCCGGCGGCGACACGAGCGTCATCAGCTCGTCCCCGCCGGCACAGCGCTCATCGGCCGCGTCGAGCAGCTTGAGCAGCCGCCGGCAGGCCGGGGCCGCTGCGGCCGGCACCTGGTAGCTGAAGTCGCGTACCCGGTCGCCGGCCTCCAGGGCCGCCTCGAACTCCGCCTCCTGGATACCGCTCGCTCCGGCGTAGCGGGCGCGCAGCTCGCTCATCAGCCGGAGCAGATCGGGTGATATCCGCCGCGTCGATGTCCCCGTGCTCGCACCGAGCTGCAGCAGCGTGAAATCGCGCATCAACTCTGCGGTGTGTTGAGCGGAGCGGTCCCACAACCGCACGGGTGCGCCGACAACGTGCACCGTGAACAGCTCCTCGGAGCTTGGCTCCGCGGGCGGGTCGGGGATGGTGACCACGACCTCGAGTCGGCCATCTGCAAACAACCCGTCGTCGGGCGTCTTGGTCACCAGGCGCCCTCGAGGTCCACGCCGAACAACATCCGCGCCTCGGTAGCGGCAGTCTCCCGCTCACGGCCACCCGTCTGCTTGCTCACCGTGAACCAGACCGATTTACCACCCGGACGGACGGCATCGCTGCTGTCGGTGCCGGAGGTCACGCTCAGGATCCGCAGCAGTCGCAGGCCGCGGCCGGTGGAGCTGACGTGGTCGATGCGACGCTGGTGCGGCAGTGCCGGACTGCCGTCCGTCACGCTGACGCGCACCTGGCAATTCGCGTCGGTGATACCGAGCAGGATGTCCGTCCCCGCGTGCAGCACGGCGTTGGTGACCAGCTCCGAGACCAGTGTGCGGACCGACTCCTGGGCCTCCCTGTCCGCACCCAGCAGCTCCACCGTCCGCACCGCATAGCGCCGGGCCTCGGCGACGACCTGCGCGGAGGGCGAGAGGCGAAGGCACTCGATCTTGCGCCGATTCGCGGTCATCGGTGCGTCTGACACCGCGGCCCCGCCTCCCCGTCTTCCAGAACTCCCGGCCGGCTACGCCCGGCCGCATCCTGATGTTGGGTGGCGAATGTTACAGCGGGGGCTGGTGCCAGCTGTGGCGGGGTGGGATCAGCCAGGCCTTCGGCGGGCAGGATGCGTACATGCGGTTACACCTGGAGCACGAGCGCGTCCTCACGTTCAACGACGGGTCCCCCGTACGTCACGCGTCAGCGCTCGCTCCACTGGGCTCGGGCTGGCTGGTCGTCCAGGACGACGCTACCTCCGCAGCCTGGCTCGTGGATGGTCGTGTCCAGCTGCTGCAGGTGCTGCCCGGCATGGACAGGCCAGCCGACGGCGCCTCCGCGCAGATCGGGGCGGCCTGCGGATTGCCCCTGGGAGATGGACCGGGAGCGCTGCTGCTCGGCTCCGGTTCCTCCTCCGGACAGCGGCGGGGCGGGCTGGTCCACACCGGCGCCGAGCCGGCTGTCGAGGTGGGCGAGCTCGGCGGTCTCTACGACGCCGTCGCACGGGCGCTCGAACTTCCCGAGGCCACGCTCGACCTGCAGGGCATCGCCCGCAACGGGGGGGTCCTGCGCTGGTTCCAACGCGGCATCGGGGCGCAGCTGCCCAACAGCAGCGTGGACGTCGACATGGCCGGGCTGGTCGAGGCGCTGCGCGGGCGCGGGAACCCGGCCGATGTCGAGCTGCGGTCTGTCCGCCGCTACGACCTCGGCGAGGTCGGCGGGGTGGCGCTGGGTGCGACCGACGCGGTGGCGCTGCCCGGCGGACGCGTGCTACTCAGTGCGGTGGCAGAGGTGACCCCGAACGCTCAGCATGGCGGCCCGCTCGCCGGCGCCGTCCTCGCGCTGCTCGACGGCGACAGCGTGATCGACGTTGCCGAGCTGCCGCGCGTCAGCGGTGCCGTCCGCAAGCTGGAGGGGCTGGGCGTCCTCGAGCTGCTTCCCGACGGTGCACGCCTGCTCGCGATCGTTGACGCCGTCGATCCGCTGGCAGCCTCGCTCGCGTTGACTCTGCGCGCCTGCTGGGACCGTGCGTCGTCCTGATCATCGGTACCTGGTTCCGGGCGGCCGGCCGACCGGCAGATGAGCGGCAGAGGTCCGGCCGAACGCAGCGCATCGCTGGGCCGATCGACGGCTCTTGCCCCCGCACCGGCCTGCCGACGATGTAGAGGTGGCTTGGACCGTGCCCATCAGCACCCGCGCCGAGGCGCGCGCCGCCTCGCTGCGGCGGTTGCACGGCCTCGTCCAGCCGGTCGACCTCGACCTCGACCGCACCCTCGCCACGGTGTGTCGCGGCGTCGTCGAGGGACTGGGCTTTCGGGTGGCGGTCGTCAACCTCACGCTCGCGGACGGCGACCTCGAGGTGGTGGCCTGCGAGGGCGATGCCGACGCGCAGGCGGCCCTGTTCGGGCAGCGGGGCCGGCGCGTCGACTGGGACCAGTGGATGGATCGGTGCACCGCCGTCGGCGACCTGCTGGTCGACTACCCCCTCGTCGACACCGACGACGATGTGCCGACCTGGATCTCCGACGAGCCCGTCCTGGACGTGGAGGGGGCTTGGGACCGACAGGACGCCCTGCTCGCACCGCTGCGCACCCCGCGTTCGGGCCTGCTCGGCGTGCTCAGCGTCGACCTGCCGGTCGACGGGCTGCGACCGGGGCCCGACCAGCTCGAGCTCCTGGAGATGTACGCAGCCCAGGCCAGCATCGCGGTGGAGAACGCGCAGCTGCACAGCAGTCTGAAGGCCCGCGACCGTGACCGGGATCGGATGCTCGGCCGGCTGTCGGCGGTGGTCGACAGCGCCCCGGTGGGCATCGTCGAACTCGACCTGGCAGGCCGGGTCCAGCTGTGGAACGCCGCCGCCGAGCGGATCTTCGGCTGGACAGCGCAGGAGGTGACGGGCGGACGCCACCCCCTGGCGAGCGAGCAGTCGGTGACGGCGCAGCTGCGCGAGCTCCGCGACGGCGCACCGGTGAGGCGCCTCGAGGTGTCGCGTACCAGGAGGGACGGCACGACCGTCGACGTCGAGATGACCTCCTGCGCTCTGCGGGACAGCAGTGGTCAGGTCTATGGCTACCTCGGGGTGTACGTCGATGTCACCGAACGACTGCTGCTCGAGCAGGAGCTGCGGACCGCGGCGTTCACCGATCCCCTGACCGGCCTGGCGAACCGGGCCCGCTTCACCGCGACCCTGGCCGCGAGCGGCGGGGGCGCCAGCGTCGTGCTGCTCGATCTCGACGGCTTCAAGACAGTCAACGACACGCTCGGCCACCCCGCTGGGGACCGGGTTCTCGTCGAGGTCGCGCGCCGGCTGCGGGTGGTCTGCCGCGATGACGACCTGGTGGCCCGTCTTGGCGGTGACGAGTTCGTCGTGCTGCTCGCCCGGCCGCATCGGGCGCCCGATGCGGAGGCGTCCGCGGAGGCCTTGTCGCGGCGCCTCGTCGAGGTACTGGCCGAGCCCTTCGAGGTGGGCGGCCACGTGGTCGCCCTCGGCGCAAGCGTGGGGCTCGCCCACGCCGAGGAGCTGGCGGGTGGCGAAGCGGCCGGCGACGCCCTGCTGCGCGACGCAGACGTGGCGATGTACGCCGCGAAGGCCGCCGGTAAGGGCCGAGCCCGGGTCTTTGAGCCCGAGCTGCGTGAGGGGGTGGTCGAACGGGCCGACCTCGCGCAGGACCTGCGCCTCGCGCTCGCCCGAGACGAGCTGTTCCTGCGTTGGCACCCGATCACCGAGGTGCGCTCCGGTCGGGTCGTCGGGCTGGAGGCACTCGTGCGTTGGCAGCACCCGCAGCGCGGCGAGCTGCTGCCGGGAGCGTTCCTGCCGCTGGCCGAGGAGATCGGGCTGATGGTGCCGATCGGTGAGCGGGTCCTCGCACAGGCCTGTTCTGCGCTGCGTGGTTGGCAACAGCTGCCCGGTCACGGGCGGCTGAGCGGGTCGGTCAACATCTCGGCCACCCAGCTGCACGCCCCGGGCCTGGTCGACGGCGTACACACGATGCTGCTGAGTACCGGTATCGCGCCGGCCACGCTGGTGCTCGAGGTTCCCGAGGCTGTCCTGCTGCGCGACGGCGAGCCGGCCGTGGCGGTGCTACAGCGTCTGCATGAGCTCGGGGTGCGGCTGGCCGTCGATGACTTCGGCGCCGGCTACTCCTCGTTGTCCTACCCGGGACGGCTGCCCGTCGATGTCGTCAAGCTCGACCGCTCGCTCATCGCGCATGCCGACACCGACGCGGACCCTGCGATGCTCGGTGTCGTCGTGGCATGGGCCCGCCGGCTCGGCCTGCCCGTGCTGGTGAAGGGGGTCGAGACGGCCGGCCAGTGGGCTGCGCTGCAGCGCCTCGGCTGTCGGCTGGCACAGGGCTTCCTGTTCGCCGAGCCGCTGCGCACCGGGCAGGTGCCGGCGCTGCTCGCGGTGGGCTACCCGGCCAGCGCCGTGCCCCGCACGCCGACCGGCTGACCCAGCCATCTGGCGAGCCAGGCCGGAGGTCCGCTCAGGCGACCCGGCGGGCGCCGACGAAGTTGCCGTACATGCCGACAGGGTCGATGCGCACGACTGACTGGCTGTTGGGGCTGTCGTACACCATGCCGTTGCCCCAGTAGATGCCCACGTGTCCCGGCCCGCTGTAGGAGAAGACCAGGTCACCCGGGATCAGCGCGCCGCTGCTGATGGGGATTCCGTAGCCGAACTGCGCTGCCGCGTTGTGCGGCAGGCCGACACCGGCGGCGGCGTACGCAGCCATGATCAGGCCCGAGCAGTCGAAGGCGTTGGGTCCTGCGGCTCCGTAGACGTAGGGCTTGCCGAGTTGTGCCCGGGCGTAGGCGACCGCGCTGGAGCTGGCCAGCCGCGAGACGCCACCGGCGGTGTAAGTGGTCCACACGGCGGTCCCGCCGGCATAGGCAACGACGTTGCCATCGCCCTGCGTCACCAGCGTCGTGGCGCCACGGCCCGCCGAGCCGGTGTTCCAGACCGGCGCCCAGCCCGGGGTGTAGAGCACCAGATTGCCGTCGGTCTGGTTGATCAGCCTGGTGCCGCCCCGGCCCCCGGTGCCGGCTGTCCACAGCGCGCGGCCGGCGCCGTACTCCACGACGTTGCCGTCGGTCTGCAGGCAGAGCTGGTAGGCCCCGCCGGGGCTGATCAGGCACTGGCCGGCGACCAGGCCGGCGCCGGGGCCCAGCGATGAGCCGAGGTAGGACACAGCGGCGGCCGGCGTGACCTGCACCGCCTGCGTCAGAGCGGTGAACGTGCTGGTGGCGATCGCGGCTGCCATCACGCTGGTGCCGAGCTTGCGGAGCTTGTGCACTGGTCCTCCAGGGATGCCAGCGCGCAACCCGGGCGCGCTTTGCCGGGCAACCTAGGCCCAGCACGGGCTGCAACGCGACGCGGACCCTGATCACATCGGTATTACGGGCCGATCCCGGACCGGTATCTCATGTGTTCTTTGTCACACTGCTGGCATTCTGATCATGCTAGGAAGTGGACCCGTCTTGTGCCTGTCGTGCCTGCTTGGAGGCATTAATTGCAAGATCAGCCGCACGGTCGACGTGGACCCTCGAGCTGCTCCTCCCGACTTTTTTGTAGACCTCCTGCTTCGGGTGGGCATCGACAAGACTCCCGGCTGACGTGTCGAGCCGCCGTGCGGGTCGGACGACGAGGCCCCGGGCTGGCTCGAGCCCTCGCTGCGGGCGGGCACGCGCAGGTGCCCTGGACATCGATGTCCGGGGCACCTGCGACCGTGCGGCCCTAGATCACGGGCCGGTGGTGAACGTCCACACGGTCCGGGCGATCGGGGCACCCCCCGAGTCTGTGAGGGGGGTGACCGCGGTGCCGACGACGACGACCCGGAACTGGATGCCGGCCGGCAGCGTGACGTTCGGGTTCAGCACGGCGATCCCGGTGACCGGGTTGTAGCTCACGACCGCGCCGAAGAAGTTCCCGTTCGAGACCCGCTGCAGACGGACCGTCGTGCTGGTGACGCCGGTCACCGGCTCACTGAAGGTCATGGAGATGTTGCCTGCCCGGGGCACCCCGACCGCGTTGGCGGCGGGGGTGAGCGCCGCGACTGTCGGCGGTGGGTTGACCGCTCCCGTCGTGAAGCTCCATGTCATCGGCGCGAGCGACTGCCCGGTCCCGTCGACGATGCTGGGAAGCAGCCTGGCCGTGTACGTCGTGTTGCCTGCCAGGGTGGCGTTCGGGTTCAACGTCGCCACCCGGTTGACGGCGTCGTACCTGACCACCCGGCTCACGATCGTCCCGGCGGCGCTGGTGCCCAGGCGCAGCGTGAACTGTGCGCCGGTGACGCCGGTGACGTTCGAGCTGAACGTCGCCGTGATGTTGCCGACCGGGTCTACGCCGGTCGCGTTCAATCCCGGACTGAACAAGGTGACCGTGGGTGCGGCGGGAAGGGTCGGTGTGACGCTGTTCGACGGGGCAGACAGCGGCCCCGCACCGAAGTCGTTCACCGCGCGCACCTGGAAGGTGTACGCGGCGCCGTTGGTCAGGCCGGCGACGGGTGCGCTGGTCGCTGCGATCGAAGCGGTGACGGGCGCAGGCACGAGAGCTCCTGCGGTCGTCGATCCACTGACGATCTCGTACCGCAGCAGCGCGAGGCTGCCCGCGGGCTGGGCCAGAGCGGTCCAGCTCACGGTGGCCGAGGAGTTGCCCGCCACGGCAGTGGGCGTGGCCATCGCGGCCGGGACCGCAAGGGTCACGGTCTGGTCGGCGAACTGCAGCTTCTCGACGTTGCGCACCGTGTCGGTGCCGTCGGTGGCCGCGCCCCGGGCGTGGCTGACGGTCAGGCCGTCGGCTGTCGTGACGACGTCGTAGTCGGCTCGGGCACCGGAGAACAGCGCCGTGTCGATGCCGGTGTCGCCCGCGGGCGTGAGTACCTCGCGCACCGCGACGATGTTCCCGGGGTTGACCTTGCCCGCAAAGACGTCCTGCTGGAGCGTCGGACCGGTGAGGTTGCCGGCGCCGTCACGCAGGTACTGGCTGGTCATCGCGCTCTGCCCCGGGCCCTCGATGGAGGCGGAGCCGATCTCGTTCGCCGGGTTGTTGGCGTCCCGGACGCTGAGCCGGACGCTGAGGTAGCGGTCGCCGTCGATGATGTCGTTGCCGCCGCGACCTTCGATCAGGTCGCTGCCGGCGCCACCGAGCAGGATGTTGCCGGCGCCCCACACATTCGGGCCGGTGAGGATCGGGCAGTCCTTGGATGCCGACTGTGCGACCACGGTGGTCAGCGGGACGTCCAGGCGCGGCACCAGGGCGTCGAGGCCGGCGATCCGGTCCAGACCTGCCTGGTCGAGCACGTCGCACCCGATGAAGCCGGCGCCTCCCACAGCGGCGGGGACGATGGCGTCGCCGCGCAGGGTGTCGTTGAACTTCCACCCGGACAGCGCCTCGGTCTCGTTGAACTTGTCGCGGACACCGACCTGCAGGACGCCCAGCGGTGGGATCGGGAGTGCGAGGTCCATGTCCTGTGCCTGCGGCTCGCCCTGGCCGATTTCCCAGTCGAAGCCCGACCCGCCGGCCACCTTCTCGATGCCGGAGCCGCCGACGCCGATGTCGTCGCCGCCCTCCATGTCGTAGTCGTCGTCGCCGCCCTGGCCGATCAGGATGTCGGAGCCAGGCAGCTGCGAGTCGTCCAGGAAGAACAGGTTGCCGCTGTCGCCCTGCATGAGGTCGGGCTGGTCGCCGCCCTCTTCCCAGTCGTTGCCGCTGTCACCGAATGCGGCGTCCAGGCTCTGGCCGAGGTAGATGAAGTCGTCACCGGCGCCGCCGAAGGTCTCGTTGGCATTGGCGCCACCGTTGGTGAAGTCCTTGCCCTCGCCGGCCATGATGATGTCAAGGCCCGGACCGGCGTCGATCGCGTCGTTGCCCGGTCCGCCCTTCGGGACGTCGTCGCCGGCGAGGTCGGTGATGATGTCGTCACCTTCGCCGCCGAGTGCCACGTCGGCCCCGCCGCCGCCCTCGATGACGTCGTTGCCGAGGCCACCCCAGAAGGTGTCGTTGTCGTTGCCGCCACGGATGCGGTCGACGCCGGGCGTGCCGTTGTAGACGCTCTGACCGTTGATCCCGGGCGGGTCGACGCTGTTGACAGCGCGGTACTGGATGGTGCCGTCCGGCTGGCGCAGGAGCAGCAGGTTCTCCTTGCACGCCGTCGACGGGTCGTCGACGACCGTGTTGCCGAAGGTGGTGAAGCCGTCGGGGGTCCCGTGCAGGTTGGCCAGCTGGAACTTGCAGTCGGCCGTCGCGAAGGCGTCCGCCTTGAGCGTGCTGACGTCGGTGTTGCGTCCCATCAGCTCGGCGAAGGAGTTGCCCTCCAGCTGGGTACGCAGGTTCATGCCGGGCGTACGGGCCAGGTAGTACAGCCGGTCGCCGTTCTGCAGGTCGGTCAGCTGGTTCTCGAACACGTAGTTGAACGTCGTGCCGAGCAGGCCGCCGAACGGCGTGGTGTTCTCGGCAAGGCCTCCGACCCAGAGGTCGATGTTGTCCAGGCCCGTGATCGACGTCGTGCCGGTGTTCGCCCAGATGCCGGTGCTGTTCATGAATGAAGCCTGGTCAGCGGGCACGTTGATGTCGCCCATGACCGGGTTGGCAAGGTCCTTGGCAGCTGCGCGCTTCCCGGCCAGCGTCGTCGCGCCGGTGATGGTCGGGTGCTTGCCGTACGCGGCCACGAAGTTGACCAGCGACTCCGGGTGCTTGATGTTCTCACCGAAGTCGACCCAGCTCCGGTACGGGGTGAGCTGGCCGTCATTGGTCCGGTTGAACAGGTCGCGGCGCAGGACGTTCAGCGGTGGTACGCCCTCGGACCGGGCCCGCGTCATGTTGATTGTCGGCAGGTCCAGGGGCAGACCCAGCAGGTTGTTGCGAAGGGTGTCGGTGACGAACTCGTCGAGCTCGTTACCGATCTGGTCCGACATTCCCATGATGATGCTGCCGGCCGCCGCGGCGGACGTCAGCGTCCCCGCGGCGCCCCCGTCGGTGTAGGACGGCGGGTTCAGGAAGCCCTTCAGCAGCGGGATGTCGCTGTCGGCACCATTGAGGTTCCGGCGGGAGATCGTCTCGGTCAGCATGGAGTGGCCGAAGCGGTAGACCGCGTGCGCGAACTCGGCGCGGACTGCCGGGTTGAGGTCAGTCTGGGTGAAGGCGAACGGCTCGAAGGGGTTGATCGCCGGCTGGACCTTGCGGGCGAACTCCTCGAAGACCAGGTGCTGGTACTCCATCTCGGTCACGAAGCGCGCCACCTGGAAGATGCGCTCGCCGTAGGTGAAGGTCGAAGCGTGCGCCGTGGGGTTCGCCGGGTCGTCCACGTCCTTGTACGACGCCAGCAGAGCCGCGTTGGCCGGGGCCGCGAGCGTGCTCTCGATGTCCCCGACGAGGCGGTCGTGCTCGGAGTGGAAGACCTGGTGGATCGCGGTCAGGCCGATGTTCTCGTTGACCCGGCCGTCGCCGGCGATGAAGTGCGCGTTCAGCATCTCGTCGTCGTACGTGCCTGCCGGCTGCGCCGCGAAGTCGGCGGAGGCGGTGCTGTTGTCGTCCGGCACCAGGCCCGGCTTGGGCTCTGCGTTGTGCGCGATGTCGGTCAGGAAGGGCGTGTCGAAGTGCAGCGCATCCGTCGGCACCGTGACCGGTGCCGCGGTGTTGCCTTCGACCAGGCCGCTCGCCGTCGCGTACTGCGGCAATCCGCGCAGCGGGCCGGGGACAAAGTTGCCGTAGGCGTCGACGGCCAGCATCGGGACGTCCAGGACGTCCTTGTCGGCCAGCGCAAGCCCGAGCAGGGTGGCCGCCTGGGCCTTGGTCGTCTGCCAGGTGGCCATGCCGCTGTCCTGGCCGGCGGGGGCGCCGGCCGGCAGCGCGCCGCCCAGCAGCTTGCCGGTGGCGACCGGACGACCCGCGGCGCTGTTCACGTACTCGCGCAGGAACGCCTGGTGGGAGGCGTGCGAGCTGTAGGTCTGGCTCTGGTCGACCCACGGCGAGTCGGTGTTCTTCGCGTCGTGGACGTCGTCGCCGTTTCCTTGGATGCCGTCCGGACCGGGCTGATTCTTGGCCCGGGAAAGCACCATGAACCGCAGAGCCGGGTCCAGGTCGTCGGCGTCACCGAAGACGTGGTTCTTGCCGGCCACCAGCGGGTCGTCGTCCTTGAGCGGCACGAAGACTGTGCCACCGCCGCCCTTGACGGTCTGGTCGATGCCGTGGTCGAAGAACTGGCCGAACAGCGTGAACAGCGAGTTGTACGGCGGGGAGAGCCCGACGTCGGTCGTCACGTTGGGGATGAACAGCGTCTGGTACTTGGGTGTGCAGTCCAATGGCACTGCGGCAACGGGAGGGTCGGCCAGCGGGTCGGGCTCGGTGGTGCACGGCACCACGCCCGGGTTGCCCTGTGTCCGGACCGGGAAGCCGGCTGCCGCGATGGCCGCCGGGTTCGTCGACGTCTGGTCGACGATCAGGTTGCTGACGATGCGTGGCTCGGTGTCGAAGACGCTGCCGGTCGTCTGCGCGTACGACGTGTCTCCGGGCGGCCCGAAGACCGCTGGCCCGGCCGGCTTGAACACCGGCGTCGCCAGCCGCGGGAACAGCTGGTCCGCGGCGCCGTTCTGCTCCTGGCCCGCCACGAGGTTGTTGCAGGAGCCGTCGACGGTGCGCAGCCCGAAGGACAGCAGCGGGCTCGGCAGCTGGTTGGGGCCGGTGCCGAGCAGCGCGCCGCACGGTCCGGTGGCGGGCGTGGTGTTCGCGACGTGTGACTCAGAGATCTTGATCTGCTTCAGGATGTAGGACAGGTCCGACGGGGTCACCGTGAACCCCTGCCCGACCGGTGGCGCTGCGTTCGCGGACAGCAGGAGTGCGGCGGGTAGGGCCGCCGACCCCAGTGCCAGCGCCGTAGCGACCGCGATGGTCGCTCTCGTCTTGCGCATCTCGTCTCCCACTACTGGGCGAGCCCCTCCGCCGCCGCGACTGCGACACCGGGCTGCGCACGGCTGGGCCGGGCGAGCGGGGCGGACGCTAGGGATGCGTCGTCAAAGCTCCGCAAACACCGGCCGGGCTCCGGTGGGACCCGGAGCGCCTGCTCAGCAGCGTGTTGGACAACATGGCAAGGCTGCCACCTGCGCTTTGACGCTGGCGTTGCGGCGATCGCCGACCATCGCTGTCGGGTCCGGTCCGACGACCCGAGCAGACCGTCGAAGGAGGAGCCATGGCAGTACAGACGAGCCACCAGGCCGCTGGTGATACGTCATGATCTCGCGTCGGAACGTGCTGCGGCTTGGTGCGGTAGGGGCCGGCGCCATCGCGGTCGGGGGCGTCGACCTGGCGTCCGGTCTGGCCGCGGACCCGCCGCCGGTCGTCAGCAAGCTGGCGCCTGTCAACACGCCGGTGCCGTATGCACGGCGCTTCCAGCGCCCGCCGGTCCTGCTGCCGTACGACACGACTCCCGGTCCCGACGGTGCCGTGTCCAGGTACAGCCTGACCCAGCGGTTCGGTGCCGCCGACATCGTGCCTGGGCTCAAGACCACCGTCGCCGGCTACAACGGCATCTTCCCGGCGCCGACGATCTCGGTGCCGGTCGGGACCCGCACCGAGGTGCGGATCCGCAACGCCATGGGCGGGCCGGTGCTGCACGGCGGCGAGTTCTCGACCGTGACGCACCTGCACGGCTCGGCGTCGCTGCCGCAGTACGACGGGTACGCCAACGACCGCACCAGGCCGGGCCACGTCAAGACCTACAAGTACCCGAACTGGCAGAACGCCAGGACCCTCTGGTACCACGACCACGACCACACCAACACCGCCGTCAACGTCTACTCCGGGCTCGCGGGCTTCTACCCCCTGCACGACAGCTACGAGCAGGGCCAGCTGCCGCAGGGTGAGTTCGACGTCCCGCTGATGATCTCCGACGCCCTGTTCGACGCCGACGGCAGCATCCTGTACGCCGACAACGAGCAGCACGGCCTGTGGGGCGACGTCGTCCTGGTCAACGGCGTGCCCTGGCCGACCATGAAGGTCAAGCGCCGGGTCTACCGGTTCCGGGTCCTGGTCGCCTCCATCTCGCGCTCGTTCCGCTTCGCCCTCAGCACGCGCGAGCCGTTCTACGTCGTCGGGACCGATGGCGGGATGACCCCGACGGTGCAGGCCGTCTCGTCGTGGCGGCAGGGGACCGCCGAGCGGTACGAGGTGCTCATCGACTTCCGCAAGTACAAGGTCGGTCAACGGATCGACCTGCGCAACCTCAGCAACAAGAACAACGTGGACTTCCCGAACACCGGGAAGGTCATGCGCTTCCAGGTCGTCGACAGCGCTGAGCCGGCCGACACGTACCGCATCCCGAGCACCCTCGACCGGGGGCCGCAGGACTGGGCCGACCGGGGCGCGATCGACCCGATGTCCCTGACGCGGGACATGGCCAAGGCACGCCGCCAGCTGGTCGTCCGCCGAACGGGCGGTCTGTGGACCATCAACGGCGAGACGTGGGACGACGTGGAGAAGAGCGGTTTCACGCAGGTGGACGACCGGCAGAGCCAGCCGTACGACATCGAGGAGTGGGAGATCACCAACCTCTCGGGAGGCTGGTTCCATCCCGTGCACATCCACCTGATCGACGCCAAGATCATCGCCCGCAACACCAACAACGGGAAGCCCTTCGCCTGGGAGAGCGGGCCGAAGGACGTCTTCTACGCCGGTGAGGGCGAGTCGATCACCGCGCTGCTGCAGATGACGACCGGTGGGCACCAGGGCGGCCGCTACATGGTGCACTGCCACAACCTGGTGCACGAGGACCACGACATGATGGTCCAGTTCGCGGTCGGGACGTCAGTCGACAACGACCCGATCATGGCCGACCCGCCCTATCTCGACAGCTCCGCGCCCGATCCGTGGCCGGTGCGCTACGAGCCCGGCTACCCGCTGGGCACCTGACATGGCCAGGCGTGCACTGCCAGGTGGCTGGCTGGAGCGGGGCTGCCTGGCCCTGGCAACTGCTGCCGCAGCCGTCCTGGTGGCGGGCTACGCGACCGGTCCCGGGAGCCCGGCGCCGACCGATGCCGGGCAGGTGGGCGGCAGCGCCGTCGGCAACGCTCGACCCCTCGTGACGTACGACGGGTTGATGGTGCGCCGGTGTCAGGCGGTGGCCGTCTACCCCGAGGTACGGGGGAGTGCTGCGACCCTGCGCAGCGCCCTGCACGCCGTGGCGAAAGCGGCGGGCTCGCCCCTGCGCGACCTGCCTGCCGACGTGCTGTCGGCGGCCACCCTCGAGGTGGCGGTGCCCGACGTGGTGGCCTGCCTGCCGGCGGGCCAAGGCGCAGCCGACGCCGAGCGACTTCTTGCCGTCGCCCTGCCTGGAGCAGATCACCAGGCCGCCGAGCCGGTCCTCGTCCACGACCTTGCGTTCTCCGTGCATCCGCGCAGCTCCAACGTCGGCGTCCTGTCCGACGCCCTCGACCGGGAGGGCGTCCTGGCCGATGCCCTCGGTTCCTACGAGCTGGCCGGCTCCGGGCCGACTGGTGACCTCGTCGTCGGCTATACCGGCCCGCTGCTGAGCGACGGCGAGATCGAGTTGTTGCGCGAGGCCATTGCGCGCCCGGCAGGCACGACGGCCGCTGAGGTGGGCGTCCGGCCGCGGTCCGTCGAGGGGGTCGGGGTCGAGCTCTCGCAGGAGCCGGCCGCTGCCGAGGTCACCAGGACGCGTGCCCCGACCGGCCACCTGCACTGAGCGCCTCGACCGCTGTCCATCCTGGGAACTGTCAGCCACGGGTGGGCGTCGAGGATCAGGACACCGCGAGGAGCGGCGGCGTGCCCCCCAGGCTCTCGGCCGCTGCTCCTCGCGGGGCTTGCACCCCCCACCTGGGTCGATCGCGTGTGTTGATCGCGTGTTTGAAGACTTCTGTCCGGGGCTCCACTTTCAACGTCTGCAGTGGACTCACAGCAGAGAATCTGAACGAGGGATAACCGACCCCGGCCTGCGGGCGATGTCGGACGCCGGGGTCTCCGTCTGGGCCGCAGAGCAAGGACGACGGGTCCTCACCGAGAACGTCAGGGACTTCCGAGTGCTCGCGACAACCGCTCGTGGAGGCCCTCGACAGGCGGCTGGTCGCTGCGGTGTCCGGGCCACGTCCCCCCGAGGAGTGGCTGGTGTCGGGGTAACTCGCCGACTCGGGAACCGATTGGGCAGGGCTCACGTGATGACGACGACGCTATGGTCAGCGCCCAGCGGGGGCGAGAGCGTTCCCGGCAGCGATGGTCGAGCCAGCGGCAGGAGCCTTCGATGTCGAGCAACGGGCAGGTCGGCACGACGACGGCCGGCGGGGCCTCCTGGCTGACCACCTGGCATCAGGAGCTGTTCACCGCTGTCGGCCGGTGGCAGTGGTTGCACGCTGTCAACGACCGGGTAACCGGTGTCGTGGAACCGCTGTATGACCGGTACCGGAACAACCTGGCCCTGGAGCTTCTGCACGGTGGTCGGTGGGTCGGGCACTCCGCCCATGCAGCGCTCAGCGACCTACCGATCGGTTTCTGGTCGGGCACGGTGCTCCTCGACCTGCTCGGCAAGGACGTCCCGACAGCCGGCACCCGGCTGGACCCCGCGGCGACATTGAGCGTGGCCGGGCTGCTGGCGGCGGCGGCCACGGTTGCGACAGGAGTCACCGACTGGAGCGTCAGCGACGGTGAGGACCGCAGGGTCGGCCTGTTCCACGGCCTGCTGAACGTGGCAGGTGTGACGCTGCAGGGTGCCTCGCTGGCCGCCCGGCTGGGCGGACACCGCAGCTCGGCGCGTGCGCTCAGCGCCAGCAGCCTGACCGTCACGGCGGCCTCGGGCTTCATCGGGGGACATCTCGTGCAGGGCAGGGCCGTCATGGTCAGCCGCGTCGCGACGACCACCGGACCGGGCCGCTGGGTCCGGGCCGTCGCCGAGGCGGACCTGCCGGACGACACGCTCACCGGGGTCGAGGTCGAGGGCAGGCAGGTCCTGCTGCACCGCAACGACCAGGAGATACATGCGCTGGACAACCTCTGCAGTCACGCGGGTGGCTTGCTGAGCCGCGGCGAAGTGATCGACTGCGCCGTCGAGTGCCCTTTGCACGGATCCCGCTTCGACCTGCGCGACGGTCGCGTCGTCCGTGGACCTGCCCATCACCCGCAGCCGGTCCTGCCCACGCGGATTCGGAACGGCTGGATCGAGGTTCGGGGCGCCCTGCCCCGTTCCAAGCGCGCGAAGACCTGAGGAGCAACGCCATGGCATGGAAAGCGATCGCTGATGTGGACCAGCTCGAAGAGGGCGACATGATGCTCGTCCAGTTGGGCGAGCCGGTCTGCGTCGTTCGCCTTTCCGAGGACGAGGCCGCGGCTGTACACAACACCTGCACCCATCAGCAGCAGCCGCTGAACGAGGGTTACCTGCAGGACGACGACACGCTCATCTGCCCTGCGCACAACTCGCGTTTCGACCTCCGGACCGGTGAGCCGCTCGGCGTACCGGCGGTCGCCCCGATCCCGGTCTACGCGTGCAAGATCGAGGACGGCGCCATCTGGGTGGACATGGAGCAGCAGCTCAACAACGCGGCGATCCCGCACAAGCCCTTCCACTGAGCTGCGGTCCCTGCGGCGGGCGTCAGTCCCGGTCCAGGCCGTCACGCAGCGCCCGCTCCCAGGCCGCGTCCTCCTGCCGTGTCTGAGGGTGTCGGACGAGGAAGTCGCCGGCCTGTCGCCAGAAACTCCACCGTTTCCAGCGCTTCGTTCACGAGCTCGCCGTTTCCTGAGCCGGGCGGAGCCGTTTCGGGCTCACCAGGCTGCGATGCTGCCGTCCCAGGAGTGGAAGCCGGCGGTGGGTCCGTCGTGGGGTAGGAGCGCCAGCCTGACGGCTTCGGCTGCGGCCTCCGCCGGGTCTCCACCGAACTCAGCCGCACGGCTGTTCAGGTTGGTGGCGCGAAGCCCGGGCGCGAGCGCGTTGACCTTGAAGTCACCTTGCTCAGCCAGCGCCTGGGCGTAGTAGATGGTGAGCGCGTTCAGTGCCGCTTTGGATGAGCGGTAGGCGGCGGCGGCTCCTCGCAGCCGGTAGTCGAACTGGGGGTTGGGGCCGGTGCTCCAGGTCAGCGACCCCGTTCCGCTAGAGATGTTGACGATGCGCGGTGCTGTGGAGCGCCGCAGCGCGGGCAGGAAGGCGTTGGTGACGGCCACGACGCCAAAGACGTTCGTCTCGTAGACCTGGCGCAGGGTTGCTAGACCCGTCTCGGTCGGGGGCTGCCCGGCGTCGCTGATCCCCGCGTTGTTGACGAGCACGTCCAGGTGCGGGACCTCTGTCGCGGCCGCAGCAACGGACTGCTGGTCGGTCACGTCGAGCACGAGCTGGCGAGCGCCGCCGCCGAGTTCCGTGACTGCGGCTCGCCCGCGCTCCGCGTCTCGCGAGCCGACAAACACCGTGAAGCCGACGCCCACGAGCTGGCGGGCGATCTCCTTGCCGATGCCGCTGTTGCCCCCCGTAACCAGTGCGAACCTGCGTTCGCCCGCACCCCGCTCGCCCACTGCGTCGCTGAGCTGCTGCTCGTCCATGTAGGTCTCCATCCCCATCTTCTCTGGCAACTCCAACGTGACCGTTGGAGTTGCCAGAAGGATAGGGCACCGTCGCGGCATCTCCAACTCCGGCGTTGGAGTTCTACGATGACCTGATGGCGTGGGACACCGAAGGAACGCGACGCCGGCTCAGGGAGGCCGCGACCGCGGAGTTCGCCGAGCACGGTCGCGATGGCACGACCATGACGCGCATCGCCGCGCGCGCAGGCGTCAACAAGGAACGGCTTTACAGCTACTACGGCGACAAGAACGCGCTGTGGGAGGTGGTGCTGAGCGCTGAGCTCGACCGGCTCGCCTCTGCGGTCGAGTTGGCCGGCGCCGGGCTGGACGATATCGGACTCTTCGCAGGGGCGACCTACGACTACCACTGCGAGCACCCCCAGCTGGGACGGCTGCTGCAATGGGAAGGCCTCACCCGCGGTCCCGCCGCCGCGGCCGCCCGGCGCTCGACGCACTACCGCGAGAAGGTGGAACGCTTTGCGCAGGCTCAGCGGCAGGGCCTCCTCGACGACGGCCTCGACCCGGCGCACCTCGTGTTCGCGCTCATCGGGCTGGCGGCCTGGTGGCAGACCGTGCCGCAGCTCGCGGAGATGATCACCGGGTTCCCCGGAGATGACGCCCGGGAACGCAGCCGCCGACGGGCCTTCGTGGTCGATGCCGCGCGGCGCCTGGCCGGCGCCCGCTGAGGCACCGATCTCAGCCGACGGGAGCCGGACGGTCGGCCGGAGCACGTAGAGAGGACGTCTTGTGGACGGGCAGGTCCGTCAGCTCACCGGTTGTCCACGGGTCCGGTAGGGCCTGAGCCGAGCGAATGCTTGCGTCGAGGTGGAACGGTGTCGCCCTGTGCTGGCTGTTCGCGTGGCATGGCCGCCGCGGTAGGCGTAGTCCTGCATGCCGGCCTTGGTGTTCCACAGCGAGAGGGGGGCCCGATGGCTTCAGGGCCGATGGTGTTGGGGTAGCCGCCTGGCGTCGGCTACGACGTTGATGGGCGTAAGTCGGATCACGACGATGACTGATCGCGGTCGAGGTAGGCGCAGGCATCATGTCGCCTACGGCGAGGAGGGTCCGAGGGTGGTCTGGCCGGTGGCAGCAGCAGCGGCAGTGCTGGCCGGGGTGATGATCCATCCCATCGGGCTTGGGATGTGACAGGTCCCACCCGGCCGCCCGGAAGGAGTCCTCGACGCCGGAGGGCAGACACACGGCGAGTGTGTCGACGGTTCCGGAGGTGAACAGGTAGGCGTGCGGGACTCCGCGGACAACGAAGACGCCGCCGCCGGCGAGCTCAGAACGATGCTTGCCAGCCCAGAAGATGCCGCTGCGGCCGTTCGGCCAAGCCGAGGCGCTGGTCGCCGGGCACGAACTGCCCGGGCGCGGCCTGGCTGGCGTAGACCGAGGCGATGACGGCCAGGCCCACGGCTCCGCCGAGCCGTTGCACGGTCTGCAGCATCCCGGGGCCCAGCAGGATGACCGCAACCAGCAACCCTCGACGACGCTGCACGCTGCCCGTCGTCACGGGGCCCTCGCCGAGCACTCTGCGAATACGGATGACCGCTCCACGGGGGCTTTTCCTCCGGCCGACCAGCGGCGTGCTCGGCGGATGACAGATCGGGTTCGTCCACGTCACGAGGGCGAGGCTCTGACAGGGCAGACCTCCAAGCGGCTGCCGCAGAAGGCTCGCGCCGATCGCTCGAGGTTCAACACCCGCGCAATGAGCAGAGGCTCGTGACATGCACCCGGCGGAGACGTACGTTCCGCCGGTGAACCCCACCAGGTGGCTTCGGACCTCACCCCAGCAGCGACAAGCCGGATGGCTCCTGCTCACGTGCACAGGTCTGATTGCCGGCGCAGGCTGCGGCGGAAGCGCCACCAGGGCAGGGAACGCGCCGCCACCAGCGACAACCAGCTCAGCGTCCGCCACCGCAGACGCGACCGCCAGCTCGGGGACCGGAGCGGGCCTCGCCGGCGTCGACTCGTGCACGCTCCTCACGCCCGCTGACTTCACAGCAGCCACGGCAGCAGTGTTGGCGTCGCAGTATCCGTCCTCGACGTACACGCTGAGAACTGTCCCGACCAAGACGGACGTCGGTCCGGCCGTCGACCAGCACTCGGCCTGTACGTACCACTTCACCGGCAGCCCAGGGACGACCGGAGAAATCACTCTCGACGTCATGACCGCAGCCGAATACAAGACCCTCGGGACCTACGACACCCCGAAAATGATCAGCAACCTTGGAGACGAAGCGGCAGTATTCGGCACCCGACCGGCCTTCCTCAAAGGCTCCCACGCAGCCCTCATCGCCAACTCCTCGGGCAGCATCGCTTTCGCCACAGCCCTACTGCGCTCCCTGGCCCCCCACCTGTAAGCCCCTCGATAGGAACGCGGGAACGGCTCGCGTCGGCGTCGAGATTCTTCGCCTGCGAAACGAGTGCAAAGCCATGGTCGGTCATCCCTGACACAGGCTCAGGTCTCATCCACGGCTGCTTCTCAACCACCTCAGGGGCGGTCCGCGTCACCGACTCCACCAAGGGGCAGCGGTGCCACTCCGGCGAGGCGGGGGTGAACTGGAACCAGCGGGGCGTGAACTGGCGCGGAGCGTGGGGTCGGGTACACGCTTGTACAGCGTTACCCTTCGGCTGCCGCCTTGGCACCTTACGACGACGGCACGGTGGCCGCAGTTGGTTGGCCGACGGCCAAGCCGGTGGACGGGCTGGGCGGCATGGTGTTGGTCGCTCCGGTCTTCGTGATCGTCGTCGTGTCGAACACCGTGTTGCTGTCTGCCCGGACGGCGTCGACGGTGACCGCTGTCGGTGAGACCGTCACCTTGGCGTACTCGTAATAGCTCGACTCGCGAAAGGCGCTGTAGGCCGGGGCGGTGCCGGTGAAGGCGTTGAAGCCGTTACCGCCGGCGCCGGACACGACGTAAGTGACCCCACCGGACGTCGCAACACCGTCGACCAATGGGAACGTGCGTTCGTAGTTGTGGCTGTTCCCGGATAGGACCAGGTCCACCTTCTCCTGCTGGAAGAGCGGGACGAGGTCGGTCCGGACCGGTTTGGAGCTCGAGTTGGCCGTTGTCGAGCTGTAGGGGGGGCGTTGGATAGCCACGATCCGCCAAGCCGCGCTCTGGTGCGCTGCGAGGTCCGCTTGAGCGAAGAGGTACTGATCGCTAGTGGGAGCGAAGGACTGCTCGCTGTCCAGGCAGAGCAGGTGAGCGTCACCCCAGTCATAGCTATACCAGCTGTGGTTGCTGCCCAGCATGGGGAAGGCCGCCCAGAACTCACCGTCGCCGTAGTACTCCTTGTTGCCGTTCGTCGGGAAGAACGCCTGGGACTTCACGGCGGCGCCAAAGGGCTTGAAGAAGCGTTGATCGAAGTCGGAGTACGTGGTCGTGAAGTTGGGATCCGGTAGCCCTGACGACGGGTAGACGTCGTCACCCATGGTCTGGATGAACTGCGTACCGGCGCCGTTGATGTTGTTGGCGTTCTGCGTCTCACCTCCCGAGCCCCCACCGAAGTCACTGATCGCGGCGAAGCTGAACGTCTGCCCGGGAGCCGCTGCGGTGCGCAACGTTCCCCCGCCCGTCACGCTTGCGCTCGCCACCGTGTACGGGTAGCTGGTGCCTGGACTGAGGCCGCTGACGGTCACAACGTGGTGCTGGGTCGGGCCGGCGGGGTCGTTCACGGAGCCCCCGGCAATGGTGACGGTGCCCGTCGTCGGGACGTTGGTCCACCACGACACGACCCCGGACGTCCCGGTGACGTTCGACAGGTAGGGACCCCGCGCCAGGATCACGGTCCCGGCCGCCAGGGTCTTAATCGTCTTTGCGGGACTGCCGGTGGAGAGGTTGCCAGCGGAGTCGACAGCTTCGATGCTGTAGGAGTGTGATGTCCCCGGAAGCAGACCGTTGTCCGAGTAGCGGGGGGTGCCGGGCAGGTCGACAGTGGCCACGAGCGAGCCGTCGCGAATTACGTGGTAGCCCACGACGTCGGTCGAGCTGGAGGCGCCCCAGCCGACGTCGATGCGCGAGTCCGAGAAGACCCGGAACGTGACGCTGGCGCTCGACGGCGCGGCGGGCGCGGTCGTGTCGCTGCTGGTCGAGGTCATGATGGTGGTTGTGCGCATGAGGGACTTGTTGTTGCTCGTGTCAATGGCCACGACGCCGAACTTGTAGCCGGTACCGCTGTAGAGCGGGGTGGCCGAGAAGGACGTCACGGCGTCGGTGGTCGCGATGAGGCTCAGCGCGGTGTCCGCGGCCGCCGTCGGTCCCCGGTAGACGCGGTAGCCCTCGATACCGGACGCGTCAGTGGAGGAGCCCCACTTGAGGGCGATGCTCGTCCCAGTGAGGCTGGATGCCGTGATCGCGCCCGGTTCCGTTGGAGCGATCGTGTCGGTTGCAGAGGCCAGTGTTGGCGACAGGCCTGCCAGGGCGATATTGAGGATCACCGCCAGGGCCAGGATGCTGCGGCCAGGCCAGCCGCCTGCTTTCCAACGAGATGCTCGACAGCCGAGCCAGCCGCCACTCGCACCCAGACGTCGGGACATCACGGTGAGGCGATCATCGTGCGACAACGTGGCAGATTTGACGTGACGACACCCGCGGAGGCGTGGCCTGCGGAGCGTGCACCTGGAGCGCCGTCGGGACCCACGCAAGAGATCGGTCGTGGCGGGCGGAACTCAGAGTTAGCTCTGACCCCCGCCGACCAGCCGTCATGAACCCTCCGAAAGCCACTGCTCCTCCTCCGCCGCGCGCGTTCCACCGCTTTCCACCATCGAGGACTCCCGGGACAAGCGCATCGCCCAATACTGGCGGGTCCTCCTCACCCAAGATGCGCACGCTGGGACGGCGGGATGCGACGGGTGAGCAGTCACGGCGGCAAGCGCGCACCGGCAGGCGGCCACGCTGCTCGCGGCGGTGCACGAGCCGCGATGAGGGTTACGGCGATCCGTCCAGGTCGCCGAGCCACCCGACTCGGGCGGCCCGCCGGGCCACCGCCGCAACCGCGACCTGGGAGTGGACCCCGAGCTTGAGCAGGACGTTCTGCACATGAGTGCGGGCGGTGTGCGGCGAGACGACGAGCCGCTCGGCTATCTCGCGCCGGGTCAGCCCTCGCCCCATCAGGACGAGGACTTCGCGTTCGCGCCGGGTGAGCGACTCGATGGCGCGCCGCTCGGCAACCGGCCGGCTGGCGGTCAGGGCAGCGAGTACGGCCGTCACCTGATTCGGTGGCAACCACGTTTGTCCACGCACAACTGCGAGAACGGCTTCCTGCACGTCCTGCAGCGACGAGCTGCTGTCGAGTACAGCGCTGGCCCCCTCGTGCAGCGCCTCGGCTGCGTCCTGCGCGTCAACCTCGTGTTGGAGCGAGATGAAGGGCACTCCCGGCCAGCCGGCCGTGGCCGCTGCGAGACTGTCGCGGGCGGCGATGAGTACGTCGATGTCGATTGCCCGGTCGTCGAGGACAGTTCCATGGACGGCCGTCTCAAGGACGACCGGCAGCAGCGTCCTCGACGCTGACAAGTGGTCATGCAGCATCTCCCGGGTCAGCCGGTGCTCCATGAACAGGCCGACGCGCAGCACCCTTCCCACCGATGTCCCCATCTGAGCCTCCCGCGCTGACTCCGTTGTAGAGCCTGCACGTGCGGATGGGAAGTGTTCACGAAGGTGTCACTCGGTGTATTCGCAGTGGCCAATCGGGTGATACCCGCGAAGTCGTGCCGGGACGGCCCTATCTTGCTGGCAAGGCGCAACCCCAGCCATATCGCTGCACAACCAGCTCACGTGGAAGCCGGAGGGACGATGATGAGCGAGTCTGCCGTGGCACTCGCCGTCGAGCCCAGGAAACCCGACCAGCCCGCCGCCAGCACCGCAGTCCGCCCGCTTCCGGGCGTTCGCCGCGTCCTCGTGGCCGCGACCAGCCGGCTGCACCTGCAGCTGTTCGTGAGCCACCTCGACCGGTCGCCGGACCGGCGCTGCGCTGCCAGCACCGACGACTTGGACCACCTTGTGGCCACCTGCCGGCTGGCCGAGGTCGACCTTGTCGTGCTGGTTGCCCTCGGGCTTCCAGCGGGTCGGGTGAGCGCGCTCGTCAGGGAGGTTGTCACGGCCACCGGCCTGGGCGTGGTGGTCGTGGCGCGGGGCGGCGACCCCGAGCAGTTGTCGGGCGCGCTGCAGGCCGGGGCTCGGGGCTATGTCACCGAGGCGTCCGGGCTCGAACGACTCAACCAGGCCATGGAGGTCGTGGGATCCGGCGGCATCTCGGTCGACCCGAACGAGGTCAGCGGGCTGGTCCACGACCTGGTGCGCGGCGGCCCCGGCCGACGGTCGGGCAGCGTCGTGGGCCAGCTCACGGGTCGCGAGGTGGAGGTCCTGCGCCTGCTAGTGGACGGTGCCTCGACGTACAGCATTGCGACCGGTCTGGGCATGGGCGCCCATACGGCTCGCACACACATCAAAAGCATCATGTCTAAGCTCGGGACGCACAGCCGTCTGCAGGCCGCGGCGCTGGCGGTTCAGCTCAACCTCGTGTGAGCCGCTGCGCCTACCCGGGCTACGTCGTCTGGGTGAGGTGAGCTGAGTAGCCGGCGCCCCCCTCGCTCATCGTCTGGGTGACAGCGAGTTCGTGTCCATGAGTGACGCCTGCCCCCTGCCGTTCCTCCAGAGTTCATTTTTCAAAGTGTTCGCGAGAGAGTGCGGCAGGGAGGACGCCGATGGTCTGGGGAGAGCTTGAGAAGGAGCCGCCGACGCTCCTCCCGGTCGCCGCCGTCACGAGACCGGCCCCGGTGCCCGAGCAGCGCGACCCGGAGTGGTCTGCCCCACGGCTGCCGCCGCTGACGGTGGTCGTGCCCACCCGAAACGAGGCGGGCAACGTCGTCGCCCTCGTCGCGGCTCTGGATCGGTACCTGGCCGGGCAGCCGGCGCAGGTGCTGTTCGTCGACGACAGCACCGACAACACCCCGGAGGTGGTGCTGCGAGCGGCCGAGCACTCCGCCCTGCCGGTTCGACTGCTGCACCGCCCCGAGGGCGAGCGCACCGGCGGCCTGGGCGGGGCCGTCGTGGCCGGCCTCCGGCAAGTCAACACGCCTTGGGCCGTGGTCATGGACGGCGACCTCCAGCACCCGCCGGACATGCCGGGTCGGCTGGTGGCACAGGGGTTACGCCAAAACGCGGACGTCGTCGTCGGCAGTCGCTACCTGCCGGACGGCGGCCACGGGGGGCTGCCAAGCGCCAGCCGGGTGGTCGTTTCACGCGGCGCGCACCTGGTGACCCGCCTGCTGTTCCCGCGCCGAATGCGAGGGGTGACCGACTCGATGAGTGGCCTGTTCGCCGTCCGCCTTGCGGCCCTCGACGGCGTGGCGCTGCGCCCCGACGGCTTCAAGATCCTTCTCGAGGTGCTGGCCCGCACCCCGGGTCTGCGGGTCCACGAGGTGCCCTTCGTCTTCGGCGAGCGCCTGAGCGGAGAGAGCAAAGCATCCCTGCGCGAGGGGCTGCGCTTCGCCCGACACGGCCTGCGCTTGCGCCTGTCGGTCCTGGGCAGGGGCCGGTTGGCTCAGGCGCTGGCGTTCGGCGCCGTGGGCGTCACCGGCATCGCCGTCAACGCCGCGGCTTTTCTCATGGCGCAACTCACGGGGCTGCACTATCTCCTGGCTGCAATCGTCGCCACGCAGGTGTCCACGCTGTGGAACTTCGCCGGCACCGACCGCCTGGTGTTCCGCGCCTCGAAGCGACGCGGCCTGCTGGCCCGGCTGGTTCCCTTCGCCGCCGTCAACGAGGCGCTGCTGGTCCTTCGTATCCCGCTTATCGCGCTGCTGGTCGCCGCCGGATTGGCTGCTGTCGTTGCCAACATCCTCACCCTCTTGTTTGCCTTCATCCTGCGTTTCGTCATCAGCGAGCGCCTGTTCCACTCTGCCGAAAGGGCATCATGACCGAGACCCTGAGCCGCATCCCCCGCCAGCAGGTCGTCACAAGAGAGGTGGTGCTCGACCGTGCACCGAAGCCCCTGGCGTTCCGCGGGGCCGGCCGCAGCACCTCCTACTTCGCGCACCGCTACGACCTCGGCGGCGTCCTGACCATCGGCTCCGAGGTGCCCCTCAAGGAGCTCGAGTGGTTTCGGTCCCCGGCAGTCTCCACTGGCTTCGACATCGAAGTGCGGGTCGGCCAAGTCGCCGCCGGTACCCGCCGGCGTACGGTCGTGACGACCTATGCACACCCGGCGGCCGTCCACTACGTCGAGCACCTGGGCCGGCTGGGCGCCAACTTCCAGGTCGAGATGGGTGACCCGGTGAAGGTCACGGTGAGTCCGCTGCTGGGCCGCTCCCCACACGTCGTGTACACCAACATCATTGAAGCGCTGCTGAGGTTCCTGTTCGTCGCCCAAGGCCGGATGCTGCTGCACTCGGCCTGCTTGGAGCTCAACGGCGTTGGGATTGTCCTGTCCGCAAAGACCGACACGGGCAAGACCGGCACAGTGCTCAAGCTGGTCCGCGAGCAAGGAGCGAAGTTCCTCTCGGACGACATGACAGTCATCGACGTCACCGGGCAGGCCTGGGCCTTCCCCAAGCCTCTGACGATCAGCCAGCACACGCTGCGCGCCATCGACATCGACGAGCTCACGGCGGCCGAGTGGCGGCGCCTGCGCATGCAGAGTCGACTGCACTCCAAGGAGGGCCGGCGCTTCGGGCTCGCCCTCGGTGAGCTAAACCTGCCGATCATGGGGCTCAACGCGCTCACGCAGCTGCTCGTGCCGCCGCCGAAATACCCCGTAGACCGGCTGGTCCCGGCCGAGATCACCCGCACGACGCAGCTCGAGCACGTGTTCATCCTCGAACGCGGCGAGCCTGTGGTTCACGCGGTCGCGCCGGAAGAAGCGCTGGCGGAGCTGATCGTGAACACCGACGATGCCTACAACTTCCCGCCCTTCAAGTACTTTGCGCCGGCGCTGACCATCGGCAACGAGAACTACGAGCAGCTCCGTGCCCGCGAGCGAGACATCCTCGCGGGGGCGCTATCGCAAACCAGGGTGCGCCGGCTCGCCAGCAACGACTTCTCCTGGGCTGACTCCATCCACGCGCTGACCGCCGAGCAGCACGAGCCGCTGGCCGTCGTCCCTGCCTGAGATCGGCCTGATGGCGTCGCATCGAGCAACATGGGCGTCTGGCGCAGCGGACCTTCTTTGTGCACGACGCCCTGCGAAGTGACCTTGATCGAGCGGAGCGTCGTACTGGGCTTGCCCTGCCGCGGGGCCGCCCCCGCGGCGCTGGAACCTCTCGCGCCGGGTCGGGCAGCCGGATCCCCGGCGACCGCCACCACCACGCGGGCGCCGGACCCCGGTCAAAGATGCGCTGCTGCGCTCCGCGAGCGGCAGCACGTCGGTGGTGCCGGCCAGCACGCTCGTGCCGTCGGGCGGCGGCACGTCCACCCTGCGCGGCCTACACCATGGTGTCGGTGCTAGCTACCAAACGTAGTGCAACGGTCCACAAGGCCCGTCGCTGACCTCGACCTGGCACGGTTGTCCCGAGCAGACCCCAGCCCTCGGGGCGGCCGAGGCCCCCTCTCGGGGAGGTTCAGACCGTGCCAGACATGATCTTGGCGACCGCGTCGACGGAGGCGGAGCCGTACCGCTGCATGGGCTTGATGTAGCTGCCTTCGGAGATCTCGTTCCAGGAGATGAGGGTGTACGCGGACGGCGATGTCGTCGAGTTCCCCTTGTAGACGTCGATGAGGCTCTGGCCGCCGCGGCGTGCCACACAGGTCGACGAACCGGTCAGCAGCTTCGGGTTGAAGCCTGGCGTCAGCGGGGCCAGCCACACCTTGGCCGAGCCGTCGGGGTTGACGCCGGACGCGCGCACAGTCGAGGCGAGCGCGCGCAGTTGAGCGAAGGACTGCGGGTTCTTGACCGGGTCCTGGGAGGACCAGTAATAACTGTCCCCATCCAGAGACGCAGCCCGGGAGGCATTCCAGCTGGCGGAGGTCTCGTCACCGAGCAGTTGTATGCGTGAACGGACCGCGCTCGCCACCGTAGCCAGGTTGGCCGAAGGGTACTTGCGGCTTCCCGTCCAGATAACCGGCAGCCGGGACGGCGAGAAGCTGTGGTCGAAGGCCGAGTCGTTGCCGTACGTTCTCGTCAGGTAGTCCATATCGTTGACGATCCAGGAGGTGCTCAGGACGGTCGCCGAGCTCTTGAGGCTGAGCAGCAGCTGGAAAGGCGTGCCCTCCGCGTTAACTTTGTGGACGGCGGCGACGACCGCGGCGAGCCGGCGGCTGTAGCTGACACTGTCAGGTGTCTGCGAGGCGGTGCCCGTCCCGATCCAATTCACGACGAAGCCGGTGAGGTGCGCGGCAGCGGCTTGGCGGACGTCGTCCTCGATGACCCCTGGGGTGTCCTGGTCCGGCAGGGTCGTCGGGACGTCAGTGAGCTGGTTGCCGGCGTAGCGGCTCACCGGGCTGCAGCCATCGCTGTTGGCCGTCGCCGGCAGCGGGAGCGGCGAAGCGCTGTAAGGGTAGTTGGCACCGAGCTTGTCGTGCCAGTGCTGAATGCTCCACCACAGGTAGTAGTAGGCGAAGACCTTGGGTGCCACGGTGGCGGTGGCCTCAATCCGCGACAACGGTGCATGTGTGGGCGCCGGCGATGCCGTCGGGCCGCCGGTGGCAGCGACCGCGGGGACTACCGCGGCGAGGATGACCGCGCTTGCGGCGCCGGCGAGAGTGAATGCTCGGGCGATACGGCGGTGGGACACGTCGACCCCTTGCCGGCCGGGGTAAAGGCGCTCGGGCGCGCGGGCCCGCAACAGACCACAGGCGCAGACCCAGCCGGGAGCGACCTGCGTCACGTCTGTGTCGGCACCGGTGCCTGATCACTTGAGCCGGGGGAGCGTGGGGACGAGCACATGCGTACTTCCTCGCCCGCTAGGAGTGCCGGCTGCCCGGTCCGGCAAAGGTGTCAGCGAGGTCCGGCTGCTCCGCGTTCAGGTTCCGGCGAAGCGCCCATCTGGGAGCCTGGCGTCGCACCTCGACCGCGGCCACCACCAACACGACGAAGCCGCCGAGCACACCGGCGGCATACAAACCCCGCCAGCCACCCGAGGACGCGCCACTGTCGTCGGACGAGTCCGGCGCAACCAGGGTCGGCACCGACGCATGCAGCGCCGAGGCGAGGACTGCGAGGTCCTTGGTGCCGTACCGACTGCTCGGCTCGACGTAGGTGTTCTCGCTCCACTCGTTCCAACTGATGATGCCGAGCGCATCGGGTTCACTGGCAAGCGCGGCCTTGAGGGCGACCTCGAGCGTCTTGCCGTCTGCGCGGGCCACCTGGCGAGTGCCGCCGACGGCCACGCCGTCGTAGCCCGGTGCGGCTGGCGCGATCCACCGGCCGCCCTTCGCGTGCACGGCCTGGCCGAAGGCCGCCAGCTTCTTGGCGAAGCCGCTGCTGGCCGGGTCTCCCGAGGACCAGTAGTAGGCGTTGCCATCCACCGAGGCTGCGACGCGCTCGTAATCGGGGACGGACTTGGCCGACGACAACAGGCTCAGGGTCGGCCGCGTCGCGGCGGCCACGCCCTCGACCGCGGCGGCATCGAACTGCTCGGTCCCGGTCCACACCACGGTGGGCTTGCCGCCGCCGGCGAAGACCGGGTTTTGGCCGTAGGTCTGGGCGAACCACGTGAGGTCGGCTCGCACCGTCGCTGGCGGCAGCGGGTGACGCTGGAAGTCCAGTGCCTGGTACACGATTCCCAGTGAGAACTTCTCCTGGGCTGCGATGGTCGCCAGGGTTTGCAGCCTGGAGTCGAGGGTCCCCGTGTGCTTCCAGGAGACAAGGAACCCGGTGATGCCGACGGCCTTGGCCTGCCGTATCTGGGCCCGCATCACCGCAGGGTCGTCCGACGTGTAGCAGCCCAGCAGCGGAGTGTCGATCTTCGCGCGCTTCCAGGAGCTGTCGGCGTACCAGATGTAGAAGTAGCCCCAGACCGGGATCGGCGAGGCCTTGGCCGGTTTCGTGTCAGAGACGGTCGTGCTCACCGCCGGTTTGTTGCACGTGACGTCGGCCCGGGCCTGAGTGGCCGTGGTCGCCACCAGGGCCCCGGTCAGGGCCAGCACCAGGACGAAACCGCCCACCGGCGAGACAGCCAGCGGCACCGGGCTGGGCGCGCCTTCGGCCCGAGCCTGGCGGTAGCGACGGGCCCGG
>ENA-OFCD01000230-OFCD01000230.1-metagenomes-genome-assembly--contig:-NODE-230-length-37890-cov-14.120682_pt1 | contig 37890 bp, 35 predicted proteins | sample MGYA00153392_OFCD01 | MGnify analysis MGYA00153392 | reverse complement strand
TCGGTTATGCAAGTCCCCCTTGAATTGCGTCCATTCGCCTGCTGGCCCTTCGTCAGCGAGCTGGCCGTAAAGCTTGCCTCACGGGCGTGCCCGCCGCCGGCATGGGCCCTACTGGCTGGTTTGGACCTATACCCAGAACTGCTACGGCTCGGTAGCGCGCAACAGCAGGCTTCGTCAACGGAAGTCACCTCAAGCCTCCACCAGGTCGTCCACCGGACGAGCCTTCAATCGGAGGGCGACCGCGATGTCGAAGCTTCTCCCGCGTAGTGCCTGGCGCTTGCCATGCAGCACCATGTAAACCAGAGCCGGGTTGAAGTTTCTCTGCAGTGCCCACTCTGAAATCGTGACCCCGCGCTCCGCAAACCAGCGTTTCGCCTCCTCGTGTGAACGAAGATTGGCGCCGAGCGCAGGTGTGCCTTTCTGTTCCAATGTGTGCATACACGATCAAACAATCGAAGACGAGCAAAGTTGCGTCCTAACCAGCTGCGCGCAGTCTCGTCCGCTTAAGCCTGAATGTCAATGCCCCGCCGCCTAAGTAACAACCCTGAGCTCGTTCCGGCGATGGAGCAGGCATTGGGCGATCGTCTAAGGGGCGAGCGCCTGCGCTTGGGCTACACGCAAGTCGGTCTGGCCGCGGCGCTCAAGCTGGCAGAACGAACCGTGCAGAACTACGAACTGGGGCGAAACGCAATTCGAATGTCAGTCCTGGAGGACATGGGCAAGCTCGGATTCGACATCCATTTCCTGATTTTTGGGAATGAGCCCCAAAACGTGGATCCCGTTGATCAAGCAATCTGGGAACGAGTCCAGGATTGGGCCGACCGCACCTGTCGTGACGAGAGGGGGCGCCCATTGCACGAGTATGTAAGGGCTCAGCGCATGATGCTAGCGTATCGCTGGCTGATCGGTGCCCGCGACTCAACCGAACTTGAGGCCAGAATCGCCAGTCTTCGACCGGAGCGCGCGGCATGAAGTCGAAGCGCCCTCTTGATTCGGATCGCATCATCGACTTGGCTTGGCAGCTCGCGCGCGGCGACTTGCCCCAGCGGTCTGAACTATGTTTCGCCAGAGAGGACCTGTTTCGGACTCAACTCTTTCACGCGCGGAGTGCGTGTAAGGCGACGGCGGTGGCAACGCGTCTGGTTGCGGCGACGGTCGCACGGCGGTTGGACGATGAGCGGAGATTGCTCTCGGCTCAGCGACACCTGGTAAAGCTTGCGGCAGACGAGGACAGTCTTGTTGAAGATGTATTCGTAGCCTTCGTTGCAACTGCTCAAGCTGACGAGGAAAACCTTTTCGGAAAACATGCGACGGTCAAACAGAAAGTTGCTCTCCGCGCAATCGATGATCCGGAACTTAGTGCCAGGTACAGCCGCCTCGTCCGCGAAGGCGCAGTCTCGGATGCCAAGGCAGGGCTTGCGATGCCGATAGCAAATCGACGCAGACTTGCCTCTGTACTTTTTGGAGTTGGCACTGCTGTTTGGATGTTGGTCGTCCTCAGCGGGATGCTCTTGATTGGACCGATGGACGCAGAGGATGTGGTCGGGTATGGGCTGCTGACTACTGTAATGTCTGTTTGGCTTGGTCGAGGCCAGTGGTCCGAGGTCCGGGATGACGAGAATGCCGTGGGGTTTGCCAGCGACGGGCTCGGGCCAAAGATCCCGAGGCAACATGGTCCCGGTTAGGTTTTAGCCACGCTAACCTGATTACGGGTATACGCGTAGGCGCGGTGATCCGGACTTCCGTTCCGATGGCAGTGCCAATTCATTGATGTCCCGCTATGGCGCCATGACCGCCAGTTGGGTCGACTGGCGACGAGTAGTCAATTTCGTTTCCGCATCGATAGAATCTTAATAAATTCATGCACTTAACACTCAATCAGCCTAACGGAGTTCAGTTGGCTCCACCACCCGGCTAGGATGCGACACGCTTTCAAAGGATCGCAGCCATGACAAGCTCTGAATTCGTCACTGTTTTCAACTACAGCCAGTACGAGCTCGGCTCGGATGTCCCGGCCGTTTCCACCTTCAAGGCCACGCGCGAAACCATCGTGACGGAACTCAGGCGTGAGGTGATGGAAGGCACGGGCGAAGTCGTGCCGACGCACGCACTCGACAACAAAGGCCGGTTTCGCCGCGTGGCCACCGGCTGGGGCGAGTTGCCACCGCTGTAGCGCCCCGGTGGCGCCGATGGCCGCGAATCAGCGGGCCCTGGCGATCCTGGCCAGCTTGAAGAACACGTCGGTGTTGTCCATCAGCCCCGTGAAGCTCGCGGCGCCGCGGCCGTAAGCCGACAAAGGCACATCGGTTGCGGTGTGCACCGCGCTGTCACCCGGGACCTGGCCGGTCACGAGAAAGCCGGTGTCCTTGTTACGCGATGCCGGGTCGGCTGGGTAGGCCTTCAACGGCGCCACACCCCCGAACGGCTGCTGCAGGTCACGCGTGGGTGTGAGGTTCGACAACCACGTCTCGTAGCGATCTGAATTGGCGCCGTACCCGATCAGCAATTTGTAGTCGACATCGGTGGTCGACGGATAGCCGTCGGCGAGCATTTTGTATTTCGGAAACTTCGATGACTGGTAGATGCCGACGACCTTGTCGCGCTGCGCTTCGACACCTGGTTTCGCGGTCGCGTCCCACAGCGCGGCGACGGGTTTGGTCGACGCGCCGATGATCGCGGCGCCCGAGCATTCGTGGTCGGCGGTGACGATGACGATCGTGTCGGGGTGCTTGTCGGCGAAGTCTTTCGCGACCTGCACCGCGCGGTCGAACTCGAGCACTTCGAGGAGCCAGCGGTCGGTGTCCATCAGGTGCGATTGCTTGTCGATCGATGCGCCTTCGATCATCGCGATGAACCCGCGCTTTTGCTTCGCGAGCACCTCGAGCGCGGCCTTGGCCATCTCGTCGAGCATCGGTTGGTCGGGGAATCCGTAGTCGTCGACGACGGTCGAGACACCGCGGCGCTGGCCGATCTTGTCGAACGCGACGTTCATGTTCGAGTACGCGAACAGGCCGAGCAATTTATCGGCGGCCGGCGCGCGGCTCGCCAGCGCGGTCTTGTCGGGCGCGTAAGCGAAACCGGCACGCTCGAAGTCGCCGATCACGTCGCGCCCCGGGTCGAGCGCGCCGCGCGCCGCGCCCCAACCGGTGACCACATCGGCGGACAACTCGTAGTCGCTGCGGCGATCGCGTTGCGAGCCGTTCATCGGCTGCCCTTCTCGCGTGCCGTCCGCCTTGAGCGCGTCGCCGTTCGGCAAAAACCACTTGCGGCCGCCACCCATCAGCACGGTCAGGCCGGTCAGGCCGCGGTCGTCGAGAAACTGGTCGACGATGCCGGTGCCGTAGCCGCGGTTGCTGGTGTGCACTGCCATCGCGGCGGGGGTGGCGTCGAACACATCGGCAGTCGTCACGATGCCGAGCGCCTTGCCTTGCGTGCGGTGCAGGTACTCGGCGAGGTATTCGATGCGCGGGTTGTCGAAGGCATCGGTGGTGTCGTCGGGCCACACGCCTTGCGCGTTGTTCGCCGACTTGTTGCCGGTGACGTAGTTCGACATGCCGGGCGACGAATCGGTGACGATGCCGTCGAGCGACGAGGTCATCACCATGCCGGTGACCGGGAAGGTGTCCATCGCCAGGCGCCCTTGCGCCTTGCCCTGCGCATAGCCGCGGCCCATGATGCGCGCAGCCGTGCGGTGCGCGGCGCCCATGCCGTCGCCGAGCAGGATGATGATGTTCTTCGCGGGTTTGCCGTCACGGCCGAGCGCGACGACCTCGAAATTACCGTCGGCCGACACGCTCTGGCCATCGCTCTGTGTGGCGCGGATCGTCAGCTTGTGAACGCCGGGCCGCGTCACCGAAAACGCGCGTTGCGAGACGACGGCGGCGGTCACGTCTTGCGGCAACGTGAGGCCACTGGTCACGATGCTGGTCGTGCCGGCGAGCGTGCGGGTCGGCACGCCGTCGATGAGAAATGCGAAGTCTTTCAGCGTGGTGCCGGCGTCGAGCCGCACCGTCGCCTGCAAATCGAAACGCTGGCCGGGCAGGAAGCGCGCGATGTACGGCGGGCTCGCGTTGCCGGAGGCGAACAACTCGCTCGGCGGCGTCAACCGGGTGACCGTGGGTGCGGCGGCCGCGGTGCCGGCCAAGCCGATCAGCGAGAGGGCCAACGACGCGCGTGCCATCGACGCAACTGCCCTCGCCGCGAGAAGGTGCGACTGCGATCGACGAAATTGCGACATCGGGTACTTCCTTGATGAATGCGAAATGGAACGGTCGATTTTCAGCGCAGGCACTGCACGTCGTCGGCATCGAGCCGAACGAATGAGGTGCGGCCGTCGGCCTCGGCGCGAGCGCCGAGGCCGAGGCGGCCGGTGACGCGCACGGCGCCTCGGCAGGCTTCGATCGCGGCTGCGAGGCGCGGCTCGGTCCAGCGCAGGTAGGCGACGGATGCGGGCAAGTCGTCGGCCAGGCCTTCGTCTTCATCGTCTAGCGCTACCGGCACGGGCGCGAGGATGGCAAGGGCCGGCCGGGGCTGCGCACCGTGCGCGATGAAGCCGCTCAACTGCACTCGCTTGCCGGCCAGCGCCAGCAAGCGGGCGCCGGGCTCGAGGCCGCGTGGGCCGACGGGTCGCTTGTAGAACTCCGCGAACGAGAGGCTGGCGATCGGCTCGGCCCCGGCTTCGGCCGCAGCGGGCAAAGGTGCCGCGCACAGCGCGAGCGACAACACGAACGAAGGCGCGAGACCCAGCGCAGCAATGCGGTCGATAGGCAATCGTCTGGCGAGCGGGCATCCGTTCATTCGCGCGGATTATCGCGGCGCGAGATGTCGACCCGATGACCCTCGGCGTCAGGCCTCAGGCGGCAACTCCACCGAATACAGCTTCGTGCCGTCGAGGCCGTGCAGCGACACGGTGAGCGCCTTGCTGCGCGCGTCGACCCGGCCGATGCCGAAGAACTGCAGCCCGTCGCTCGGCGGTCGGTTCTGCTTCATGCCGGGCGGCACGCTGACGAACTTCACGTCGGGGCCGAAGGTCTTGTCGATCTCGCCGGGGCCGAACGTGCCGGCGTGCAGCGGGCCGCCGACGAACTCCCAGAACGGCTTGAAATCGGTGAACTGCGCGCGCTCGGGCCGGTAATGCGTGGCCGATGCGTAATGCACGTCGGCGGTGACCCACACCACGTTCTTGATGTTGCGCTGCTTGATGAAGCGCAGCAAATCGGCCACCTCCAGTTCACGTCCCGAGGGAGCGCCATCGTCGGCATTCGCCCACGCCTCGAACGTGCCGGGCGGCACATCGGCGTTGAGGTCGGGCACGACGATCGACAGCGGCATGTCGCTCGCGATCACCTTCCACGTGGCACGCGAATCGACGAGCGCCTGCTTGAACCAGCGCATCTGCGCCGGCCCGAGAAAGTCGGCATCGGGGCCGGGAGCAGTTTGCCGATTCGGCGAGTTCGCGCCGCGGTAGCTGCGCTCGTCGAGCATGAACACGTCGACCAGCGGTCCCATGCGATGCGCGCGGTACACCCGTGTCGGATCGACCGTGTCGAAGCGCATCGGGTTGTACTCGAACATCGCACGGTTCGCGCGCGCCGAGAGCAGCGATGCGTCGCGCTCCTGGTAGCGCTTCTCGGCTGCGCCGATGCGCTGGCCGGGGTACCAGTTGTTGCGCGTCTCGTGGTCGTCCCACTGCACCAGCATCGGCACCTCGGCGCAAAAGCGCCGCTTGTGGGCATCGAGCAAGTTGTAGGCGAAGGCACCGCGGTACTCGGCGAGCGTTTCGGCGACCTTGCTTTTCTCGGGCGTGACGAGGTTGGTCCACACGTTGCCGTCGTCGAGCTTGACCTCGGCCTGCAACGGCCCGTCGGCGTAGATCTGGTCGCCCGAGTGGATAAAAAAGTCGGGCTCGAAGCGGCGCATCGCTTCGTAGATGCGGTAGCCGCCCCAGGCTTCGTTGATGCCCCAGCCCTGCCCGGCTTCATCGCCCGAAAACGCGAACACGAGGTCTCGCGGCGTGCTCGAAGCCCGGTGCGAAGGCGTGCGAAACCGGCCGTTCTGCGGCGCGCTGTAGACCTTCGGGTTGGCCAAGTCCTGGAAGCGCACTCGGTAGAAGTGGGTCTGCCCTGGCGCGAGGTTCGAGAAGTCGACGCGCGCCGTGAAGTCGTTCGCTTCGAGCGCGGCCGGGCCGACGATGCGGTGGGCGCCGCGCATCGATTCGGTCGTGGCCACATCGACGATCATCCGCGCCGGCCGATCGGCCCGGCTCCAGACAATGGCGCGCTGGTCGGTCACGTCGCCGCTCATCACGCCCGAAGGCATTTGCGGGCGCGCACCGTCGAGCGTGACGATCGCAGGCGCGGCGGCTTGCGCAAGCACGTCGCGCAGGCCGGCGCCGGCACTCAAACCGCTCGCGGCGATCAGGCGCAAGGCGTGCCGGCGCGTGGGTGGGGAGGTGGGTGCGGACGCCACGCTCAATCCGCCAGATCGATCAAGCCTTCGCCGCGCAGCCGCTGCAACGCATCGGGCGCCAGGCCCATCGCTCGGGCGAAGCTTTCGAGTTCGATCACATTGCGGTGACCGTCGATGTTGGAGAGCAGCGCGCGCTTCACGCGCTCGCTTTTGTCGGCATCGCGGAAGTTCCGCGGATCACGCGCATCGCGGCCTTCAAGCCATTGAAGCGCCATCGGCGTTTTTGTCGGGGTCGGCAATGTGTTCATCGTGCAATCCTCGCTGAGAGAACCGAGCCTGCGCGCCCGGTGTGACGCAGCCGTGACATCCGGCGCCGCAACGCAAAGTCATCGCTGCGTCACGCCGCCCTCACGCCCATGTCACGGCACGGCGCGACGATACGCGCAGATCACTTGCCAAGGAGAAGACCGATGCGCGACCTGCCCTTGCCCACCTTCCCGTTCGCCGACCTCACTGCAGGCGCCGCAACCCGCCGCTCGATCATCGCGCGCATCGATCACGCTTTGGTCATTTGGCGTGAGCGACGCGAGCGCACCGACCAGCGCGAGCGCATCAGCGCAAAAAATTCAACGGCGCCCCACAGCCATGCGCTGAGCGGCGGCAGGGCCGAGAGACTGGTTCGGAGTTGAACGAGTGGGCTCATGGTGCGGCTCCAAATCGACTGGGTATTGCCCTTACCTTAGCCACGCTCTGTGACAGTTTCGTGATGCGCCCTGCCCGTCCCGCGACCCGACCCGCACTCGCCGCGCGCGCATGACCCCGGGCACGCCGCCCGAGCTGCTGGCGCTCGAGGCGCTCGCGCGGATGGCCGGTGTGCATGTCGAGCGCCGCTTGCTGTGCGAGGTGTCGGTCGGTGGCGTGCCATTGCCGGTGCATGCGTTCTTGCTCGGCAGCACGCGCGCCGATGCACCGGCGGTCGGATTTTTCGGCGGCGTGCATGGGTTGGAGCGGATCGGCGCCGAGGTGGTCATCGCGCATCTGCGCAGCCTCGTGATGCGCCTGCGCTGGGACGAAACCTTGCATCGTCAGCTCGAAACGATGCGCCTGTTGTTCGTGCCGATCGTCAACCCGGGCGGCCTCGCGCTCGGCACGCGCGCGAACCCGAATGGTGTCGACCTGATGCGCAATGCGCCGGTCGATGCACTGGAGCGCGTGCCCTACCTGGTTGGCGGCCAGCGCATCAGCGCGTCGCTGCCGTGGTACCGCGGCGCGCTGGCCGCGGCAATGGAACCGGAGAGCACCGCGCTGTGCCGCGTCGTCGAAGACGAGTTGTTGAGCCGGCCGTTCAGCATCGCGGTCGATTGCCACTCGGGCTTCGGCCTGCACGACCGCATCTGGTTTCCGTTCGCGCACACGGCGCGGCCGATCGAGCACCTGCCGGAGATCCACGCGCTGTGCGAGACGATGGACGAAACCTTGCTGCACCACCGCTACGTGATCGAGCCGCAAAGCCGCCAATACCTCGCGCACGGCGATTTGTGGGATCACCTCTACCTGAAGGCGCGGCCCGGCACGGTGTTCCTGCCGCTGACGCTCGAGATGGGTTCGTGGCTGTGGGTGCGCAAGAACCCGCGCCAACTGTTCTCGCGCCACGGCCTGTTCAACCCGATGATCCTGCACCGCCAGCAGCGCGTGCTGCGCCGCCACCTCGTCTGGCTCGACTTCATCATCCGCGCCGCGTGCAGCCAGGCGCGCTGGCTGCCGGCGGGCGCCGAGCGGCACCGTCAACGCGAACTCGCGCTGGCGCGCTGGTACCGCAAGGGTCGGCGATGAGCACCTGGATCTTGCTGCGCGGGTTGACGCGCGAGAGCGGTCATTGGGGCGGGTTCGGCGCGTTGCTGCAGCAAAAACTCGACGGTGCGCGCGTGGTCGCGCTCGATTTGCCGGGCAACGGCCTGCACACCAAGCTCGACAGCCCCACCCGCATCGAGGCGATGACGCACTGGTGCCGTGCGGAGGTGCGCAGCTTGGGCCTCGCGCCGCCATATCGGCTGCTCGCGATGTCGATGGGCGCGATGGTCGCGATCGACTGGGCGCGCACCGATCCGCAGGCGATCGCCGGCTGCGCGCTGATCAACACCAGCCTGCGGCCGTTCGACCCGTGGCATCGACGGCTGCTGCCTGCGAACTACGGCACGCTGCTGCGGCTCGCGCTGTTGTCGAACACCGATGCGTGTTGCGAACAGGAGGTGTTGCGACTGACGAGTCGCAACGCCACCGCCGCGGCCGACGTGCTCGACGACTGGGTCCAACTGCGCCGGCTCCGGCCCGTTTCCAAGGCGAACGCCCTGCGCCAGTTGCTGGCCGCCGCGCGTTTCAGTGCCCCGGCGATTGCGCCCGGGGTGCCGATGCTGGTGCTCGCGAGCGCGCGCGACGCGTTGGTCGACGTGCGGTGCTCGCTGCACTTGGCGCAACGCTGGCATGCCGACATCGCGGTCCATGCAGAGGCCGGGCACGACTTGCCGCTCGACGACGGCGCGTGGGTCGCTGAGCAGGTGGCGCGTTGGGTGGCGCCGCGTTGAGCGTTTGAGAGTTTCTTGCCCAGTCCGTGCAAAGTCGGTTCGGGCTGAGTGTGAACGCAACCCGACCGCTGCACGCGCCACTCGTTACTCGCCACTCGCCGCCATCCTGCACGAGCGAAGGCGAGCGCCAGGGCACCAACTTGCAAACGCCGTTGGTGCGCGAGGCGCGGCTCGACGGCACGTATGCATCGAGCTACGCCGCGCCGGCCACCGCGTCGGCCAATGCGTGATGGGGTGGGTGGTGCGCCGCCGCCGCGCGCAACGCTGACCGATCGAAGGATGGCGTCGCCGCCCCGCGTCGACGCCCGACAATCGCGCGATGCCTGCTGCCCCCGAATCCATTCCCGCAACCTCACCGCACGACACCGCGAGCGACCTGTGGCTCGAAGCCCTGCGCCGTGGCGCCGACGCTGCCGAGCTGCGTGGCCTGCCCGCACTGCCCGATGCCGATGCCGCGCGCGTGATGGCGTTGCTGCGCGACGCACCCGAGGCCGTGCACACGCCTGTTCCCGAAGCTGTGTCACCGTCGCGTCGCAAACCGACGAGCCCCACTAGCCTCACCGACCCGGCCGTACCCGGCGAGTTGATCCCGCGCCTGACGCTGCAAACCCTGACCCGCGGCGACGGCCTGCTCGGCCTGCGTGCGATGGGCGGTTTCGGCATCCGCGGCGCGCAACTGACAGTCGCGCGCGTCGACTGGACCTACCGCACCGACACCGGCCTCACCTGGGAAACGCCCGCGCCGATCGGCGTGCTCAACACCCGCCCGAAGCCGACCGAGTTGTTGCGTGGCGCGTGGAGCGAGCGCGTGCTGCTGCAACGCGATCTCTCGGCCGAAGCCGATGCACGCGATGCGCTCACCGAGAGCGGGTTGCGTGCGTTGCCGATGCAGGCGATCCAGTGGCGCGACCGTGAGGCCGGCGCTAGCCACATCGGGCTGTGGTCGCTTGCCGAAGAATCGCAGTTCGGTGATTTCTGGGCCGAGCAGGTGCCGAAGTTGCGCGCGCTCGGCTGGACGATCGTCGTGCAGCCGGGCTTTGCGCACCTGAGCGCGGCGGTCGATCGCTGGCGACTCGTGATCGACCCGGTCACCGGCGACGCTCAGGCGCAGGCGCCCGACGGCATCGTCGCGCTGCGCCAGCCGGTGCGCGAGGGCTCGTTCATGCTGAGCCTGGGCATCGAGGTCGACGGCGAAACGCTCGACCTCGCGCCGCTGCTCGCCGACCTGTTGAAGCGCGACCGCCGCTGGCTCGATGCCCGCGAGCTCGCGGCCATTGCCGACACCGCGCCGATCGCGCTGCGCGCCCCCGGCGGCCGCCGCATCGACGCGCCGGCGGGGCCGCTCAAGGCCATCGTCGGCGCGATGCTCGACCTGCTCACCGACCCGCGCCGCAAAGAAGGCCCGCTGCGGCTCTCGACCTGGGAGGCACAGCGCATCGAGGCGATGCGCCTGACGCTGCTCGACACGCAGGCCGCGCGCGCCGGCGAGCACGGCGCGTGGCAACTGCAAGGCGATGCCGGCCTGTCGACACTCGCCAAGCGCCTGCGCGCCGCCGGCACGCCGCCCGATGTGGCGGCGCCCTTAGGCCTCGGCCTCACGCTGCGCGCCTACCAGTTGCACGGCCTCGCGTGGCTGCAGTACCTGCGCGAGCACCAGCTCGCCGGCATCCTCGCCGACGACATGGGGCTCGGCAAAACCGCGCAGGTGCTGGCCCACCTGCTGATCGAAAAACACGCGGGTCGGCTCGGCCGGGGAAGCGACGCGGCCGCGTCCTCTGAGCAGCTGCCCACCCTGCCCGCCCTCGTCGTGCTGCCGACCTCGCTGATCGCCAACTGGCAGGCCGAAGCCGCCCGCAACGCGCCGGGCTTGCGCGTGCTGACGCTGCAAGGCGCCGACCGTGCCCGCGATTTCGCGCGCATCGCCGAGCACGACGTGATCTTCACGACCTACCCGCTGCTGTGGCGCGACATCGACGCGCTGCAAGCGCAACCATGGCACCTGCTGATCCTCGACGAGGCGCAGATGGTGAAAAACGCCGCGAGCCGCAGCGCCACCGCACTGCGCCGCCTGACCGCGCGGCACCGCCTGTGCGTGACCGGCACGCCGCTCGAAAATCACCTCGGAGAACTGTGGTCGCACTTTGATTTCTTGATGCCCGGTTTTCTCGGCGACACGCGCAGCTTCGCGCGCTTGTGGCGCAAGCCGATCGAGACCAACGGCGAAACCGTGCGCGCCGAGTTGCTTGCGCAACGCGTGCGCCCGTTCATCCTGCGGCGTCGCAAAGAAGACGTGGCGAGCGAGCTGCCGACCAAGACCGAAGTGATTCGCCTCGTGCAGCTGCAAGGCGCGCAGCGCGCGCTGTACGAAAGCGTGCGCGTGGCCGCCGACGAGCAGGTGCGGCGCGTGCTCGCGCGCCAGAGCTTCAACGGTGCGCAGATCTCGATCCTCGACGCGCTGCTCAAGCTGCGCCAAGTGTGCTGCGACCCGTGGCTCGTCAAAGGCAGCAAGCTGCCCGCCACGATGCCGCGCGCCAAGCTCGAGTGGCTGCGCGACATGCTTCCCGAGCTCGTCGACGAAGGCCGGCGCGTGCTGGTGTTCTCGCAGTTCACCGAGATGCTGGCGCTGATCGCGACCGAGCTCGACGCGCTGCAGCTGGCCTACCTGACGTTGACCGGCGACACGCCTGTGGCCACCCGCGGTGCAGTCGTCGCGCGCTTTCAGGCGCGTGAGGTGCCGATCTTCCTGCTCAGCCTGAAGGCCGGCGGCATCGGCCTGAACCTGACCGCCGCCGACACCGTGATCCACGTCGACCCGTGGTGGAACCCCGCGGTCGAGCGCCAGGCGACAGACCGCGCGCACCGCATCGGGCAAGACCAGCCGGTGTTCGTCTACAAGCTCGTCGTCGAGGGCAGCATCGAAGAACGCATGCTTGCGTTGCAGGCCCGCAAAGCCGCGCTGGCCGAAGGCGTGCTCGGCAGTGACGCGGCAGCGGCCGTCAAGTTCAGCCCCGACGATTTGCGTGGGCTGCTGTCGCCGCTGGTTTGACTTTTCTAAAGCCGCATCGGACTCACCACGTACTGGAAGTCAGGCCGCCCCGGGAACGTGAACAACACGGTCGAGTGCGCGTTCTGGACTTCGAGCGTCACCCGATCACCATCGGTTTGCGTCAACACATCGAGCAGGTAGCCGATGTTGAAGCCGATCTCGATCGGCTCGCCGGCGTAGTCGACCTCGATGTCTTCGTCGGCCTCTTCTTGCTGCGCGTTGCTCGAGGCCACGCGGAGTGCGCCGGGTGCAATGTTGAGCCGCACACCGCGGAACTTCTCGTTGGTCAGAATGGCCACGCGTTGCAGCGCTGCGAGCAACGGCGCACGGTCGAGCGTGAGCGTGTTGCGGTTGCCTTTCGGGATCACGCGGTTGTAGTCAGGGAACCGGCCTTCGACGAGCTTGGTGATGAACTCGATGCCGTCGAACGCGAAGGTGGCCTGCGCCGCGGCGAACCGAATCTGCACCGCCTGATCGGGTGCGGTGCTGTCGCGCAGCAGGCGCTGCAACTCGAGCACGGTCTTGCGCGGCAAGATCACTTCCTGGCGCGGCAACTCATGCTCGACCGTGGCGTGTGTGAGTGCGAGGCGGTTGCCGTCGGTCGCAACCAGCGTCAGGCGCGTGCCTTCGGCGATGAACAACACGCCGTTCAAAAAGTAGCGAATGTCTTGCACTGCCATCGCGAACTCGACCTGCCCGATCAAGGCCTTTAGCACCGCCTGCGGCACCTCGAATGCGGCACCGTAGTCAGCGGCCTCGCGCACCTGCGGAAAGTCGTCGGCCGGCAGCGTTTGCAACGTGAACCGGCTGCGCCCGCCTTGCAGCGTGAGCTGGGTCTGCTTCGACGCCAGGGACACGGCCTGGTCGACCGGCATCGCGCGCAAGATGTCGACGAGCTTGCGCGCGTTGACGGTCGTCGCGAAGTCGCCCGCGCCACTGCCGAGCTCGGCGCGGGTGCGAATCTGCAGCTCCAGATCGGTGGTCGTGAACTCGATCGTGGCGCCGGTCTTGCGCAGCAGCACGTTGGCCAGAATCGGCACGGTGTGGCGGCGCTCGACAACGCCCGACACGCGCTGGATCGCGGCCAAAAATTCGACTTGTGCAGCTTTGAGCACGATCATGGCTGGGCTTTCGTCTGGCTGAACAGCACGGCCTGCTCGGTCGAGTGCTTGGCGGCGAAACCGCGCATGAAGTCGCGCAACACCTCTGATGCGATCAGCCCTTGCGATTGGCAGGCCTGCACGAAGGCGTCGCGCAGTTCGCGCTCGATGCGGATGCGCATCCCGGAATCTTTGGTGGACAAATCGGGCTCCTTTGATTGGATACACGTGTGTGTATCCATGCATCGGCAGACTTTACCTTGCCATCCGGTGCTGATGCAGAATCGCGACCTTCCCGCGCTGCTGCGCTTGTCGTCTTCATGCTCACGCCCGAACTTTTCCACATCGCGCTCTACCGCTTCGTGCGCATCGGCGATGCGCCGCGCATCGCAGCCGTGTTGCGCGAGTTGACAAGCGAGCTGCTCGGCAACGTGTTGATCGCCAGCGAAGGCATCAACGGCATGCTGGCCGGGACCGTGGCAGCGCTCCATCGTTTCGAGAACGCCTTGCAAGACGACCCGCGTCTCGATGGCCTCTTCAGCGGCATCGCGTTCAAGCGCAGCACCTGCATCACCCCACCGTTCCGGCGCATGAAAGTCCACGTGCGCGCCGAAGTGCTGCCACTCGGCGCAAGCGTCGGCAGTAGGGTCGATGCGGTAGGCCGGCCCGGTGTGCAGCTCGACCCGGCGCAGTGGCGCGCGCTGCTCGCGGCCAACGACGTGGTCGTGATCGACAACCGCAACAGCTTCGAGTTTCGGCTCGGTCACTTTCGCGGCGCGGTCGATCCGCAGGTCGGCAACTTTCGCGACCTGCCGGCGTTCATCGAGGCGAACGCGGCGCATTGGAAGGCAAATGGCCAGCGCGTCGCGATGTACTGCACCGGCGGCATCCGCTGCGAGAAAACAGCCGCGTGGATGCACGACGCGTTCGACCTCGACGTGCACCAGCTCGAAGGCGGCATCCTGCGCTACCTCGCCGAAACGCCCGAACCGCAGCTCGACTGGCAAGGCGAGTGCTTCGTGTTCGACAACCGCATCGCACTCGATGCGCAGTTGAACGAGACCACGACGACGGCCGCCGACGTTTATGCTGGCGATGCCGACGAAACGTGGCGCCTGCAGCGCGCGCAGCGGCTCGCAGGGCCATGACCACGCGACTCGCGCGACGCGCACCACCGCTGCCGACGCGCGACGGCGTCGGCCCGAGTTGCGTGGCGTTGCCTGAAGGCGCGTGGCTGACGATCGCTGCGTTCCTCGCACACCGCTTCCCGGCGATCGCCGGCTCGGTGTGGAACGAGCGAATCGCGGCTGGCGAGGTCGTCGACGAACACGGCGCAGCGATCACGTCGGCACGGCCGCATCAGCCGCACCTGCGCGTGTACTACTACCGTTCGCTGGTGGACGAACCCTGTGTGCCGTTCGATGAGGTCGTGCTGTTCCGGGATGCTCACATCGTCGTCGCCGACAAGCCGCACTTCTTGCCCGTGACGCCCTCGGGCGACCACCTGCACGAGACGCTGCTGGTGCGACTCAAGCGCAAGCTCGGCATCGACACGCTCGCGCCGGTGCACCGCATCGATCGAGAGACTGCCGGGCTGGTGCTGTTTTCGGTCGATCCGGCCACGCGGGGCGCGTACCACCAAGTGTTCGCCGAGCGCTTGGCGCACAAGGAATACGAGTGCATTGCGCCATGGCGCGACGGCCTGAGGATGCCGCTCACGCACTGCAGCCGGCTCGTCGACGACCCTGCGCACTTCATGCGCATGTGCGAGACGGTGGGCGAGCCGAACTCGGAGACTCACATCGACTTGATCGAGCGACACAAGCAGCTCGCGCGCTATCGGCTCGTGCCACTCACCGGCCGCCGCCATCAATTGCGCGTTCATTGCGCGTCGCTCGGCATGCCGATCGTCGGGGATCGCATCTACCCGACGCTGCTGCCCGCGCATAGCGACGACTACGCGTGCCCACTGCAACTGCTGGCGCTCACGCTCGCGTTCACCGACCCGATCACCGGCGAGGCGCGCAGCTTCGAGAGCCACTTGCGACTGCGGTCGCTCGCCGATCACCAATAGCCGCTGCGGTCGTAATGCTTGTAGATCTCGACCTCTTGATCTCGGTCGGGCGGCATCGATGCATTCCACTCCGGCGCTCTCTGGATCGCGTTGCGGGTCATCGCCACCGCGACCACCTTGTCGGCCCAGCTCACCTCCTTGATCCACTGCGGCGCCACCAACACCTGGTGGCCCAACCACCAGTTGCTGGTGTCGACGACGAGGTAGCGAATCTGCCAACTTTGCTCGTCGACGATGAAGCCCTGCACGTGGCCGATCTCGCCGTCTTCCGCCTTGATGTGGTGGCCGGTGATCGACTGGCACGAACGCAAGTGCGGGTCGTCGTCACGGTGGCGCGCGGCCACCTCGGCCGCGATCGCGCGGTCGGCTTCGAGCACCCCCGCACCCGACGGCGCGAGAACCGTTTCCGGCAGCATCGTTCCGGGCAGACCACCGGCGCCCCAGATGCCGATGCTGTCCCAGTACACCGGGTAGCCGTAGTAGCCGAGGTAGTCGGCCTCGTGTTGGCGCGAGACGGGTTTGTCGGTATCGATGTCGGGGCTGTTCTTAACCTGCTCGCGCGAGATCGAGACCGGCACGACCTTCGCGTCGTGGTCGGGCACGCCGAGCGAAACCGGCGAGATCAGCACCTTTCGGCTCGACAGCCAAGTACCTGTCTCGACCACGAGGTAACGCACGACCCAGCGGTCGTCGTCGAAGTAAAAATCCTTCACGGTGCCGACATCGCCGTCGGTCGCCCGCAACGCGTATCCGTGCAGGTCATTGAGGTTTCGCAGCATGGCCGTCTCCTTTGGATGCACTCTGATGAGTGCTGGAGATTTCAGTCTGGGCATGCGCTGGGTGAGCGTCTGTCAGCGGTTCGCGGCGCGGTCGGTAGGAGCGGGCCTACGCGGGCTTTCGACCCGCGCAAACTCAGTGGTCGTTGTGCAGGTAGCTGCCGTGTTTGGGGAGCCGCAGGCTGACGAGAAAGGCGATGACCATCATCGCCGTCACGTACCAGTAGAACGCCGGCTCGTGGCCGATGCTCTTGAGGTACAGCGCCACGTACTCTGCCGAGCCACCGAAGATCGCGTTTCCCACCGCGTAGGCCAGGCCGACGCCGAGCGCGCGGATCTCGGGCGGGAACATCTCGGCCTTCACGATGCCGCTGATCGAGGTGTAGAAGCTCACGATGGCCAGCGCCAGCGTGATCAGCACAGCGGCCGTCACGGGGCTCGTCACGCCTTGCAGCGAGGTCAGAATCGGCACGGTACACAGCGCGCCGAGCGCGCCGAAGATCAGCATGTTGGTACGCCGGCCGATGCGGTCCGAAAGAGCGCCGAACAGCGGCTGCATGCACATGTAGAGGAACAGGCAGACGGTCATGACGTTGCTCGCCGTCTTGATCGACATGTGTGCCGAATTCACGAGGTACTTCTGCATGTAGGTCGTGAAGGTGTAGAAGATCAGCGAGCCGCCGGCCGTGTAGCCCAGCACCGTGAAGAACGCGGCCTTGTGGTGCTTGAACAGCTCGGCCATCGTGCCCGCGCCCTTGCTGTTGCGCGAGGCGGCCGTCGTCGTCTCGTGCAACGTGCGACGCAGCAGCAGAGCGACCACGGCCGTCATCGCACCGATCACGAACGGGATACGCCAGCCCCAGGCCTTGAGCTCGGCCTCGTCGAGCAACTGCTGCAGGATCACGACGACCAGCACCGCGAGCAGTTGCCCGCCGATCAGCGTGACGTACTGGAACGACGAGAAGAAGCCGCGCTGGCCCTTCAACGCGACCTCGCTCATGTAGGTGGCGGTGGTGCCGTATTCACCGCCGACCGAGAGGCCCTGGAACAGCCGCGCCAGCAGCAGCAGCGCGGGTGCCCATGCGCCGATCGTGGCGTAGGTCGGCAGGCACGCGATCAACAGCGAGCCGGCGCACATCATCACGACCGAGATCACCATCGAGGTCTTGCGGCCGCTGCGGTCGGCGATGCGGCCGAACAGCCAGCCGCCGATCGGGCGCATCAAAAAACCGGCAGCGAACACGCCGGCAGTGTTCAGCAGCTGCGCGGTCGAGTCGGACTTCGGGAAAAACGCCGGCGCGAAGTAGATCGCGCAAAACGCGTAGATGTAGAAGTCGAACCACTCGACCAGGTTGCCGCTCGATGCAGCGACGATCGCGAAGATGCGCTTGCGTTTTTCTTCGGCGGTGTAGATGCCGGGGGTGACGGACGGCGGATTCGCGGGGGTACTCGACATGCGGGAAAGCTCCTTCGGCGGGGGTCAGCCGAAAGTATCCGCCCGCGAGCATGGCGCTGCTCGTAGGCGGACACGCCCTCTCACGACATCAAGCCGCCAGCAACTGCGCCGACACGCTGGCCGGCGCGACCTCGTAGTGATCGAACTGCATCGAGTACTGCGCGCGGCCCGAAGAGATCGCACGCAGGTGCCCGATGTAGCCGAACATTTCCTTCAACGGCACATGCGCTTCGACAGCCACGGCGTTGCCGCGCGGTTGCTGCCCGCGCACCGCCCCACGTCGACGATGCAGGTCGCCGATCACGTCGCCGAGGTGATCGGCGGGCGTGATCACCTCGACCGCCATCACCGGCTCCAGCACTTGCGCGCCGGCCAATTCCGCGGCCTTGCGAAATGCCGCGACAGCCGCGAGCTCGAACGCCAGCGTCGACGAATCGCGCTCGTGGAACGCGCCGTCGAGCAGCGTCGCCTCGAAGTCGACGAGCGCGAAGCCTGCGATCACGCCCGCCTCGGCCGCGCGCCGCACACCGGCCTCGACCGCTGGCACGTACTCGCGCGGGATCGCGCCGCCCACGCTCGCGTTGACGAAGCGCACGCCCTCGCCGCGCGCCAGCGGCACGATGCGCAGCGTGACCTGCGCGAACTGCCCTGGCCCGCCGCTCTGTTTCTTGTGCAGGCGCGTGACCTCGGCCGCCTTCGTGATCGTCTCGCGGTACGCCATTTGCGGCCGGCCCACGTTGACGTTCACGTGGTGCCGCGCGCGCAGCTTCTCGACCGTCACTTCGAGTTGCAGCTCACCCATGCCCGACAGAATCGTCTGGCCGGATTCGGCGTCTTGGCGCACGCGCAGGCTCGGGTCTTCACGCACGAGCGCGTGCAGCGCCTTGCCGAGCAACTGCTCGTCGGCCTGCGTCTTCGGCTCGATCGCGACATCGATCACCGGCGAGGGAATCGTGATCTGCTCCAGCACGAGCGGGTGCGCGCGATCAGCCGCGCTATGGCCGGTCAACGTGTTCCCGGTCAGCGTGTCTTTCAGGCCGACGACGGCGCCGATGTCGCCGGCTTCGAGCAACTCGCGCTCCACGTGCTTGTCGGCATGCACTTCGTACAGCCGCGACACGCGCTCGGTCTTGTCGGTGGCGGTGTTGAGCACCGTGTCGCCAGCGCGCAGGCGGCCACGGTACACGCGCACGAAGGTCATCGTGCCGTGGTCGTCGGTCACGACCTTGAACGCGAGCGCAGCCAGCGGGCTATCGGCATCGACTTCGGGTTGCGTGGCATCGCCCGCCTCTTGCCACGTGACTTCACCGGGCGCCGGCAGGTACGCGACCACCGCATCGAGCAAGGGCTCGACGCCGCGGTTCTTGAACGCCGAACCGGCGAGCACGGGCACGAACGCGCCGGCCAGTGTGCCCTCGCGGATGCCCGCGCGCAGGCGGTCCGCCGACGGCTCATCGCCGTTCAGCAAGGCTTGCAGCAGCGCATCGTCTTGTTCGACGACGGCCTCGATCAAGCGTGCGCGATACACCGCGGCCTGCGCGCGCAGGTCATCGGGAATATCGGCCGGCTGCACCGGCTCGCCCGCCACGCCGGACCACAGCAACGCACGCATCTCGACCAGATCGACGACGCCGTGGAACGTGTCCTCGGCACCGATCGACAGTTGCAGCACGAGCGGCCGCACGCCCAGGCGCTCCTGCAGCATCTGCACGACGCGCAGGCAGTCCGCGCCGACGCGGTCGAGCTTGTTGATGAACGCCAGCCGCGGCACGTGGTACTTGTCGGCGAGGCGCCAGTTGGTTTCGGTCTGCGGCTCGACACTGGCCACGCCGTCGAACACGACGACAGCGCCGTCGAGCACGCGCAGCGACCGGTTCACCTCGATGTTGAAGTCGATGTGGCCGGGCGTGTCGACCACGTTGATCTGCGTGCCGTGCCAGAACACGGTGGTCGCGGCGCTGTTGATCGTGATGCCGCGGGCGCGCTCCTGCGGGTCGAAATCCATCGTCGTATTGCCGTCGTGGACCTCGCCGACGCGGTGGTTCGCACCGGTGTAGAACAGGATGCGTTCGGTGGTCGTGGTCTTGCCGGCATCGACGTGGACGATGATGCCGATGTTGCGTAGCGCTGCGCGGGGGTTCATGCGAATCTCTCGGGTGCCTGGAAGCCCAAGCCCCCAGCGAGATTCGCCACGGGCTCAGCCGATGACTTGCGAAACGGTTTTTGCCAAGACGGCGCCGAAGGTCGAGCGCAAGCTGCCCGAGCTTCGGCGATTCCGAATCGTGGCGATCAGCTTGTCGAAGGTGCGAAGGCTGCGCATGGTCGTGAGGTGAGTCGTTCGGGCCAGTTTTCCAAGGGCCGCCAAATGCAAAGCGGCCCCGAAGGACCGCCAAGGTACCAAGCTACAGATTACGCACCCGTGCGCGAAGCCTTCTTGCGATCGTGCTCTTTCAGGTGGCGCTTGCGGATGCGGATCGTCTTCGGCGTGATCTCGACCAACTCGTCGTCGGCGATGAACTCGACCGCGTACTCCAGCGTCAAAATAATCGGCGGCGTGATCTTGATCGCGTCTTCCTTGCCGCTGACGCGGAAGTTGGTGAGCTGCTTGCCGCGCACCGCGTTGACGACCAGGTCGTTGTCGCGCGAGTGGATGCCGATGATCATGCCTTCGTACAGCGCGTCGCCGGCCTTCACGAACATGCGGCCGCGGTCGTCGAGCTTGCCGAGCGAATAGGTCACGGCCTCGCCGTCGTCCTGGCTGATCAGCACGCCTTGCTTGCGGCCTTCGATCTCGCCCTTGTACGGCTCGTAGCTGTCGAAGATGTTGCTGATCAGGCCGGTGCCGCGGGTCAGGTTCAAGAACTCGTTCTGGAAGCCGATCAAGCCACGCGCCGGAATCTTGTACTCGAGTCGCACTCGGCCCATGCCGTCCGGCTCCATGTTGACGAGCTCGGCGCGGCGCTCGCCGAGCGCTTGCATCACCGCGCCCTGGTGCTGGTCCTCGACGTCGGCGGTCACGGCCTCGATCGGCTCCAGGCGCACGTCGCCTTCCATGCGGAACACGACGCGTGGCTTGCTCACGGCGAGCTCGTAGCCTTCGCGGCGCATCGTCTCCAGCAGGATGGTCAGGTGCAGTTCACCGCGGCCCATCACTTCGAAGATGCCGTCTTCGTCGGTCTCCTTGACGCGCAGCGCGACATTGCTCTGCAGCTCGCGCTGCAGCCGATCCCACAACTGGCGGCCGGTCACGAACTTGCCCTCGCGGCCGGCCAGCGGCGAGTTGTTGACGCAGAAGTTCATCGTCAACGTGGGCTCGTCGACCTTCAACATCGGCAGCGGTGCCGGGTTCTCGATGTCGGTCAGCGTGACGCCGATGCCGATATTCTCGATGCCGTTGATCAGCACGATGTCGCCGGGGCCGGCCTCGGTGGCTTGCTGGCGCTCCAGGCCCTCGAACTTCAGCACCTGGTTGACCCGCGCGTTGAACGGCGTGCTCTCGGGGCCGCTGAACACGGCCACGTTCTGCATCGGCTTCAAGGTGCCCTGGTTGATGCGGCCGATGCCGATGCGGCCCACATACGTCGAGTAATCGAGCGAGCAGATTTGCAGTTGCAGCGGCGCGGTCACGTCGCCGTCGAAGGCCGGCACATGGCTCAGCACGGTGTCGAAGAGCGGCGCCAGATCCGTGCCGATCTCGCCCTTGGTCAGCGTCGCCCAGCCGTTCAGGCCGGAGGCGAACACGACCGGAAAATCGAGCTGGTCTTCGGTCGCGCCAAGCTTGTCGAACAGCTCGAAGGTCGCGTTGATCACGTAGTCTTCGCGCGCGCCGGGGCGGTCGACCTTGTTGATGACGACGATCGGTTTCAAGCCGAGCGCCAGCGCCTTCTTGGTCACGAACCGCGTCTGCGGCATCGGGCCTTCGACCGCGTCGACCAGCAACAGCACCGAATCGACCATCGACAGCACGCGCTCGACCTCGCCGCCGAAGTCGGCGTGGCCAGGTGTGTCGACGATGTTGACGTGCGTGCCCTTCCACTCGACCGCACAGTTCTTCGAGAGGATCGTGATGCCGCGTTCCTTCTCGAGGTCGTTGTTGTCCATCACACGTTCGGCGACCTTCTCGTTCTCACGGAAGGTGCCGCTCTGGCGCAGCAGCTGGTCGACCAGCGTGGTCTTGCCGTGGTCGACGTGGGCAATGATGGCGATGTTGCGAATCTGGCGGGTCATGTTGTGGCAGCTTTCACTTCTTGTGGATTCGGTTCTTGAACAAGAAGGCCTTGCACCTCCACGGGGCTCAAGAGCCTGGTTGAAATCAGCTCGCCGGCAGCGATGTGCGCGCCACCGAGAAAGGCTTTCGGTTCGGGGCCGTAGACGCGCACGTTGGGCGCGTCGGGCAAGTCGGTGCGGCGCCGCAGGCCACTGAGAAAGCGGCCGGCGTCTTCGGACCCGAGTCGCACCACCGGCCAGTCGGCGAGGAGCGCATCGGCATCCATCAGCGATGCGTCGCGTTCGGCGTCCGACATGGCGGCGAGTTGGTCGAGTGTCAGCGCGGCATCGAGCGAGAGCGCGCCGCTGCCGGTACGGCGCAACGCGCTCAGGTGCGCGCCGCAACCGAGTGCGGCGCCGATGTCTTCGGCGAGCGTGCGGATGTAGGTGCCTTTGGAGCAGCGCACGTCGATCGTCCAAGCGTCGTGTTCGCCTTGATTGTCGAGATCGGCGATGTCGATCGTGTGAATCGTCACCGCCCTCGCCTCGCGCTCGACCTCGATGCCGGCGCGCGCGTATTCGTACAGCGGCTTGCCATCACGCTTGAGCGCCGAATACATCGGTGGCACTTGCTGGATCGGCCCGGTGAACCGATCGCAGGCAGCCTGAAGTTGCGCGCGCGTGACGTTCACGCCGCGGGTCTGGACCACGTCGCCTTCGGCATCGGCCGTCGTCGTCGTGACGCCGAGTTTCAAGGTTGCGCGATACGACTTGTCGGCGTCGAGGCTGGTCTGCGAGAACTTGGTCGCCGCGCCGAAGCACAGCGGCAACAGCCCGGTCGCGAGCGGATCGAGCGTGCCGGTGTGGCCGGCCTTCTCGGCGCGGTACAAGCGCTTGGCCTTCTGCAACGCATCGTTGCTCGACAGGCCGAGCGGCTTGTCGAGCAGCAGCACGCCGTGGACGGCGCGGCGCTGGATGCGGGGGCGTTGCCGGGCCAGCACGATCAGTCTTCCTTCGCTCGCGTCGAATTCGCCTTCGCGATCAATTCGCTCAGCTCGAGTGCGCGCTCGGTCGTGCGGTCGAACTTGAAATGCAGGGTCGGCACGGTGTGAATCTGCAGGCGCTTGAACAAGCCGTTGCGGATAAAGCCTGCAGCCTCGTTGAGCGCGATTTCGCACTCGGCCGAATCACCGATCAGCAACGAGAACAGGATGGTCGCGTGCGCGTAGTCGGCCGTGACCTCGACGGCGTTGACCGTGACCATGCCGATGCGCGGATCTTTCAGATCGCGAATCAGCTCGGCCACATCGCGCTGGATTTGGTCGGCGACGCGGAAGCCGCGGTTGGGAATGGATCGTTTGTGTTTCATACGGACTCACTAAACACAAAGCCCGCCTTCTTTTGGAAGGCGGGCTCTGGGGGACGAGACCAAGACCGCCTTATAGCGTTCGTGCCACTTCCTTGACCTCGAAGAATTCGAGCTGATCGCCTTCCTTGATGTCGTTGTAGTTCTTCAGCTTGATACCGCACTCGAAGCCCGAAGCCACTTCACGCACATCGTCTTTCAGGCGCCGCACCGATTCGATCTCTCCGGTGTAGACCACCACGTTCTCGCGCAGCAGGCGGAACCGCGCACCGCGGCGCACCAAGCCGGCCGTGACCATCGAACCCGCGACCGTGCCGATCTTCGAGGCCACGAACACCGTGCGAATTTCGGCCGTGCCGATGACTTCTTCGCGCTGCTCGGGAGCCAGCATGCCGGTCATCGCCAGCTTCACGTCGTCGACCGCGTCGTAGATGATGTTGTAGTAGCGGATGTCGACGCCGTTGTTCTCGGCGAGCTTGCGCGAGCCGGCATCGGCACGCGTGTTGAAGCCGATGATGACGGCCTTCGAGGCGATCGCGAGGTTGACGTCGGACTCGCTGATGCCACCGACCGCGGCGTGCACGACCTGCACCTTGACCTCGGCTGTCGACAGCTTGAGCAGCGACTGCGCCAACGCTTCCTGCGAACCCTGAACGTCGGCTTTGATGATGAGCGCGAGTGTCTGTGCGGCGCCCTGGCCCATCTGGCCCATCAGCGTTTCCAGGTTCGCGGCTTGGCGCTTCGACAGCTTCACGTCGCGGTACTTGCCTTGGCGGAAGGTCGCGATTTCGCGCGCACGGCGCTCGTCGCCCAACACCATGAACTCGTCGCCGGCTTGCGGCACTTCGGTCAGGCCTTGAATCTCGACCGGAATCGACGGGCCGGCTTCGGTGATCGACTTGCCGTTCTCATCGAGCATCGCGCGAACGCGGCCAAAGCTTGAGCCGGCCAGCACCACATCGCCACGCTTCAACGTGCCGCTTTGTACCAGCACGGTCGCCACGGGGCCGCGGCCCTTGTCGAGTTGCGCTTCGATCACGAGGCCCTTGGCCATCGAGTCACGCGCGGCCCGCAGCTCTAGCACCTCGGCTTGCAGCAGCACCTGCTCGAGCAGCTTGTCGATGCCCTGGCCGGTGCGTGCCGAGACCGAAACGAACGGCGAATCGCCGCCGAAATCTTCCGGCACGACTTGCTCGGCAACCAACTCCGATTTGAGCCGCTCGATGTTCGCGTCGGGCTTGTCGATCTTGTTCATCGCGACGACGATCGGCACGCCGGCCGCCTTCGCGTGGGCGATGGCTTCTTTTGTTTGCGGCATCACGCCGTCGTCGGCAGCGACCACCAGAATCACGATGTCGGTGGCCTTCGCACCGCGTGCGCGCATCGCAGTGAAGGCGGCGTGGCCGGGGGTGTCGAGAAACGTAATCATGCCGCCCGGCGTGTCGACGTGGTACGCGCCGATGTGCTGAGTGATGCCACCCGCTTCGCCCGCTGCCACACGCGAGGTGCGGATGAAGTCGAGCAGTGAGGTCTTGCCGTGGTCGACGTGGCCCATCACGGTCACGACCGGCGCGCGTGGCAACGACTCGTGCTCGGATTCGGTTTCGGTGTCTTCCTCGAGGAAGGCGTCGGGGTCGTCGAGCTTGGCGGCGAACGCCTTGTGGCCCATCTCCTCGACCAGGATCATCGCGGTCTCTTGGTCGAGCTGCTGATTGATGGTGACCATCTGGCCGAGCTTCATCAGCTGCTTGATCACCTCCGACGCCTTGACCGACATCTTGTGCGCCAAGTCGGCCACGCTGATGGTCTCGGGCACGTGCACTTCCTGCACCTGCGCCTCGGCCGGAGCAACGAAGTTCGAGACCGAACCGTCGGTGCGCTCGCCGCGGCGACCGACGCGCGGTGCACGCCAGCCCGGGCGATTGCCACCTGCGGGGGCGCGTTGGCCCGGCTTCAGCGCGGTGCGCTTCTTGGCATCGTCGGCCCAACTCGACGAGAGCTTCTCGGACTTGACGGCTTTCTTGTCGCCCGGTTTCGCGACCGCGGCTGTGCCCGGTGCGCCGACCTTCTTGTGAATCGTGCCCTGGATCGCGACAGCCGCTGGCTTGACCTCTTCGGGCTTCTTCGCGACCAGCACCTTCTTCGGCGCATTCATCATCGCGCGGATCGCCGCGGCTTCGTCTTCGGCGGCCTTGCGGCGCTTGGCCAGATCGGCGGCGCGCTGCTTGTCTTCGTCGACGACGTCGGCGGCCTTGATCACGCGCAGCACCGGCTTGACCGGCTCAGCTGGCGCAGCGACCGCGGGCGCCGGTGCTTCGGCTGCCTTGGCCGCATCGGCCTTGGTTTGGGCAGCGGTCTTGGGCTTGGCAGCCACTGCGATCGCAGCAGCGGCTTGCTCGGCGGCATGCTTCTCGGCGAGCTCGCGCGATGCGGCGGCAGCAGCAGCGGCGGTTTCGCGGTCGCGTGCTTCCTGCTCTTCACGCAGACGGCGCTTTTCGGCCAAATCGGCCTCTTGCTGGCGCAACAACTCGGCTTGCGCCTGCGCTTCTTCTTCGCGGCGCGCGAGTTCTTGCTCGTCGATCACCGGCTCGGCAGGCTCCTCGGCGCCAGGCGCAGCATCGTCGCGCTTGATGAAGGTGCGCTTCTTGCGCACCTCGACCTGGATCGTGCGGGCCTTGCCGGATGAGTCGGCTTGCTTGATCTCGCTGGTCGACTTGCGGGTCAGCGTGATCTTTTTGCGCTCGGCGCCCGGCACGGTGCCGTGAGCGGAGCGCAGGTGGTCGAGCAGGCGTTCCTTGTCGGACTCGGTCAGCGCGTCGTCCGTCGACGCCTTGGTGACGCCGGCCGACTGCAGCTGCTCGAGCAGCGCCGCGGCAGAGCGGTTGAGCTCGGCGGCGAGTTGGGCGACGGTGGTCGTTGCCATGTGTGTGCGTTCCTTGCGTTCTTTTGCGTGATCAGCTGTCTGCGGTCTGTCTTTAAAGCGGGCCGGCGATTCCCGTGCGTCGTTCGAAACGCGCGATCAGGTCGTGAACCAGTGTTCACGCGCCTTCATGATCAGCGCCTTGGCCTGCGCCTCGTCGATCTCGGTCATCTCGATGAGCTCGTCGACCGCCAGGTCGGCCAGGTCGTCGCGCTTGTGCACGCCGCCCGCCGTCAGCTTGGCGATCAACTCGGGCGTCAGGCCTTCGAGGTCGCGCAGGTTCTGCGAGACATCGCCGCCGTCTTCTTCCTTGACCAGTTCCATCGTCAGCAGGGCGTCCTTGGCACGGGTGCGCAGCTCGTTGACGGTATCTTCGTCGAAGCTTTCGATCGCGAGCATCTCCTGCATCGGGACGTAAGCCACCTCTTCAAGGCTCGCAAAACCTTCGGCGATCAGGATGTCGGCGACTTCGGCGTCGACGTCGAGCTTGTCGACAAAAAGCTTGCGCACGTGGTCGGATTCGGAGGCCTGCTTGGTGGCCGATTCTTCCGCCGTCATGATGTTGATGCGCCAGCCGGTCATCTCGCTCGCGAGACGCACGTTCTGGCCGCCACGACCGATCGCGATCGCGAGGTTTTCTTCGTCGACCACCACGTCCATCGCGTGGCGCTCTTCGTCGACGACGATCGACTGCACGTTGGCAGGCGCCAGCGCACCGATCACGAACTGCGCCGGGTCTTCGGACCACAGCACGATGTCGACACGCTCACCCGCAAGCTCGTTGGTCACCGCATTCACACGCGAGCCGCGCACGCCGACGCAGGTGCCGATCGGGTCGACGCGCTTGTCGTGCGACACCACGGCGATCTTGGCGCGCGAACCGGCATCACGGGCGCACGATTTGATCTCGAGCAGGCCCTGCTCGATCTCGGGCACCTCTTGCGCGAACAGTTCGATCATGAAACCCGGCGCGCTGCGGCTCAGCAAAATTTGCGGGCCGCGCAACGTCGGATCGACCTCGGCGATGTAGGCCCGCACGCGGTCACCCGAGCGCAGGTTTTCCTTCGGGATCATCTCGCTGCGGCGGAGGCGCCCTTCGATGCGGCCCTGCTCGACGATCACGTCGCCCTTGTCGAGCCGCTTGACGGTGCCGACGAAGACCTTCTCGCCGCGCGAGAGGAAGTCGGTCAGAAGCTGCTCGCGCTCGGCGTCGCGAATCTTCTGCAGGATCACCTGCTTCGCGGCTTGAGCCCCGATGCGGCCGATCGAGACCGAATCGACGCCTTCTTCGATGTAATCGTCGACCTCGATGTCGGGGATTTGCTCTTGCGCCTCGAACAGCAGGATCTCGGAGTCGGGCAGTTGCAGGCCGGCCTCGTTCGGAACGACGTGCCAGCGGCGGAAGGTTTCGTAGTCGCCGTTGTCGCGGTCGATCGACACACGCATGTCGACCTCGCCGCCGTGCAGCTTCTTCGAGGCGGAGGCGAGCGCGGCTTCGACGGCCGCAAACACGACCTCGAGATCCACGCTCTTCTCACGCGCGATGGCGTCCACAAAATCCAGCAAATCGCGGTTCATTGAATCCGACCTCCGTCTTGTTTCTCGTCGGGGAGCCCTGCGCTGGCGGCTGCGTCAGGTGCCGCGAAACGCAGGCCCTTGAAATCGACCACCGGCACGAGGAATGCCTCCCGTACTTCGTCCAAAGAAAAATCCAGTGCTTGCCCTGAAGGCGTGCCTTCGGCGCCAGCGGTGTCGGCGGCGCTCAGCGCGGCAGCTGCGCGCTTGACGCCACGCGTCGGCCGCGGCGCATCGAGAACGAGGCGCCAACCATCGCCCAGCGCTTGCAATTCACCGCTGAATTTCTTGCGGCCCTTGAAGGGCAGCTTCAGCGTGATTTCGATCTGCTGGCCCGCAAAACGCACGTAGTCGGCCGCCTTCTTCAGCGGACGGTCGAGCCCGGGAGACGAAACTTCGAGCCGCTCATAAGCGCAGCCTTCGACCTCGAGCACATGCTGCAACTGGCGCGTGACTTTCTCGCAGTCGTCGACCGTGATGAACACTTCGGACGGCGGCAAGTTGTCGCCTTGCTTCGGCAAGTTGTCGCGTTGCCTCGGCAAGTTGTCGATCAAGACACGCAGCAAACCACCGGCGCTTTTGTCAGCGTCGACAAGGTCGTAACCCAAGCCCGTCACAGTGCGCTCAACGGCACTTTGCCAATTCGTCAAAAGTAAATCCAGCTTTGTCAAAACAATCGAAGAGAAGCGATGACCCAAAAAAAAAGGGCTGGATGAATCCGCCCAAGATCGCTCTAATTTCTAACTACTCATGACGCCATTTTCACAGCCGGTCACGCAGCCAGTCCTAGCTATCTAGCAAAACCGGGATTGTACTCCGGGGTGCGGGTACAGGCAAGCAGCGGGGCTGTCAAGCAGCAGAATCCACGGTCGACCCCATGCCAGAATCCGGCCCCACAAGACACGAAGGCTGACCCCATGGGATTTCTCGCCGGCAAGCGCTTTTTGATCACGGGTGTGCTCTCCAACCGCTCGATCGCCTACGGCATCGCCCGGGCCTGCCGCCGCGAAGGCGCCGAGCTCGCGTTCAGTTACGTCGGCGAGCGCTTCAAGAACCGTGTGACCGAGTTCGCCGCCGAGTTCGACTCGAGCCTCGTCTACGACTGCGACGTGGCCGACGACGCCCACATCGACGCGATGTTCGCTGACTTGGGCAAGGTCTGGCACGAGTTCGACGGCTTCGTGCACTCGATTGGCTTCGCACCCAAAGAGGCGATCGCCGGAGACTTTCTTGAAGGCTTGTCGCGCGAATCGTTTCGGATCGCCCACGACATTTCGGCCTACAGCTTCCCGGCGATGGCCAAGGCCGCGGCGCCGCACCTGCGCGCCGGCAGCGCCCTGCTGACGCTGACCTACCTCGGCGCGCTGCGCAGCATGCCGAACTACAACACGATGGGGCTGGCCAAGGCCTCGCTCGAAGCCAGCGTGCGCTACCTCGCCGCTTCACTTGGGCCGAAAGGCGTGCGCGTCAACGGCATCTCGGCCGGGCCGATCAAGACGCTCGCCGCCGCTGGCATCAAGGGCTTCGGCAAGATGCTCGAAGCGGCCAGCCACTCGCCGCTCGGCCGCAATGTGACGATCGACGACGTGGGCAACGTCGCTGCGTTCTTGCTGTCCGACCTCGCGGCGGGCGTCACCTCGGAAATCACCTACGTCGACGGCGGCTTCAGCCAGGCGATGCCCGTTGCCGTCGACGGCACCTGAGGCTTTGCCGAGCGCCATGCGCCTGCTGCTCGCCGAGGACGACGCGATCCTCGCTGACGCCTTGCCCACCAGCCAGCGCCAATCGGGCTTCGAAATCGAAGCCGCCGGACAACGGCGCGGTGGCCGAGTACCTGCTGCTGCGCCAGAGGATCGATCTCGGCGTCATCGACATCGGGCTGCCGATGGTCGACGGGCTCACCGTCGTCAAGCGCGTGAGCGCCGTGCGCCCGACACTGCCGCTACTGGTCTTGACCGCGCTCGACGGCATGGAAAACCGGGTCGCCGGACTGAACGCCGGTGCCGACGACTACCTCACCAAGCCGTTCGATTTTCCCGGGCTCGAGGCGCGCATCAACGCGCTGTTGCGCCAAGCGCAAGCGGCGCAACACGCGCCGCCGCCGACCGCTGACCGCTGACCGCTGACCGCTGACCGGCCCAGCGTGCAGCTCGCGTGGGCCGCCGAAGGCGTGCTCGCCAACATCGACGACGTGGCCAAGGCGAACGACTGGGATGCGCTGCTGCCCAAAGTCGTCTCCGACGGATGAAGTGCAAGGGCAAATGCGTCGCCGTGCCGGTCCACGTGCACCGCGTCAACCGGTTGTGGGCGATCGGTGCTGCATCGGCGACCGTGATGCCACGCGACCGTGGCGGCGATCGTCGTGCCCTACCCGTACAGCGAACTGCGCGCGAAGAAGTGAAGCTGTCGATGAAAAACTTCCACCGCGCAGCGATCTGGTCGCTGCTGCTGCTGTTCGCGGCCTTCTTCCTGGTGCCGCCCTACGTGATGCTCGTGACCTCGCTCAAAGACATGAGCGAGATTCGCAGCAGCGGCGGCCTGCTCGCGCTGTCCGACGCACCGAACTTTGCGGCTTGGGCCAAGGCCTGGTCGTCGGTCTGCACAGGCACCGATTGCGGCGGGCTGCAGCCCTTCTTCTGGAACTCGCTGAGGATGGTCGTGCCGGCCGTGGCGATCTCGACCGCGCTCGGCGCGATCAGCGGCTACATCCTGAGCAAGTGGCGATTTCCGGGCAGCGAGACGATGTTCGCGCTGATTTTGTTCGGCGCCTTCACGCCGCTGCAGGTGGTCTTGCTGCCGATGTCGCAGGTGCTCGGCTGGTTGCATCTTGCCGATTCGATCGGGGGCCTGGTGCTGGTGCATGTGCTGGTCGGCCTGCCGACGACGACGCTCTTCTTCCGCAACTACTACGTCGGCCTGCCCGATGAACTCATCAAGGCTGCGCTGCTCGACGGTGCCGGCTTCTGGCGTATCTTCTGGCGCATCGTGCTGCCGTTGTCGGCGCCGATCCTGGTGGTCACGCTGATCTGGCAGTTCACGGCAATCTGGAACGACTTTCTGTTCCGCGTGGTGTTCTCGGGCTCCGACTCGAAGCCGATCACGGTCGGGCTCAACAACCTGGCCAACACGTCAAGGGCGGTCAAGGAATACAACGCCGACATGGCCGCGGCCATGATCGCCGCGCTGCCGACCCTCGTGGTCTACCTGGTGGCCGGCAAATACTTCGTGCGCGGCCTGACGGCGGGCGCCGTCAAAGGCTGAAAGGCTGAACGAAACCATGGGCGCACTGTCGATCCGCAACATCACCAAAAGCTTCGGCGCGTTGAATATTTTGAAGGGCATCGACATCGACATCGACATCGACATCGACATCGAGGTCGAGATCGGCAAGTTCCTGATCCTGGTCGGCCCTTCGGGCTGCGGCAAGAGCACTTTGCTGTCGATGATCGCCGGGCTCGACCTGCCGAGCGGCGGCGAGATTTTGATCGGCGACCGCGACGTGACGTATGCCAGCCCACGCGACAGTGCCATCGCGATGGTATTCCAGAGCTATGCGCTCTACCCCAACGTGAACGTGGCGCAGAACACCGCGTTCGGCCTGAAGATGCGCAAGGTGCCGCGCGCCTAACGCGAGGCCGGGGTGCAGCGGGTCACGAAGATGCTGCAGATGGAGCACCTGCTTGAACGCAAGCCCGGCCAACTCTCCGGCGGGCAACGGCAACGCATGGCGATGGGGCGGGCACTGGCGCGCAACCCGCCGCTGTTCTTGTTCGACGAGCCGTTGTCTAACCTCGACGCCAAGCTGCGCGTCGAGATGCGCGCGGAGATCAAGCTGCTGCACCAGCGCACGCGCACGACGACCGTCTACGTCACGCACAACCAGATCGAGGCGATGACGCTCGGCGACCGCATCGCGGTGATGCGCGACGGGCAGGTCGAGCAGTTCGGCACCCCAAACGACCTCTGCGCGCGCCCGGCGAGCCGCCCCCTGCTCGAGTTTATCGGCTCGCCAGCGATGAACATGATCGCGGCCTCGTGCACCGACCGCGCTCGACCCGTCGCAGGGCGATGCGCTGGCGCGCCACGGCAGCGCCGCAGTGACCTACGGCTTGCGGCCCGAGGCACTCAAGCTGGCGGCAGAAGGCCTGCCCGGTCGGCTGCGCCTGCTGGAGCCGACCGGGCCCGAAACCTATGCGTTCGTCGACACAGCCATCGGCCCGCTGGTGGCACGCGCGCCGGGTGTCGTCGCGGGCAAGGTGGGCAACCCGGTGCACGTGGCGTGGTCGGCGGCGCAGGCCCATCTGTTCGATGCGACAACCGAACGCCGCATCGCGGTCTGAGGCGCAAACGCAGGCAAACTGCGGTGTTTGTGACCACCGCTTCGCCGCCGCCGTGAACCCTTCCACCCCGCTGCCCCGACTATTGGCCGACATCGGTGGCACGAATGCGCGCTTCGCATGGCAGGACGACGCCGGCAAAGCGCCGCGCGACCTGCAGACGCTCAACGTCAGCGATTACGCGAGCCTGGCCGAGACGATGCGCGCTTACCTCGATCGCCTCGGCCGCCCCGCGCCGCCGTGGTGCGCCATCGGCGTCGCCTCCCCGATCACCGGCGATGCGGTTCGGCTCACCAACAGCCACTGGTCGTTTTCGATCGACGCCGTGCGGTGCGAACTCGGCTTCGAGCGCTTCGTCGTCATCAACGATTTCACAGCGCTGGCGTTGGCGATTCCGGACCTGCCGTTGCACGAATTGCGGCAACTCGGCGGTGGCGGGGCGGTGGCCGGCACACCGCTCGGGCTGATCGGCCCGGGCACCGGGTTGGGCGTATCGGGCCTCGTGCCGAGCACCGAGCCGGGCCGCTGGGTCGCGCTGCAAGGCGAAGGCGGCCACGTCACGCTTTCCGCGAGCAATGTGCGCGAGGCGGCGGTGCTGCAGGTGATGCACCATCGTTTCGGCCACGCATCGGCCGAGCGCGCTGTTTCGGGGCAAGGCCTCGAAGTGCTGTACGACGCGCTGCGCACGCTCAACAGTGTGTCGAATGCCGCGCCCCTGACGGCTGCCGAGATCAGTCAACGCGCGCTGGCCGGGTCTGATGCGCAATGCGTCGAAGCGCTCGACCTGTTCTGCGCCTTCCTCGGCAGCGTTGCCGGCAACCTCGCACTCACGATCGGCGCACGCGGTGGCATTTACATCGGCGGCGGCATCGTGCCGCGCCTAGGCGACGCGTTCACGAGATCGCGCTTTCGCGCGAGCTTCGAAGACAAGGGGCGGTTCCGCGGCTACCTCGAAGCGATCCCGGTCTACGTGATCCATTCCGAGGTGTCGCCCGCGCTGCTCGGCGCCGCGCGGGCGCTCTGAATCAGGGTTCGTCGAATCAGAGCTTCTCGTCGGCCACGCAGTCGACGAAATAAAGGTGATCCCCGGCGTCGTCGCCGGATTCGACCAGCCCGTGCACGTCGGTATCGAAGCCCGGAAACGCCGCGTTGAACTCGCGTGTGAACTTCAGGTAGTCGACGATCTTTTTGTTGAAGCGCTCGCCGGGGATGAGCAGCGGAATGCCCGGCGGGTACGGCGTCAGCAGCGAGGTGGTGATGCGGCCTTCGAGCTCGTCGATCGGCACGCGCTCGGTCTTGCGGTGCGCGATGTAGGCGAACGCGTCGGTCGGCTTCATCGCCGGCTGCAGGTCCGACAAATACATCTCGGTCGTCAACCGCGCGATGTCGCCCTTCGCATACATCTTGTGGATCGCCTGCGACAAGTCTTTCAGCCCCATGCGCTCATACCGCGGGTGCGCGGCGCAGAACTCGGGGAGGATGCGCCAAAGCGGCTGGTTGCGGTCGTAGTCGTCCTTGAACTGCTGCAGCGCGGTCAGTAGCGTGTTCCAGCGGCCCTTCGTGATGCCGATCGTGAACATGATGAAGAACGAGTAGAGGCCGGTCTTCTCGACGATCACGCCGTGCTCAGCGAGGAACTTCGTGACGATCGCCGCCGGGATGCCGGTGTCGGCGAACTTGCCCGACATGTCGAGCCCCGGCGTGATGATCGTGCACTTGATCGGATCGAGCAGGTTGAAGCCTTCGGCAAGGTCACCGAAGCCGTGCCACTTGGCGCCGGCCTTGAGCACCCAGTCGGCACTCGTGCCGATACCTTCGCTCGCGATCTTGTCCGGGCCCCAGACCTTGAACCACCAGTCCTTCTTGCCGTAGTCTTTTTCGACCTTGCGCATCGCGCGCCGAAAATCCATCGACTCGGCGATGCTTTCTTCGACCAAGGCCGGCCCGCCCGGTGCTTCCATCATCGCGGCCGCCACATCGCAGCTCGCGATGATCGCGTACTGGGGGCTGGTCGAGCTGTGCATCAGGTAGGCCTCGTTGAAGAGGCTGCGGTCGAGCTTGCGTTCGACCGAGTCCTGCACCAGCACCTGCGAAGCCTGGCTGAGGCCAGCGAGCAGTTTGTGGGTCGATTGCGTCGCGAACACCAGCTGGTCTTTCGGGCGCGGGCGGTTTTTGCCCATCGAATGGAAGGTGCCGTAGAACTTGTGGAAGGCAGCGTGCGGCAGCCATGCTTCGTCGAAGTGCAAGGTATCGATGTAGCCGTCGAGCGTGTGCTTGATCGTCTCGGTGTTGTAGAGCACGCCGTCATACGTGCTCTGCGTGAGCGTGAGGATGCGCGGCTTGACCGTCTTCGCGTCGACACCCTTGAGCAACGGGTTCGCCGCGATCTTTTTCTTGATCGTGGCCGGTGCGAATTCGCTCTCGGGGATCGGCCCGATGATCCCGTAGTGGTTGCGTGTGGGCCGAAGAAACACCGGCACCGCGCCGGTCATGATGATCGCGTGCAGGATCGACTTGTGGCAGTTGCGGTCGACCACGACCACATCACCCGGCGCGACCGCGTGGTGCCACACCATCTTGTTCGAGGTGCTCGTGCCGTTGGTCACGAAGAAGCAATGGTCGGCGTTGAAGATGCGCGCCGCGTTGCGCTCGCTCTGCGCGATCGGGCCGGTGTGGTCGAGCAGCTGGCCGAGCTCTTCGACCGAGTTGCACACGTCGGCTCGCAGCATGTTCTCGCCGAAGAACTGATGGAACATGCGCCCGATCGGGCTCTTCAGGAACGCGACGCCGCCCGAATGGCCCGGGCAGTGCCACGAGTACGAACCGTCCTGCGCGTAGTCGACCAACGCCTTGAAGAACGGCGGCGCGAGGCCATCCATGTAGCTGCGCGCCTCGCGGATGATGTGGCGCGCAACGAACTCCGGCGTGTCCTCGAACATGTGGATGAAGCCGTGCAGCTCCCGCAGCACATCGTTCGGCAAATGCTGCGAGGTGCGCGTTTCGCCGTACAGGTAGATCGGCACCTCGGCGTTCTTGAAGCGCACTTCCTGGATGAACTTGCGCAGGTTGAGCACGGCCGGGTCGAGCTCGGGGCCGGCGGTGAACTCTTCGTCGTCGATCGACAGGATGAACGCGCTGGCGCGGCTTTGCTGTTGCGCGAACTGCGAGAGGTCACCGTAGGTCGTTGCGCCGAGCACCTCGAAGCCCTCTTTTTCGATCGCCGAAGCAAGTGCGCGGATGCCCAGACCCGAGGTGTTTTCGGAGCGAAAGTCCTCGTCGATGATGACGATCGGAAAGTTGAAACGCAGCATTGACGAGGCCTCGATTGGCGGGGGCACAGGAAGGGAAAAAACGCGAAGGGCGAAGTGTAGGGCTACCGTGTGTCGCACGTGCGCTGCGTGTGCGACACGCGCCTACACTCGATGCCGACATCCGCTGTGGAGGAACAATGGACCTTTCGATCGCGACCGTGTGGTGGGTCGCCGCTGGCATCGCGGTCGCGGTCGAACTTGCGACCGGCACCTTCTACCTGTTGATGATCGGCCTCGGTCTGGCGGCCGGCGCGGTTGCTGCGAACCTCGGGTTCGGCGTGAACACGCAGGTGATCGCCGCCGCGCTGATCGGCGGCGGCGCAACGGCGTACTGGCACTGGCGGCGCTACCACCAGCCGCAGTCGGCACCGGCGCGCGAGAACCACGACGTGAATCTCGACATCGGCGAGCACGTCAACGTCACGGCGTGGGCTGCCGATCGCACCGCGCGTGTTCGGTACCGAGGCTCGGTTTGGACTGCGCGACTCGCGCCTGGTGCAGCGGCCACTGCCGGCGAGCATCGCGTCAGCGCGGTCGAAGGCAACTGGCTCGTGCTCTCGCCACTCTGAAATTTTTGACCGCCTTCTTGACCCTCGTTTCTGAAAGCTCCCATGGAAGTCGCACTCATCATCGCGGTCATCGCTGCGCTCTTCATCATCCGCACGATCAAGATCGTGCCGCAACAAAACGCCTGGGTCGTCGAGAAGCTCGGCAAGTACGACCGCACGCTCACGCCGGGGCTCAAGTTCGTCGTGCCCTTCATCGAGCGCGTGGCCTACAAACACTCGCTCAAAGAAGTGCCGCTCGACGTGCCGAGCCAGGTCTGCATCACCAAAGACAACACGCAATTGCAGGTCGACGGCATCATCTATTTCCAGGTGACCGACCCGATGCGTGCGAGCTACGGCTCGAGCAACTACCTCTCGGCCATCACCCAACTCGCGCAGACCCTGCTGCGCTCGGTGATCGGCAAGATGGAGCTCGACAAGACTTTCGAGGAGCGCGATCACATCAACCTCTCGGTCGTGGCCGCGCTCGACGAAGCCGCGAGTAACTGGGGCGTGAAGGTGCTGCGCTACGAGATCAAGGACTTGACGCCCCCGGCTGCGATCCTGCATTCGATGCAGGCGCAGATCACCGCCGAGCGCGAGAAGCGCGCACTCATCGCCGCCAGCGAAGGCCGCAAGCAAGAGCAAATCAACATCGCCACGGGCGAGCGCGAGGCCTACATCGCCCGCTCCGAAGGGCAGCGCCAAGCCGAGATCAACAAGGCGCAGGGCGAGGCCGCGGCGATCATCGCGGTGGCCGACGCCACGGCCGAGGCGATCCGCAAAATCGCCGAAGCGATCCGCTCGCCGGGCGGCGAGCAAGCGGTGCAACTCAAGGTCGCCGAGAAAGCCGTCGAGGCCTACGCGCAGCTCGCGCAGAAGAACAACACGATGATCGTGCCCGGCAACATGACCGAAGTTTCGGCGCTGATCGGCACCGCGATGGCGCTGATGAAGGGCAAGCTGCCCGGCTCGGTTTGAGGCGGCGCACACCATGAGCTTCAACGTTCTCGGCAGTGCGCTCGTGCCCTGCTCCTACGACCCGTTGACCGGCTACTACCGCGACGGCTGCTGCACCACGGCCGACGACGACACCGGCAGCCACGTGATCTGCGTCAAGGTCACACCCGAATTCCTCGCGTTCTCAGCGCGCCGCGGCAACGACCTCGCGACACCTCGCCCCGAACACCGTTTTCGCGGGCTCGTTCCCGGCGATCGCTGGTGCCTGTGCGCGCTGCGCTGGCGCGAAGCATTCGACGCCGGCGTGGCGCCGCAGGTGGTGCTCGAATCGACCCATGAACGCGCGCTCGACTTCGTCCCACTCGACTGGCTGCGCACCCATGCGCTGCACCCCGTAGGCTAAACTTACCCGCTTCGGAGAGATGGTTGAGCGGTTTAAGACGCACGCCTGGAAAGCGTGTGAGGGTTAATAGCCCTCCGCGGGTTCGAATCCCGCTCTCTCCGCCAGGTTCCCCCACACCCCTCTGACGCCCGGTGGAGCGAGGATTCGGCAAAGCAGCTTTCCCCCACGTCTTTACCCCACGCTAGGTTGATTCGGTCGTCAGCCTCCAGTCGGCCGTCGTGGCCCGCGGGGTCCGCGCCTGGTCCCGCATCAAATCAACCGCCGCCGAGCAGCGCCAGCTCTGGCGTGAGGTGGGCGCCGCTCTGAACGTCGGCCGCACCGAGAACATCAGCAACAAGGCCTTCGGCGACTGGTGCAAAGCCGAGGGCTTCGGGGACATCGACCCGACAACACGCAGCAACGCGATGTGGATGGCGAGAAGCACCTCCGTGTTGAACGGCGTTCAAGACGACCTCACGCACCCAACCCACATCCGCCAAGCGTGCCGCGACGCCCAGCCGGCCCCAGCACCCGCCCCCGACGTGCCGGCGGCCATCTGGCTCGCCACCGAATTTCCTTCGTCGAAGGAAAACGAGGTTCCGACCGCGCTCTCTAGCCCGCAGCACATCCGCCAGTGGTTCAACGCTCAGACGCCAGCCCCAGCACCCGCCCCCGACGTGGACCTCTCGTGCATGAAGGTGAACCCCGAGCTGGCCAACATTGCTGCCGAGGAACAAGAGTCGACTGCAGCCAGCCGGGAACGCTGGAAGCTGATCGGCGAGGCGCTCAAGGTCGGCCGCGTAGCTTGCGAGCAAAGCGAGGCACATGCAGGGAATCAGGCGT